>Ga0256405_10005961_pt1 | contig 20198 bp, 13 predicted proteins | sample RumenRJG_02DNA_FD_189096 | JGI IMG/M metagenome (GOLD analysis project Ga0256405, IMG submission 189096) | Bovine rumen microbial communities from Lethbridge, Alberta, Canada - RJG_02 | ecosystem: Host-associated > Mammals > Digestive system > Stomach > Rumen | place: Canada: Alberta... | reverse complement strand
CGGCAATCGCATCCGGAATCACGCTCTGAACCGTTTCCTGGTCGCTGGTGTCGAAAAGGTCTGATGCTGTCAGGGGAGCATCCACGCTCTCCTCATTCTCCGGCAGCAGATCATCCCAGCTTTCGGCCGGAAGCAGGGAGGAATCATCCGATACAATCTCATCTCCTTCGCTCTTCAGAATCCCGTCCGCAGGATCTGACGTTTCCTCCTGCATGCCCTCCTGCATGTCCTCCTGCAGCTGCTGCAGGGCGTGGAGAAATGTGGAAGGAGTCCAGACCGGTGTGGAAGGAAGCTTGCCGGTGGGCTTCTGTGTCTGTTTTGCAGATGGTTTCACCGTCAGTTTTGCAGCCGGTTTCGAATAGGCACCTGCAAGCGTGAGCGGTTTCTGCGCAAGCGTATCCGCAGCGCCGACCGCACCGCCTCCCTGTTTGGTGACTCCCGCATTCACATGGCTTCTTCCGCTGGCATCAACGTTCGCGGCACTGCCTGCGTCATCGTCGCCATCATCCTCGTCTGCGCCGTCATCGTCATCATCACTGTCCATGGAAGTCGAATAGCCGCTCTCGCCTCCGCCCATCGATTCGGGCATTCTGCCGCTTTTGAGGGTTTCAAGGTCCTTCTTCATGCTTTCCAGCGTAAGCTCGAGCCCCATCTTCGTCAGCTCTTCCATCTCTTCCTTCAGTTCGTCCCCCAGCATATCGTATTCCAGAAGCTTGTCGCCCTTCTTGACCCGGTCTCCCTGCTGGACATAAACGTTCTTCAGTTCATGGCTGGAATCCAACGCTACCACCTGGGTATCCTTGGAGATAATCGTTCCGCTTACCGTGCTGGAATCTCCCATACTGTAAGCCGCATTATTCACGCTGGTCACAGGGACCACTTCCACCTTTACAATATTGGATTCGTGCGATCGCCGAACAAAATATGACGTAGCCGTTCCCGCACCTATGACGAGGACCGCCGTTATGAGAATAGTCTTAATCTTCATAAGCCTTTCCCTCCAGCCGCTTCAATTCTGGTCCGGTTGGAATCTGTACGTTCTGTCAGAACGCCATCAAAAATATTGCAGACACGCTTCGCGTAGGAAGCAATCTCCGGTGCATGCGTGATCATAACGATCGTCACGCCCTCATTGTTCAGTTCCTCAAACAGTTCCATCAATGCCTTGCTGGAACGGGAATCCAGCGCGCCGGTCGGCTCATCCGCGAGAAGAAGACGGGGATTGTTCACCATCGCACGCGCAATGGCGACTCTCTGCTTCTGTCCGCCGGACAGCTGCGCCGGAGTAAAGGACATACGATCCTGAAGTCCGACCCGGGTCAGAGCTGCTTTCGCGCGTCTGATGCGCTCACGCTTCCGGACCCCTGCGTAGACCAGAGGAAGCGCGACATTGTCCAGTGCGGACTGCCTGCTCAGCAGCTGGAAATTCTGGAACACAAACCCCAGATTGTTCAGCCGGATGGATGCCATATCCCTGTCATTTTTATTCAGGACATTCTCCCCGTTGAGCTCATAGGTTCCCTTTGTCGGACGATCCAGACAGCCGATGATATTCATCAGCGTGGACTTTCCCGAGCCGGACGGTCCCATGATCGCGACATACTCGCCTTCTTCCACATGAAGGGATACGTCATGCAGGACCGGAACGATCAGCTTCGGCGTTATATAATCTTTGTCGATATGATCCAGTTTCAGAACCATGTTTCTGATTACCTCACAAGAACGAAGCCGTCTTCGTCTGTCTCATATTCCGGTACGGCGCGTGCACTGGCGGAGGGATCTGCTTCGGGGTCATATACATACCCTTCGCCGCTGTCCATCATCCCCAGCTCAGTCTCATCATAATACCAGTCTTCGGATTCTGTTTCGTAGGCTTCCTCGTCAAAGTAGAAGAAGTCATCTGCGCCGCCGAAGTCACCCTCTGTCTCGAAATAGCCATCTCCGTCCCAGGTATACATGCTCTCCGTCTCGCCTTCTCCGGAAGCATCATTGTAATTGACCGGAAGTCCCTCCTCCAGAGAGCTCTGCGGCTGGCAGATATAGTCATCCGTAGTCAGTCCGGACAGGATCTGATGCTGCATCAGCTCTTCATCCGCATCTCCCAGCTCAACCACTCTCTTTTCCAGCTTATTCTCTGAAGAGGCTGCCCAGACATAGTGGGTTCCGTCCGCTTCATCCGCAATATAATAGTCATCGAGCCAGATCCCGGTTTTCGCGTTCTCCTGGCCGAGATCCTGCTCCAGATAGACATGCTGGCCAAGCATCAGCCCCTCCGAGTCTTCCAGATCCACATAGAACGGATAGTTTGTGGAGCCTGCGGAATTATCCGAGTCATAATAGGAGCCCTCGCTGTTATTGTTCTCTCCGCTTCCCTGGTCTGTCTTGATCTGGCCGATGGTGCCTCTCCAGAACTGGCTGGAATCCACGCGGGAGAAAACCAGAACCGATTCCCCGGTAAAGATATCCTTGATGTTCTGCTCATTTGCCTCAGCCTTGACCCGGTATGTCCCGAGCTTCAGGATCGTGATATAGGCGCTGTCTCCGCCGGACATCATATCGGCCGTCTCCGACTGATCATTGATGGCCTTCACCACGCCCTCCAGATCACAGCTGACGGTTGCATTCTTTATCTGATCCTCCAGCTTTTCGATCTCCTTCTGCTTCGACTTCTGATCAAGCTCATTCTGCTTGAGCTCATTCTCCGCAGTCAGCACCTGGATCTGCTTCTCCGGCGTATTCGCCTCCGCCTTCTGCTTCTCCAGCTCCTTCTTTTTCGCTTCGGAGGTGTCCTCCGTATTCTGCAGGCGCTCGAGGTCAATCCTTGCCTGCTCCAGCTTCGATTCGTCCTCCGTTGTGTCATACGTAAAGAGTCTCTGACCCGGCTTGACGATATCGCCTTCCTTCACATAGCACTTCTTGACCTTGCGTTCCCCCTCCAGCTTATAGTCTCTGGTTTCCTGCGGTTCAATCTTTCCCGCGAAACGGGGAATCTTCCCGGTACCGCTTCCGAGACTGGCAATCACCTGAATGCTGTCCACATACACAGCGTTGGCATCTGTAGAAGACACTCTGCCTGTCGCTTTCTCAGCGGAGGACTGATACCCCGGGATGACCTTTTCCATCACGCCGGGAAACCAACGATCTATATACCCCATCTGCAGGCAATAATAAAAACCGCCGCATACGATTGCCAGAATCAAAAATAATGTAACTGCTTTCCTCATAGGTGCCGGTAACTCCCTTTATGTTCACGTCCTCTACATCTTCTATCCTTGTAATACGATAAACATGCTCTCATGTCATCGGTATCATACCTCTGTTCTGTGTAGAATCCGTGTTTTTTTATGTAGTTCTATTCTACCACATATATCACAAAAACCTCCGGAGGAAAGCCGGAGGCTTTTTTTAAGATATTTTTAAATCTGCGCTTTTTCGCGGATGGATAGTCCGAGTTCTTCCAGCTGCGCCGCGGAAACCTCACCGGGCGCCTGCGTCATGAGATCGGAGGAATCCTTCACCTTCGGAAATGCGATGACATCGCGGATCGAATCCAGTCCAAGCATCATCATGACGACACGGTCAAGTCCGTAGGCAAGTCCCGCATGGGGCGGAACACCGTAACGGAACGCATTCAGCAGGAAGCTGAACTGCTCAGATGCCTGCTCTTTCGTGAATCCGAGGCACTCAAACATCTTCTCCTGTATATCAGACTGATGGATACGGACCGAACCGCCGCCGATCTCCGCTCCGTTCAGAACAATGTCATACGCCTTTGCGCGGATCTTTGACAGATCCTTGCCCGGCTCAAGCCAGGAAAGATCTTCTTCCATCGGCATGGTAAAGGGATGATGCATCGCCTGGAACCGGTTTTCCTCCTCGCTCCATTCAAACTGCGGGAACTCCACAATCCACAGGAACTCGAACCGCGAACGATCGATCAGGTCAAGCTGCTTTGCGAGGTGGCACCTGAGCGCGCCCATCGTCTCCGATACCAGCTTGAACTTGTCCGCGCCAAACAGAATCAGATCCCCCTTTTCGGCACCGGCCGCATGAATCAGGGCTTCGATCTCCTCTTCCTTCATGAACTTCGCAAAGGAGCACTTCGTTCCGCTCTCCTTCACCTGTATATAGGCAAGGCCCTTCAGTCCGTACCCTCTGACAAATTCCGTCAGCGCGTCAATCTTCTTGCGCGGCATCTCTGCCTGGCCCTTCACGGTAATGCAGCGGACGTATCCGCCATTCTTTACGCAATCCGCAAATACGCCAAATCCGCAGTCCTTCACGACGTCTGATACATCAACCAGCTCCATTCCGAACCGAAGATCCGGCTTGTCCGAGCCATAACGGTTCATCGCGTCGATCCACTTCATGCGGCGGAATGGTACGGTAATGTCGACGTCCAGCACTTCCTTCCACAGATACTGAAGCAGACGCTCATTGACATCGATCACATCATCAATGTCCACAAAGCTCAGCTCCATATCCATCTGGGTGAATTCCGGCTGGCGGTCAGCACGCAGGTCTTCATCACGGAAGCAACGCGCGAGCTGGAAATAGCGGTCATATCCTGCCACCATCAACAGCTGCTTGTAGAGCTGCGGGGACTGGGGAAGGGCAAAGAAGGATCCCGGATAGATCCTGCTTGGCACCAGGTAATCACGGGCTCCCTCCGGTGTGCTCTTTCCAAGCATGGGAGTCTCGATCTCCAGGAAGCCTTCCTTTGCCATGAATTCTCTTGACAGCTGCGCGACCCGGCTCTTTACCATCAGGTTTCTCTGAATGTCAGGGCGGCGCAGATCCAGCGTACGGTTCTTCAGCCGAAGTTCCTCTTTCGTCTGGCTGTTCTCCTCAATCGGGAACGGAGGTGTTTCCGACTCGGACAGAATCCGCAGCTGTGTCGCACACAGCTCCATGGTTCCCGTCTTCAGCTTATCATTGACGGCTCCGCCCCGCTTCTGCACAACGCCTGTAACCGCAAGCACGAACTCACTGCGGATCTGCCCCGCCTTCGCGAATCCTTCCGCGCCGATCATGGTCTCGTCGAACAGAATCTGCATGATGCCGGACCGGTCTCTCAGATCCACAAAGATCAGGGAGCCGAGATTTCTCCTCTTCTGCGTCCAGCCCATCAGGGTCAGTGTTTTTCCGATCATATCCTCCGTGACTTCGCCGCACCTTACACTGCGTCTGAGTCCCTGCATTGATTCAGCCATGTACCATATCCTCCTCACACCCGCAGACTGCACGCTTCCTGCGGATCATTTCATCAATTCGTTCGAGATAATTCCGAATGTCCTTCACATTCTCAACTCTCTCGATCCGGCCGTCCTCATATACAATCTTGGTAGAGCCGGCCGCGCCAAGGGCAAGTATACACTCAACCTCTTCCATTATCAAGATATTATACAGCCCGGCTTTGTCTGGCTTTGCATATCCGACATTCTCAAAATTGCCTGCCATATTCTTCTGCCGGTACAGATAATACGGGGTCATATTCAGCCGCCGGCACCCTTCCTCGCACAGGTTCATGATCCGGTCTGATGCCTGAAATGAGATCTTCTCATATTCGTCCATATGAAGTGCCAGCCGCGCTGCCCGCTTCAGTGCAAGTGCGTGCACCGTCACGTCATCCGGATCCAGTGCCTCAATCCTCTCCATCGTGTGCCGGACCTCTTCCAGTCCCTCACCGGGAAGGCCGACGATCAGATCCATGTTGATATTATCATATCCCAGAGAGCGTGCCGCTTCATATGCGCGGATCGTGTCCTCCACCGTATGCCTGCGCCCGATCAGATCCAGCGTCTTCTGATTCATGGTCTGCGGGTTCACGCTGATCCGGGTGACAGGATGCGTGCGGATCGCCTCCAGCTTCTCCCGGGTAATACTGTCCGGGCGCCCTGCCTCCAGCGTGAATTCCATCACATGGGACAGATCAAAATGCTTCTCCACTGCGCTCAGAAGACGGTCCAGCTGCGCAGGACTCAGGGTCGTCGGTGTTCCTCCGCCGATGTAGACCGTGTGGAGCGTCTTGCCCGGAAAGCAGCTTCTGCACTCTGCCATCTCCAGAAGGAGCGCATCCAGATACTCGTCCACCCGCTTCTCCCAAAGCGCATACGGGCTTGAGGAGAAAGAGCAGTACAGACAGATACTGGGACAGAAAGGAATCCCGATGTACAGACTGTAACCATTCTTCGTATCAATGCCACTCAGAATCTCCCGCTCTCTTAAGGCCGTCCTCACGGCAAGATCCGCCTTCTTCCGGCTGACATAGTACCGGTTTTCCATCTGGCTGACAGCCTGTTCACGGCCTTCCGGAAGATATTGCATGGCAAGCTTTACCGGGCGGATCCCGGTCAGATTTCCCCATGGCAGATCGCTTCCCTTCAGCTGCCGCAGCATCTCATACAGATTCCGTTTGATCAGATTCTTATAGGTGCTTCGGTCAGAATCGGGAACAACACTGATCTCTCGTTTCCATTCCCCGGCCTCCAGGTCAATCCGCTCCGGTCCGATCATCGTCCGCACGAACAGATCCGGTTTCTCCGCGGGCTCAGTGCCCGGATCTATGACACTGGTGCGGACCCCCGGGTAAAATGCGATCACCAGGGTGTAGATGTCGTATTCAAAGCTCCTGTCATTCAGAACGATCACAATCTGATTCATGGATGATGCCTTTCGCCGCCTGCCTGTAAGTTCAAGAACGCCAACGGCGTTCTTGCCGCGGTGCTGCGTGCCAGTGGCACGCGTTTAGCGCCGACCGGAGCGAAGCGGAGAACGCGCTCGGTACGACGCACCTTCCTCTGAACGCGGCTGAGATAAAAACCCCTGCCTGTTACAGGAAGGGGTTATTCTTTCTTTCATGTCCGATGCTGGTTTTGGGACCATGTCCGGGAAAGACCACCGTGTCATCCGGAAGCGTCATCAGCTTTTCCCGCACGGAGCGAAGAAGCTGAAGTGTGTTGCCGCCCGGGAAATCGCTTCTTCCGATGGATTCCCGAAACAGGGTGTCGCCTGTAAAGACGATCTTTTCCTCCGGAAAATAGAAGCATCCCCCTCCGACGGTATGTCCCGGGGTCAGCAGCGTCTTCATGCTCGTTCCGAGAACGGGAACCGTCTGATTGTCTATAAAAAACAGATCAGGCTCGGTAACTCTCGGATGTCCCATATTCATAGACAGATTGTACCGGACGGAAATGATTGCCTCCTCCTCTTCCTTCATCACGAACGTCAGGAGGCCATATTTTCTCTTGAGATCATTTGCAGCGCCAAAATGGTCATCATGACCATGCGTGATCCAGATTGCGGCCGGATGAAGCTTCTCCTCCTCTATGCACTGTACGATCTCATCGAATCCGTCTGACGGATCAATCACAACGCACTCTTTTGTCTGTGCATTCCATACGATGTAGGTGTTCGTCGGGAGCATTCCAAGCTCCAGACAACGGACCTGAATCTCTGCCATTCTCTTTTACCCCGTGGTTCTTCTGACATCAATCACGCTCTCCACCTGCCTGATCTTCCCGATCAGATCCGCAAGGGCATCCTTGCCGGGAACCTCGAACTCATAGCTGATCGTGACGGTTCCGCTCTTGCTCATGCGGGAAGCAACACTGCGCACATCGATGTGCCGTTCCGTGAAGATCTTCGTGATATCCACGAGCAGACCGGTTCGATTGTGTGCGAAGATCCGGATCTCGGCCAGGTAGAGCTTTCCGTTTCTGCCGTCATCCTTCAGTGCAGCGGTCGACCATTCGACATCAATCAGTCTTGCCTGCTCTTCTTCGGTGAGCCCGGTCACGTTGACGCAATCCTTCCTGTGCACCGTCACACCCCGTCCCCGGGTAATGAAGCCTACGATCTCATCTCCCGGAACAGGACTGCAGCACTTGGACAGGCGAACGGATACGCCGTCAATCCCACGGACAATAATTCCTGTCTTCGACCGCGTAACCTTCGCTCGCTCGCCCTTCGCGCTATGCGCAATGATGTCTTCATCCGTCAGGGCTCTGATATGATCCTTGTCATAACACTCCTGCAGCCGGTTGACGATCTGGCCTTCCTTCAGGCCGCCGTGCCCGATCGCCGCAAGAACGCTGTCCCAGTCCTTGAACCCGTACTTCTTTGTCACCGTCTCTGTGTATTCGGGCTTCAGAAGCTCTGGCAGATTCAGGCCTTTCGTTTTGCAGAAGGAAGCAAGCAGCTCCTTTCCGCGGATGATGTTGTCTTCTTTTCGCTCATGCTTGAACCATTGATTAATCTTGTTCTTCGCCTGCGTGCTCCGGACGATCTTCAGCCAGTCAGCACTGGGGCCTTTTGAGTTCTGGCTTGTAATGATCTCGATCCGGTCGCCGTTCTGAATCTGGTAATCGATGGTGACAAGCTTTCCGTTTACACGCGCGCCGACCATGGTATTGCCGACAGCCGAATGGATGCTGTAGGCAAAATCGATCGGTGTCGATCCGTTCGGAAGCGTCTTGACGTCTCCGGAGGGTGTAAAGCAGTACACACTGTCATTGAACAGATTCAGGTCGCTCTTCAGAAGCGATAAGAACTCCTTATTGTCTGATTCCTGCTGCCATTCCAGAATCTGCCGGAGCCAGATCAGCTTCTCCTCCTCCTGCCGCTTGGAGGTTACCTTCTTTCCGTCAGACGTCTCTTTGTATTTCCAGTGTGCCGCGATACCGTATTCCGCCACTCTGTGCATGTCAAAGGTACGGATCTGAATCTCAAAGGGCGTTCCGCCCGGCCCGATCAGCGTTGTATGAAGCGACTGGTACATGTTCTGCTTCGGCATCGCGATGTAATCCTTGAACCGCCCCGGCACCGGCTTGTACATCTCATGAATCACGCCAAGCGCGCCATAGCAGTCCCGCACGGTATCAACGATAATCCGCACGGCAAACAGGTCATAGATCTGGTCTATGGTCTTCCCCTGGTTCACCATCTTCTTGTAGATGGAAAACAGATGCTTCGCCCGCCCGTAGATCTCGGCATGGATGCCCGCCTTGGTGATATGCACCTCGACATTTCTTACTATCTCATTGATGAAGCTCTGACGTTCCCCCTTCTTCAGAGAAACCTTCTCCACAAGATCATAATAGACCTCCGGCTCCAGATACTTCAGGGACAGATCATCCAGTTCGACCTTGATCTTGCTGATACCAAGGCGCTGTGCAATCGGCGCATAGATCTCTCTTGTCTCTCTCGCCTTCTCCTTCTGCTTCTCCGGACGCATGTACTGAAGCGTGCGCATATTGTGCAGGCGGTCCGCCAGCTTGATCATGATAACCCGGATGTCCTTCGCCATTGCAAGGAACATCTTCCGGAGATTCTCTGCCTGCGTATCCAGCTTATCCGTAGAATAATTCAGACGTCCCAGCTTGGTAACACCATCCACAAGCAGAGCCACTTCGGGGCCGAACTCCCGCTGTATCTCCTCCTCCGTCATGATCGTATCTTCCACAACGTCATGAAGAAGTCCTGCTACGATCGTCTCCTTATCCAGCTCGAGATCTGCCAGAATAATGGCAACGCAGAGCGGATGGATGATATAGGGCTCCCCGGACTTTCTCTTCTGGTCTTTATGCGCTTCATAAGCGATCCGGTACGCCTTGTCGATGATGGAAATGTCATCGGACGGATGATACTTCCTGATTCCGGCGACAAGCTCTCCGTACAGCTCCTGCGGACTGGTAAAATCCTGCATCGCTTTCGCGGAGGAATCCGCTTCCTGTATCTGGGCACGCTCCGCATCCGAAAGCTTTCCGTCTTCCCGGGGCATGACAAAAGCGTTCATGTCCTTATTCAGATTTGCTTCGGTCTCCAGGACCGCACTCCGTTCTTCTGCCATACAGACCGCCTGTTCTCAGCCTCTGTCTACTGTCCGTACTTCCCGTCATCACGAAACAATATCAGATCGATATAAACCGATCTGATATGATTGCCTTCTTCGATTCTTTATTTTCCTTCGTAGGTGATGACCGTCTCTACATCGTATCCCTTCAGCTTCTCTCTGCCGTTCAGACCTGCAAGCTCCATCAGGAAGACGCACTTCTTTACAACACCGCCAAGCTTCTCAATCAGCTTCACGGCGGCCGCAACGGTTCCGCCCGTCGCGATCAGATCATCCACGACCACAACCTTCTGGCCTTTCTTGATGGAGTCCTTGTGCATCTCGATGGTGGCACTTCCGTACTCCAGATCATACGTCTGCTCGATGGTCTCACAGGGAAGCTTTCCCTTTTTGCGCACCAGCACAAACGGCTTATGAAGATTATACGCAAGAGGCATGCCGAATATGAATCCGCGGGATTCAAGTCCCACGATGACATCCACATCATCCGGGTCGCCGATCAGCTTCTGCATCTCGTTGATCGCAAGCTCCAGTCCGTCGGCGTCGGCGAGTACGCTGGTCACATCACGAAACATAATCCCGGGTTCCGGAAAATCCGGAATCGTTCTAACATAATCTTCCACTTTCTTCATCGTCAGATTCCCTCCTGCGTCTGGAATTTTTGGAAAGGCATCCATGGCTTTGGATGCCGCAAAAACAATTTTCAGTATATCATCTGCCCCAATTGCTTGCAATAACCTCTCCGTTATCCCTTGTTGTAGATCAGAGCCATCAGTTCTACGTCAGAGTCCGTATTATTCTCGATCGAATGGCCTTCCCCGGGCTCGATCAGACAGACATCTCCGGGATGCGCAAGCTGCGGAACGCGGTCATTTCCCAGGAAGGTTGCTTCCCCTTTCAGGATATAATAGGGTTCCGTCTCCCCCTCGTGAATATGCCATCCAATGCTGGCCCCCGGCGGCAGTACAAGCCTTGCATACAGCCGGCCGTGTCCGTCCAGCTCTTCCTTCGTCAGGATGTCATGGACCGTTACGGTGCCTCTTCCGTCGCGCATGTGTTCTCTGTAAGCTGTTCCTTCATGCCTGATCATGATAATCCCTCCTCCCATAATGCAGTTTTTGAAGTTGACTTACTGTTCTCGGATGCCGATTTTGTAATCTCGTTTTCTTCGTCTTTCAGACTCGAAACCGAGAACAAAATCTGGCTCCCTTTCTCTTCGCTTTTCAATATCAAGTATGCCGCTGCGTTCTGTTAAAATGAACCGCTGGTATGGGAGCTTCCGCTCGAAGAGGAAAAGCTTCCGCCTCCTGAGCCGGAGTCGCTCTTTTGCTGCGGACTGTACGTTCTCGAAACAAGCGTGCGGATGTAGCGGTCTTCCCGATTCGTGAAAGCCACCCTGTCGCCGGCGACATATTCCGCTGCGTTATTTGCCTTCTGTGTATTCTGCATCGAACCGCGCATCATCGCCGCAATCCCGTATCCAAACAGAAGGGCCAGAATCGCCGGTACGAAGATGCCGATCAATCTGCCGGTGGTGTCGTTCTTAAAGCTGATCTGCTTTCCCTTTGCGGCAACCTTCAGAACATCATCGGCTCCGTCCAGGAAATCGCGAACTCCCTCGGCCCACTCGTTCCCCTTGAGATCATCCAGGAACGCGTCTCTGATCATTTCCCGTCCATAAACCGGGAACGCCCAGTTTGCGTAATCTCCGGAAACACAGATGTCATACTTTCTCTCCTGCACCGCAACCGTCAGAAGAATCGAATCCTTCCAGTCCGTGTTCGTATTCTGTATATGCTTTTCCTTTTTCTGCGTTGTTCCGATGCCGATGGCATATCCGGCGCGCAGCTCTTCGCTCAGCGTCGAGATATTGCCGCTCCATGTATAGTCATCCCTGCTTCCGACCAGCGTTACATAGACACCGACATCATATTGATCGGCCAGATCCTGTGCTTTCTGCGTCAATTCCTGCTCCTGCGCATCCGACAGTACCTCTGCCTCATCCATGATAACAGGAAGATTCTTTCCCCAGTCCTCCGGAGACAGCGCATAGGCAGGAAGCGTCTGCTGTACCTGGTCAAATGTATAGCGATACCTTCCGTAGGTTCCTTCAATCCTTCCCGATGTCATCGTGCCTTTGAATTCCCTGTTCAGATGATCGGTAAAGGAGAATGCGTCTCCCTCCTGCTCCCAGCGAATGAAAAAAGCGCTCTGATTGAACAGGAACACACCTGTGCCGTCTTCATTCAGCGCAATATAATCGCTTCTCCAGGTCGGGTCCCCCTCCTCATCTCCATCCAGACTTCCGGAGGATTCCCGTGTATTGGCATAATAGACGGTCGGGCCTCCCTCCACAGACGGGGTCTGCCCTGTGCCGTTTTGCGAAAACGCTGCCGCAGTTTCCGTCTCTTTCTCCCCTTTTCCGACATCTTCCGCGATGTCTGCCGCATCCTCTTCTTCCGCTGCGTCAATCGCGCCGCTCAATGAGGAGTCACTTTCGATATAGATGTAATCATAGTCCAGATAGCTGACATTGATCACACCACCCGCAAGTGTACCGACAGACTTCTCTCCGTCTTCATCCGTGAAGGAAAATGTGTCACCGGTCAGTTCCCAGTTCAGCTTGTAGACAACTTCGTTGAACAGGATCTCGCCGGTTCCGTCTTCATTCAGAAGAATGTACTCGCCATCGTAATTGTAGTCGGTTCCGTCCTTTGCGCATCCGGCAGCCTCATATCTTCCCGCTGCCTCCGGTGCGGACGCATAGAGCACGGCGGAATACAGAATCAGCGCGCAGGCCGTAAGGAACAGGACCGCAGATAGTTTTCTGATCGTTTTCATAGCCGCCTCCTTCTCAGAACCCAGACAGAATAAACTGGACCAGTATATAGAACAGGACAAACAGGGCCGCGGAGATCCCTCCGAACAATCCCATGAACCTGCCCTTATCCACAGGAAGATCTCCCACAAACTTGCCGGTCTGGCCGTTCATGGCATAGAGATAATTTTTCCCGTTCCAGCCCACCTTCAGAATATAAACCGGCAGGAGCGCGTAATGCACCTCACCCTTTGAGAAGGATACCCTGCTCCCATAGGGAAGGACACTGGCGTAAGGCCCCTTGCGCGCGTCCATAAAGGCAATATTCTGGGCACTCTCTACCGCGCGCGTCTTCGCCCGGTCAGAACTCTCATCAATGGAGACATCGCTTCTGTCTGCCAGATAACCCGGCAGATAAGAGGTGGAAAACTGCGTCATCTGGGAATAGTCATATGGCTCCAGGCTGTCCATCAGATCATCCGGCATGTTTCTGGATGCGTCCGTAGGAATGAATCGGAAGCCGACATCTACAGAACGGCGGATGGAAAACTGGCTCCTTCTGGTAACGATATAATCCCCCTCCCGGTGTGTCGAGGAATTCTCGCCCAGGAAAGAATAATCTCCGCTCACATTGCTGTCGAACAGCCAGAACGGCACATAGATCCCCCTCAGCTTTTCGATCGTACTGTTGGAAGAAAAGGTCTTGGGAAGCAGGACTCTCTTCTTGCAGAACTTCTGGTAGGCCGCGGCAGCCGCCTTCTGATCCAGCTTGAACGGAATAATGTACTGAGGCCGCATCGAACCGCTCAGCTTGGATTCTATGATCGTCGGATTGCCGCAGTACGGGCAGGAGGTCGCAGCGGTAGAAGCCTCTGCCAGAATCTCACCTCCGCAGCTCGGGCAGGAGTAGGCAACCATGTTTGCGGAATCCTCTCCCCAGTCAGCCGGAATCGTAGACGCGTCCCATTTTCCGCCGACGGTAATCTCGTCCTCTTTCCGGGACATCACATCGGCTTCCGCTTCCTGGTCAAATTCAACCTTCTGCTTGCCTTTCCCCTTGTCGCCGTACATCTCGGCAATCTCATCCGGCTTGTAGACGGACAGACAATAATCGCACTTCAATTTTCCGCTCGCGGAGTCAAAATGCAAAGGACCTCCGCAGGAGGGGCACTTATAGTTTACGGTTTTATTTGCCATGCTTCTTACCTCTTTTATCCTGTCGTCCTCCGGCAAACAGATCTCGTATGTCTGCGGGATATCAGGGCTTTTGGCCCTTATCTCATACTATACCACAAAGCGGCGCATCAAGCGGGGATTAATATGATTTTTCTCTTGAATCGTTTCTTGATACTTACAAGTCACACCCTGACCAGGCATAAGGCATACACAGTGCTCCTGAACGGAGACTTTTGGGGGTCGTAGTGAAGGAGCACTGTTATGTCGCACGTACTGGTCAGGGTGTGACTTGTAACTCTTAATACCTGACTTCCATTAGAGTAAGCCCGGAGGCAGGAGCTGTATGGCTGGCTGCGCCTTTCTCGCACCGCGCAAGGATTTGGCCGATCTGACCGGGAGATTGTTTCCCGGAGCCAACCTCCACCAGTTCCCCTGTCATCAGCCGTACCATATGATTCAGGAATCCGTCTCCGTAATAATCCAATACGATCAGGTCCTCTCCGGATCGATGAATGTCAATCTTTGTCACGGTACGCACTGTGCTCTTTTTCATTTTCAGTCCGCAGAAAGAAGCGAAGTCGTGGCGTCCGGTCAGGTACTGGGCACCTTCTTTCATCCGTTCCACATCAAGCTTCTCTTTGTACTGCCACAAGAACCGTCGATTGACCACATCGCTCACCACGCTGGTGCGGATCCGGTACTGATACCACTTTGAGCTGGTCAGGTATCTGGCATGAAATCTGTCTGAAGCCCTTACCAGGCGGGAAACCGCGATATCCTCCGGAAGATACTGGTTCAGCGCCGCAAATAGCGCGGCATCCTCCGCTTCCCTTCGCATGGAGTTTTGCATTCCGGAAGAAGCATCCCCGATCAGACGCCTGAGGTTCTCCTCCGGAACCTTGAAGCTCGCCGTCTGGCCCAGGGCATGGACGCCGGCATCTGTTCTGCCGGCACCGAATACCTCGACCGGCATCTCCATCAGCCTGGTCAGCAGCGTCTCCAGTTTTCCCTGAATGGTATTTTCCACGCCGGGCTGCTTCTGCCAGCCTCTGTAACGTGTCCCTTCATACTGAAGGGTCATCTTGTAATTGATCAGGTACATTCTTCTCAGCCTCCGATCATATAAAGAAGCCCTCTTTCCGAACCAACCGGAAAAAGGGCTTCTCCCGCGTGCGCGACAAGATTCGAACTCGCGACCTTCTGGTCCGTAGCCAGACGCTCTATCCAGCTGAGCTACGCACACACAGTGTTTTGACAAGTTCGTATCCTACACCACTCAACCGCTTTTGTCAAGCACTATATCAAAACCGCTTTTGATTCCAAGGATCCGGTTACAGGTCAGGGTATGACCGGTAACCGGATCTGTGATAAAATATTTCCATATAGAAATAAAGTCAGGAAAGGGGCGTCCATGAAGAGCAAGCATCATTCCCGTCATCCACATCCATACACGCTTTCTTCCGGCTTCTTCAGCGTCCTGAAAAGAGCGTTTCCGGTTTTTCATCTTGGCTGGATGCTCTTCTATTCGCTGGTCTTCGCCGCTGTTATCTTTGCGGCCATGCACGGTCTTGACTGGCTGAGCTCCGCGCTGATCACATCAACCGGCTTCAGTGCGCTTACCAGCGCAAACTTTCAGGTATTCCTTCACGCGTGGCAGGGATATGCCGTGATTCTTCTGCTTCTTCTTTCTCTCGGTGTCGTCGGCGCCGTTGTCATGAACGGAGTGATCTTTCTTTCCGATGACATGCTTCATCAAAGACAGGTTCACCCGGGCAGGATTGCAAAAAAGAGCGTCCGCTCGATCCGGCTGTTTTTGTGCAGGGAAGCGATTCCGACGATTCTGTATTACTATGTTTTTGTCCTGTTTTTCTCCATATCGCTTCTTTCCGTCGTACCGAATCCTTTTGAGATTCCGGGATATTTCCGTTATCTGATCAGCAAGCGGATTCTGTCTCTGATCCTGTACTTTGCGGCTTTTGTCCTGATCTGCATTCCGCTGCTGCGCAATCCTTTGCTTCTGCATGAGATTCTTCTGAAGCAGGAAAGACCTGCCATTGCCAGAAGAAGAACGCGTGATTATGTCCGGTTCCACCGCCGGTATCTCTTCCGGGAGATTCTGCTTTCGGTTCTTGTATTTTGCGCCGCCTTGATCGTTTCCGCCGGTATCTTTCTGTATTTTCCCCTGTTGATTCAGACGGTCTTTTCTTTTTTGCCGCTTGCGCCGCGCAGAATTCTGGTTCTGTCCGCTTCCTGGATCGGGCTTGCCATTCTGATGCTCACAGTTCTTCTCGCGCTGTGGATTCTTCCGGTAAAGACCTGCTATCTGCTCCATTCCATGGACCATACCTCTTTCCCAGTTCAAAAGCGCAGAACGAACCACGGTATCCCCGTATGGGTCTGGCTGATCTGCCTTGCCGGTCTTCTGATTGTGACCACGATTTCATATGTCCAGTTCAATTATCTGTTTCCGCCGGCAAAAAACATTGAAGCCGTCGTGCACCGGCTGGGAGGGGATCTGGATACGGAGAATACCCTGGAAGGAATGGATCTGGCCATGGAGCTGGGGGCGCCGGCAATGGAAACAGATATTCAGAGGACAAAGGACGGAGAATATGTCATCTTCCATGACAGTACACTGAAAAGGCTGTGCGGGATGAACACCAGCATTCATGATATGACCCTGGAAGAAGTCCGTGCGGTCAGGCTTCCCAGCCCTGACTGGAACAGCCGCCGCATCCCGCTTCTTTCCGAAGTGCTGGACAAGGCCAAAGGTCATGTAAGGCTCTATCTTGAGCTCAAAGGCAGTGACGCGGATGTCCGGATGGCACAGGATGTCGCAAGAATGGTCCGGGAGCGGGATATGGAGGATGAATGTGTCATGATCTCCATGAACTATAACCTCATCAATTATATCTCCCGCAGAATCCCGGACATCCAGTGCGGGTATCTTTATTTCTTCGCGTATGGTTCTCCTTCGTCCCTTGCCGGGAATATCCTTCTCGCCCAATCCAACGCCATCAGCATGCAGCGCACCAGAGCGATCCATTCCAAAGGAAAAAGAGTGTACTGCTGGACTGTCAACAGCCGGAAGACGGCTCAGAATATGGTGCGGCAGCGTGTAGACGGTATCATCTCAGACCGCTACGATATCATTTCCTCGGTTTTGAATCATATGGAATCCCGAAATGACTATGAACGCATCATGGATGTCCTGCTTCGGTAATTCCCAAGAAAGATCCTCTGCACCAAAACAATCAGGCGTACGGCAGATGCCGTACGCCTGTATTTCCATTCACGCTTTCTTCTAATCCGAATGCTGCTTTACACAAGCAGCTGGGCGATCGTCTTCACAGCTTCCTCTTCGTCTTCCCCATCCGCGTAGATCTTGATCTTTGGAGAATCCTGGCTGGCAAGCACCATGACACCCATAATGCTTTTTGCATTCACCCTTTTGTTGTTCACCTCAAAGGTAATCACACTCTTGTATGCACACGCCGTCTGAACAATATGTGGAATCATCTTTCCGATATTGTCTCCCTGTTTTCCACTGATACTCTGACTGATCATTGCTTTTCCTCCCACGCTTCAGCATGCAGGGATTGCATGAATCCCGGCTAACGTACATTTAACCCAAGCCCCATACTATCACAATGAATATTTGCGGTCAATCTCAGATTCGCCCAAAGAATCCGCCGGAAAGCAGAGCATATTTCACCAATTTAAACACAGAGAAAGCGGGGGCCCTTCCGGACCCCCGCTGAAAAATTACCAGTCGGATCAATTCTGCTTCGCTTACTGCTCCGCTTTGATCGCAGCCTGGGCGGCAGCCAGTCTCGCAATCGGGACACGGAACGGAGAACAGGATACATAATCCAGTCCGATCGAATCACAGAATTCTACAGAAGTCGGATCTCCGCCATGCTCGCCGCAGATACCGATATGCAGATTCGGATTCACATCCTTGCCAAGCTTGATCGCCATCTCCATCAGCTTGCCAACGCCGCTCTGGTCCAGCTTCGCAAACGGATCGTTCTCAAAGATCTTCGCATCATAGTATGCCTGAAGGAACTTGCCCGCGTCATCACGGGAGAATCCATAGGTCATCTGTGTCAGATCATTGGTTCCGAAGCAGAAGAAATCAGCGCCCTTCGCGATCTCGTCAGCAGTCAGGGCCGCTCTCGGGATCTCGATCATGGTTCCGACTTCATACTGCATGTCGACTCCGGCCTTCGCGATCTCCTTGTCGGCTGTTTCAATGACAGTCTTGCGGACAAACTCGAACTCCTTGTTGTCTCCGACAAGCGGGATCATAATCTCGGGCTTGATCTTCCATTCCGGATGCTTCTTCTGAACATTGATCGCCGCACGGATCACAGCCTTCGTCTGCATCTTGGAAATCTCCGGATAGGTGATGTCAAGACGCACACCACGGTGACCCATCATCGGGTTGAACTCATGAAGCGCGCTGATGATGGTCTTAATCGCCGTCACGCTCTTATGCTTTGCATCCGCCAGCTTCCTGATATCCGCTTCATCGGTCGGTACAAACTCATGCAGCGGCGGATCCAGAAAACGGATCGTAACCGGCGCACCCTGGAGTGCCTCATAGAGCTTCTCAAAGTCATGCTGCTGTACCGGAAGGATCTTTGCAAGCGCTTCTTCTCTCTCCTCAACGGTATCAGAGATAATCATCTCACGGAAGGCTTCAATACGATCCTTCTCAAAGAACATATGCTCCGTTCTGCAAAGGCCGATGCCCTCAGCGCCAAGTTCATGTGCTCTCTTCGCATCCGCCGGCGTATCCGCATTCGTACGGACCTTCAGCCTGCGATACTTATCCGCCCAGCCCATGATCCGGCCAAACTCACCGGCAATCTTCGCCTCAACAGTCGGAATGACGCCATCATACAGATTACCGGTAGAGCCATCTGCAGAGATCCAGTCTCCCTCATGGAAGGTCTTTCCGGCGATGGTGAAGCACTTGTTCTCCTCATCCATCTCAATCTGGGATACACCGGATACACAGCATGCGCCCATGCCTCTGGCAACAACCGCCGCATGGCTGGTCATGCCGCCGCGCACCGTGATAATACCCTGCGCGCTCTTCATTCCTTCGATGTCCTCCGGGCTCGTCTCAAGACGCACCAGGACGACCTTCTTGCCCTTCGCCTTCCATCTGGTCGCATCCTCTGCGGTGAATACAACCTGTCCGCAGGCAGCGCCCGGAGAAGCCGGGAGACCATGCGCGATCGGATAAGCCTTTGCCAGATAGGTCGGGTCAAACTGCGGATGCAGCAGCGTGTCCAGATTTCTCGGGTCGATCATCAGAACCGCCTGCTTCTCATCAATCATTCCCTCATCCACAAGGTCGCACGCGATCTTCAGGGCAGCCTTTGCGGTACGCTTCCCGTTTCTGGTCTGGAGCATATACAGATGCTTGTCTTCAATTGTGAATTCCATGTCCTGCATATCCCTGTAGTGATCTTCCAGAATCTTGCAGATGGATGTGAACTGCTCATAAACCTCAGGCATCATATCCTTCAGCTGATCAATCTTGTTCGGTGTACGGATACCCGCAACAACATCCTCGCCCTGCGCGTTCAGAAGGAATTCACCCATCAGGTGCTTCTCACCGGTCGCAGGATCTCTGGTGAAGGCAACACCGGTTCCGGAGGTCTCGCCCATGTTGCCGAACGCCATCATCTGAACATTGACAGCGGTTCCCCAGGAGTAAGGGATATCATTGTCACGGCGATAGACATTCGCGCGCGGGTTGTCCCAAGAACGGAACACCGCCTTGATGGCCTCGACCAGCTGCTCCTTCGGATCATCCGGGAAGTCCTTGCCGAGCTTTTCCTTGTATTCTTCCTTGAACTGATTTGCCAGGGTCTTCAGATCATCCGCATCCAGTTCGATGTCCTGTGTGACACCCTTGTGCATCTTCATCTGGTCGATCAGCTCTTCGAAATACTTCTTGCCGACCTCCATGACAACATCCGAGAACATCTGGATAAATCTGCGATAGCAGTCCCAGGCCCAGCGCGGGTTGCCGCTCTTCTCAGACAACGCGTTCACGACATCCTCATTCAGACCAAGGTTCAGGATCGTATCCATCATGCCGGGCATGGACGCACGCGCACCGGAACGGACCGAAACCAGCAGAGGGTTGTTCCTGTCACCGAACTTCTTACCGGTGATCTGCTCCATCTTATCGATTCCCTCGCGGATCTGTGCCATGATCTCATCATTGATCTGGCGTCCATCCTCATAGTACTTCGTGCAGGCTTCTGTCGTAATGGTGAAGCCCTGCGGAACCGGAAGCCCCAGTCCCGTCATCTCGGCAAGACCTGC
>Ga0256405_10005960_pt1 | contig 20201 bp, 19 predicted proteins | sample RumenRJG_02DNA_FD_189096 | JGI IMG/M metagenome (GOLD analysis project Ga0256405, IMG submission 189096) | Bovine rumen microbial communities from Lethbridge, Alberta, Canada - RJG_02 | ecosystem: Host-associated > Mammals > Digestive system > Stomach > Rumen | place: Canada: Alberta... | reverse complement strand
TTTTGAAAAAAGTGTTGACATAGTAAGCAGAGATGGCTATAATAGATTTTGTCAGTCAGCGAGACACAGAAAAACATCTGAGTCAAGCGGCGGCAGAATGCGGAAATAGCTCAGTGGTAGAGCACCACCTTGCCAAGGTGGGGGTCGCGAGTTCGAGCCTCGTTTTCCGCTCCATATTGCGGAAATAGCTCAGTGGTAGAGCACCACCTTGCCAAGGTGGGGGTCGCGAGTTCGAGCCTCGTTTTCCGCTCCATTTTTGCTTAGTGGCTGAAAAGCTTCTATATACAATGGGCCTATAGCTCAGTTGGTTAGAGCAACCGGCTCATAACCGGTCGGTCCTTGGTTCGAGTCCAAGTGGGCCCACCAATTTCCAACTCAATATTTTTTATAACCAATGTTATGACTCAGTAGCTCAGCTGGATTAGAGTATTTGACTACGAATCAAAGGGTCGGGGGTTCGAGTCCCTCCTGGGTCACCATTGTGGGTAGGTGCCCGAGTGGTTAAAGGGAACAGACTGTAAATCTGTCATCTTCGGATTACGATGGTTCGAATCCATCCCTGCCCACCACCTGAAATGACAGCGTCGCGCAAGCGGCGCTTTTTTGTTGTCTGTCTAGGGGAGAAAGTAAAGGCTGCCGGTTAGCAGGTGCAAATCGGCAGCCTTCCCCAGCGGGGATGGCTTTTAGGACACGATGTGCTTGTTGCGGGAGCAACAGTTCTGGCAGGTCTGCGGATACGCATCTTAGGGGCAAACGGCGCAGTGCTGATGTATCCACACAAAAATTGCGATTGATTGCGAAGAAACCGCTGACAGTTTTCTGTCAGCGGTTTCTTGTTTCTTCCTTATAGGATTGTCCTGGCTTTGGAATGTTTATTCGATAGGGCAGGAGGTGGTGGCTTGGCCGCGTTCAGCGGTGTGCTTGCCCTCGAACAGGGCCTGGCTGACGCGGCGCATGAGTTCCTCTTCCTCGGCGGCAGCACTGAAGACCAGCTGCTTGTCTTCGGGCAGCGTTTCACCGTCGAGCTCTGTGATGGCAAGCTGCAAGCGGTGATCCTTGTCGAGGCGGAAGGAGTGTGAAAGGCGCGTGGCCAGCCACTCGGTGATCATCTCGACATTCTGGAAGGAAGCGGCTTTGTTGTAGTTCTTGTAGGCCTCGGCGGCAATGGCTGCGGCTTTTTTCTTGTCATCGACAGCGCCAAGGATGGAGAAGGCCTTCTTGTCGCCTTCGGTAACGAGTTTGGTAATGATATAAAGCATAGACTGAGTCCTTTCTCTTATCTTTGTTCCTAATTTATTGTAACAAATATCAGCCGCATGTCAATTTGCCTGGAGCTGCCAGCCGGCGAGGGCTGGCTTTGTATATATTTTGTGGACATTTTACCTGTTTGTCGGCGAAACAGTACAAGATTACGAAATCTACTTTTTTTATGTGTTATTTTAGCAGGGCAAAATAAATGCAAAACAGATTATTTTCAGGACATATGTCCTTTTGTAGTATATGCAAAAGACGTTTGTGCTTTAAATATAGAAGTATAGGCAAGGCGTTGAGCAGTGTAACAGTTTTTACATATTGGGACTATTTGACTATGCTTATATTTATGCTATAATGTCCCCTGGTATTATACAAGTAAACGGCCAATGGATTTCGACGATCTGCTGGCGTAAAAAAGTTAGGAGACTTGATTATGGTTGAATCACATCCAGTGAACCGCAAGAAAGCATTCAACATGCTGTTCTTCCTTGAGTTCTGGGAACGTTTCGGTTTTTATGGCTTGCAGGCTGTGCTGGCTGGCTTCTTTGTCAAGAGCCTCGGTATGGAAGATGCAGAGTCGTTTGTTGTCTTCGGTGCGTTTAGCGCGATGGTCTATGGTTATGTTTCGATTGGTGGCTATATCGGCGATAAGGTGCTCGGTACGCAGCGGACGATCACGCTGGGTGCTGTGGTGCTGATGCTCGGCTATGCGCTGATGGCAATGGCGGGGGAGGATAAGACGCTTGTATTCCTCGCGCTGGGTGCGATTGCCTGTGGTAATGGTATCTTCAAGGCCAATCCGTCGTCGCTGCTCTCGAAGCTCTATGAGGGCGATGAGCAGGACCTCGACAGTGCCTTCACGATGTACTATATGGCCGTCAACATCGGTTCCTTTGTCTCGATGCTGCTCGTACCAATCATCGGCTCGCAGTATGGGCTTTCGCTGGGTTTCATGGTCTGTGCGATGGGGCTGGTGATGGCCATCGGCGGCTTCATCGGTTTCCGCTATCTGGTGCGCGGCATCGATTCTCCGGCTGGTGCTGAGCCGCTGTCTTACAAGAAGCTCGCTCTGACGATTGCCGGCGTCGCTGCCATGACGCTGTTCTCGAGCTGGATGCTCTCGCATCTTTCGGTGGCACATTGGCTGCTGCTGATCATTGGTCTCTTGGTCTATGGTGTGTTCTTCAAGATGATCATCCAGGCGAAGGGCGCTGAGCGCAGCCGGATGATTGCGGCTATGATCCTGATTGTCGAGGCCATCGTGTTCTTCACGCTCTATCAGCAGATGCCGACGTCGCTGAACTTCTTCGCCATCAAGAATGTCGAGCATTCGATCCTCGGCATTGCCATCCCGAATGCTGAGGTATTCCAGACGCTCAATCCGTTCTGGATCATGATTGCAAGCCCGGTGCTGGCTTGGGCTTACTCGCACTTCGGCAGCGAGGGCAAAGATCTTTCGATGCCGGCGAAGTTTGCGCTCGGCATGTTCCTGACGGCTGGCTCGTTCCTTGTCGTCGGCTTCTCGGCTAACTTTGCGAGCAGCGAGGGTATCGTATCGGCTTGGTGGCTGGTCGGTTCCTATTTCCTGTCTTCGATTGGCGAGCTCTTCATCAGTGGCCTCGGGCTCTCGATGATTTCCAAGCTCGTTCCGCAGAAGCTCATCGGCTTCCTGATGGGTGCCTGGTTCCTGACGACGGCTATCTCGGCTATCCTGGGCGGTGAGCTTGCGACGTTGACCACGGTATCGAAGGACATCGTCGATCCGCTGCAGACGCTGCCGGTCTATAGCCAGGTATTCACGCAGATCGGCCTGGTGACGCTTGGCGTCACCGTTGTTATGGCACTGACGGTTCCGATGCTCAACCGCCTTATCAATAAGAAGGATGAGGAAGAGGAAGACGCAGTGGTTGCTGTGGCAGAAAACTAAAAAATCTATTGAACAGATAAAGCCAAACGTGGCGGTTGCATCGATATGATGCAACCGCCACGTTTTTGTTTTATCTGCCTGCGTTGGCAGTTTCGTAGGTGGGAGTTTCTGGCTCCTTATTCATGTGGCTGGAAAGATAGTTGGCAGCCAGCGAGCCGGAGATGTTGTGCCAGACGCTGAAGATGGCGCCTGGGATAGCTGCGGCGGCCCCGAAGTGCAGCATGGCAAGGGAGGTAGCAAGACCGGAGTTCTGCATGCCGACCTCGATGGAGATTGCCTTGGCCTTGGCCACGTTCATATGGAGTGCCTTGGCGATGAGGAAACCGATGCTGTAGCCAAGCAGGTTGTGCAGCATGACGACGAGCATGATCAGCAGGCCGGTTTCTAGGATGCGCTGGGAGCTTACGGCCACGACACCGCCGACAATCAGTACGATAGCCACAACGGAAACAAGCGGCAGGAGCTTGACGATTTTCTGTACGGTTTCTTCAAAGAAACTGTTGATGACGATGCCGAGGACGATCGGCAGGATGACCACCTGTACGATGGACATCATCATGGCGGCGAGGGAGATCTCAACCCATTCGCCAGCCAGCCACCAGGTAAGGAGCGGCGTGACAATCGGCGCAAGCACCGTGGTGGTCATCGTCATGGAGACGGAAAGGGCGACGTCGCCGCGGGCCAGGTACGTCATGACGTTGGAAGAGGTACCGCCCGGGCAGGTGCCAACAAGGATGACGCCTGCGGCAAGCTCTGGCGGCAGGCCGAAGCCTTTGGCGAGCAGCCAGGCCAGTGCCGGCATGATCGTGAACTGGGCCAAGGCGCCGACAAAGACGTCCTTGGGGCGCTGGAATACGAGCTTGAAGTCACGCAGGCGCAGGGTCATGCCCATGCCGAACATGACGATGCCGAGCAGGATGGTGATTTTGGGCGCAGCCCACTTGAATGTCCAGGGGGCGATGAGGGCGATGGCTGCCACGAGAATGACGAAAACAGCCATATACTTAGAGATGAATGCACTGAGTCTTTCGAATGATTTCATATGAATGCCTTCCTTTCGTAGATTGTTTACAATGTTACAGCTGTTTTTCATAAAAGTCAATAAAAAAGGCTGGAAAATACTCTTCATAAACACAAGGGAAGGGATAATATAGAATAAAGTTTACATTATCTGGTAAAAATAACAATATTTTTCACATCTATGTTGACAAAGGGGGATAATATGTTATTATATAGACATAACATATATGATAAGTATGAATAAAGGAGGCGGGATCATGCCGGATAATAGCTATGAAGAGAAAATAAAGCAGGAAATCACGGAGACGTTTTACTGGCTGCATCGGCACCCGGAACTGTCTTATGAAGAATATGAGACGACAGTCTGCTTGAAGGATGTCCTGGCTGCGGCAGGGATCCACATCTTGGATCTGCCGCTGGCAACTGGCCTGGTGGCAGAGGTCGGTCAGGGAGAACCGTTGATAGCTTTGCGGGCTGACATCGATGCGCTGCCGATCGATGAGCAGACAGATTTGCCCTATCGGTCACAGCGGCCAGGGAAAATGCATGCCTGCGGCCATGACTTCCATGCAGCTGCTCTTTTGGGGGCGGCCTTGCTGCTGAAAAAGCAGGAGGCGCAGCTTTCCGGGAAGGTGCTGCTGATCTTCCAGCCGGCAGAGGAAGCACCAGGTGGGGCGAAGAGGATCTTGGAAACAGGCGTCCTTGACGGCGTGCGGGCAATCTTCGGCTTGCACACGTCGCCATTGTTTCCCGTGGGCGAGGTCGGGCTCATGACTGGCCCAGTCATGGCGGCGGTAGACCGGTTCGAGGTGGACTTCGAGGGCAAGGGCGCCCATGCTGCGCATCCGGAACGGGGAACGGATACCATCCTCATGGGATCGTCCTTCGTCACGAGCCTGCAGAGCATCGTCAGCCGCAATGCAAGTCCGCTGGAGGCAGCGGTAGTTACCGTCACCCAGTTCCATGGCGGCAACACTTGGAATGTCATCCCGGGCAAAGTGCAGCTGGAGGGAACTGTCCGTACCCAGACGCCGGAGACACGGGCGTTTATCCAGCGGCGGCTGGAGGAAATCGCGCAGGGCGTGGCAGCGACCTTTGGCGGGACGGCCAAGGTCCGGTATACAGCTGGCCCGCCAGTGACCAGCAACGATGAGAAGCTCTATGGTTTTGCCCGGCAAACGGCACAGAAGGCAGGCCTTACCGTGCGTCAAGCAGCAGCATCGTTGGGCGGTGAGGATTTTGCCTATTATCTGGATGATATCCCCGGGATGTTTTCCCTCATCGGTACCGGGCTGGGACCGGTCAACCATAATCCGAAGTTCGTTGCCAATCCGCAGGCGCTTTATCCCGCCGCGGCGTATATGGCACGTTTGGCAGTGGAGGCACTCAGGCAGGAGGTGTGGCAGCATGATTGAGATTTCGCATGTCAGCAAGCGCTTTGTGAGTGATGTACAGACTGTGGAGGCTTTGCGGGATGTGTCGCTTACGATAGAGAAAGGGCAGATCTGGGGGATCATCGGGTTCAGTGGCGCTGGGAAATCCACGCTGCTGCGGATGGTCAATGCGCTGGAGGTGCCAGATCAGGGCTATGTCAAGCTGGATGGACGCAAGCTGAGCGATTACACAGAGGGGGAACTTCGTGGGGTGCGCAAGCGGATCGGCATGATATTCCAGCAGTTCAATCTGCTGGAATCGCGTACGGTCTATGAAAACATTGCCATCCCGTTACGGCTCAATCATACACCGGCAGAACAGATAGCTGCGCGGGTGGAGGAATTGCTGGCGTTTGTGGAGCTCGAGGGCAAGAAGGATGCCTATCCGTGGCAGCTGTCGGGCGGGCAGAAACAGCGTGTGGGGATTGCCCGTGCTTTGGCTACGAATCCGGAAATCCTGCTCTGCGATGAGGCGACCAGTGCGCTGGATCCGGATACTACGGAATCCATTCTGCAGCTGCTGGCACAGATCAATCAGCAGCTGGGGATCACCATTATCCTGGTTACCCATCAGATCCAAGTCGTGCAGCGCATCTGCAACCGGGTGGCGGTGATGGAGAACGGCCAAATCGTGGAACAGGGAGCGGTGCTCGACGTGTTTGGCAATCCGCAGCGGCCGATTACCCAGCGATTTGTGCGGACAGTCATTCCCGATGTATTGCCGGAAAGCTTGGTGGCAGATTTGCAGCAGGAGGAGCGGGCGTATAAATTGCTCAAGCTGCGGTTCCAGGGGAATGTGGCAAAGGAAAATATCCTCTATAACATAAATCGCCGGATTCCGGTGGAAAGCAGTGTCTTATTTGCTGCTGTAACGGAACTGCAGCATGTGGTTTTGGGGATATTCATTGTGAAATTTATTGGCTCGGAGAAGTCTTTGGCTGCTGCAACCGAGTATTTGGATAGTCATGAAGTAGCCTGGCAGGAGGTGGCAGTATGATAGAACTTGGAGTATCGCCGGAGCAGCTGGTGCTGGCGGCAGAGCAGACTTTATATATGGTCTTTGTGGCCTTGGCCATTGGCACGATGTTGGCGTTATTTATTGCCGTGACCTTAGTGGTGAGCCGCCAGCAGGGGCTTATCCCGAACCGGCGCATCTACGTGCTCGTGAATTCTGTGGTGAATACCGTACGCAGTGTGCCGTTCATCATCCTGCTGGTCTTCATCCTGCCGCTGACGAAGATGCTCGTGGGAACACGCATCGGTACTACGGCGGCATTGGTGCCGCTGGTGGTATTCATCACGCCGTATCTGGCCCGCTTGTTTGAGAACTCTTTTTTGGAGGTCAACCCGGGGATATTTGAAACGGCTAAATCGATGGGGGCATCCTACTGGGAGACCATCTGGTATTTCCTGCTGCCGGAGGCGAAAGCATCGCTGATCTTATCGGTGACGACGGGAACGATCGGCCTGTTGGGAGCCACGGCCATGGCTGGGGCTATCGGTGCTGGCGGTGTAGGAGATCTGGCACTGACTTATGGCTACGAGCGCATGAATTTTCCGTTGATGCTGTTTACGGTCATTGTCCTCGTGGTGTTCGTACAGCTGATCCAGTCGGCAGGAAATTTCTTTGCGGCGAAAGCCCGCGGTCATTGACATTATGTTGGGGAAAGGATGATAAATCATGAAACTTAGAAAATGGATAGCAGCCGCTTTGGCGATTACGGCTTTACTGGCAGCAGGCTGCGGCTCGCAGAGCGATAATGGTGCGGACAAGAAAGAACTGGTATACAGCAAATCCCAGGGGCCATACTCGGAACTGTTTGAACAGGGCGTGAAGCCGATCCTGGAAGCGAAGGGCTATAAGCTGGTCGGAAAGGATATGTCGGATCTATTGCAGGCGGATGTGGTGCTCAACGATGGCGAAGTGGACTTCAATGTCGAGCAGCACACGGCTTATATGGAAAACTTCAATCAGAAGCAGGGGGGCAAATTGGCAGCTATCACGCCGATTCCCACGGTGCCGGCAGGGATTTACCCTGGCAAGAAGTCGGACCTGAAGGAGATTGCCGCCGGCGACCATATCGCGGTGCCCAATGATGCGGCCAATACTGCCCGCGCCTATGCACTCTTGCAGAAGGCTGGCTGGATAAAGCTCAATCCCCAGAAAGACCTGTCGACGGTAACCCAGGCTGATATCATTGAAAATCCGTATAATCTGCGCTTCACGGAGATGAAGTCCCTCAACATCCCTGCCGTGCGCACGGATTTCGATTTCATCGTGATCACGGGATCGATTGTCTATAATGCCAAAATCGATCCGCAGACTGCCTTGCTGACCGAAGACATCCTGCCGCACCTGCTGCTCCAGCTCGTGGTGCGTGAGAAAGACAAGGATGCCAAGTGGGTCAAGGATATCGCTGATGCCTATCATTCGGTGGAGTTCAAAGAGTACATGCAGAAAAACAATAAGGGGCTTTGGTATGTTCCCGAAGAGAAATAGATAACAAAAACGTGGCTGTTGCCTGGTATGGTGCAATAGCCACGTTTTTGCTGTGTTCAGTCTGGAAAAACAAAAAAGCCCTTATCCCGAAGGAATAAGGACTTATCAGTCAAAATGGTGACCCAGGAGGGACTCGAACCCCCGACCCTTTGATTCGTAGTCAAATACTCTAATCCAGCTGAGCTACTGAGTCATGGTTGATATTCTGTTTGCTGACCGCTGTCGCAATCAACGAATATTATAATATCACTGGCAGGGGGATATGTCAACAGTTTTTGTGATTTCTTTTAAAATTTTTTTTCGGTTGTTTTCTGGTGGATGCAGTTGTTGGTAAAATTATGAATATAGTTCATTTTTCTCTTTTCAGCGAAATAGTTTTCGATTATAATAAAAGAGAACGATAATATAGAATGAGCATTAATACAAAATGCAGGCATAGTTAGGAGAGCGATGGAGATGGAGGAGAAGATGGGGCGCCGGGAGCGAAAGAAAATGCTCTCTCGCCAGGCCATCCTTGCTGCGGCTGTGGAGCAGTTCAGCCACAAGGGATTCAAGGAGACTTCCGTAGCAGATATCATGAATGCCGCGGATCTGGGCATCGGAACGTTCTACAATTACTTTCAGTCCAAGGAGGAAATCCTTGTCCAGCTGATGCAGGAAATGGTGCGCGAGGTGGCAACGGAGCTGAAGGAATTGCGCGCCCAGAACCGGCCGGCCAGAGACCTCCTGGAGGCTGGCTGCCGCATCACGGCGGCCTTCCTGGATAAGAACCGCTATGTGCTGCCGCTGTTTTTGTCGGCAGCTGACCATTCCGGCCTGCCGGAGGGGAGCGATAAGCAGACGAAGGTTCTCTCGCCAGGGTTCAAGGTGATCTTTGAGCGTATCCTGCGTGAGGGACAGGAAAAGGGCGAGGTGCGCAGTGATGTGCCGGCAGAGCTTATCGCGGAGATGTTCCATTCGATTTATCAGGCGGCGGCATTCAGCAAGCTCAATATCTCGTTCCAGGAGAATGTGGCGATGAAGACGCGCCTGCTGCTGGATGGTATCCGTGCGGAGTGCGCCAACGTTTGATTTGTGTGTGATTCAGTGTGATTTAGGAGAGTACGAAATAATGATCAGTGTAACGAAGCTTTTATTTGCCCGCGATTATTTTGGCGATGGCCTGCGGTATACGAAGAATGCCCATACGATGCGCAATGGAGCAGCGGAAGGGATGGGGCCGGTCGTTGTCTGGAATTCCACGAAGACCTGCAATCTCAAATGCATGCATTGCTATATGGGCTCGGATGCGCAGAAATATAAGGACGAGCTGACGACGGCGGAGGCCAAGAAATTCATCGATGATCTGGCAGATTTCCATGTGCCGGTACTGTTGTTTTCGGGCGGCGAGCCGCTGATCCGGCCGGATTTCTTCGAGCTGGCCGAGTACGCGCAGCAGAAAGGTGTGCGTCCGACGCTGTCGACGAATGGTACGCTGATCACCCGTGAAGTTGCGCAGCGCATCAAGGATATCGGCGTGGGTTATGTCGGCATTTCCTTGGATGGCCTCAAGGATGTCAACGACAAGTTCCGCGGGGTCGAGGGGGCTTTCGAGAAAGCCATGCAGGGCATCAAGAACTGCGTGGCAGTTGGCCAGCGCGTGGGCCTGCGTTTTACCATCAACCATCACAACATCAAGGAACTCGATAATATCTTTGACTTCATCGAGCGCGAGAACATCAATCGTGTCTGCTTCTATCATCTGGTCTATTCGGGTCGTGGCGAGCACATGGTGGATCAGGATGTGACGGCAGAGGAATCCCGCCGGGCAATGGATACGATCATCCGCCGCACGAAGGATTTCGAGGAGCGCGGTCTTGAGAAGGAAATCCTGACCGTAGACAACCATTGCGATGGCGTCTATATGTATCTCAAGGCACTGGCTGCTGGCGAGGATAAGGTGGCTGAGCAGATCAAGAAGTATATCGCGATGAATGGTGGCAACCGTTCGGGCATCGCGTTTGGCGAGGTCGACCCGCTGGGCTATGTGCATCCGGATCAGTTCACGCAGCACCATACGTTCGGCAATGTGCGTGACCGCAAGTTCGGCGATATCTGGTCGGATGTATCCAATCCCATCATGGCTGGCCTCAAAGACCGCAAGCATCTTCTCAAGGGACGTTGTGCCAAGTGCAGATGGCTGGATAACTGCAACGGCAATTTCCGCACGCGGGCTGAGGCAGTCACGGGAGACTTCTGGGAATCTGATCCGTCCTGCTACCTCACGGATGAGGAAATCGGTCTGACGGAGGGCAAGTAAGATGAAAATCATTTCCTGGAATACGACGAATGCCTGCAATATGTACTGTGCGCATTGCTACCGTGATGCTGGCTGCAAGGCTGAGGAAGAGCTGAATACCGAGGAGGCCAAGAAACTCCTGCGTGAGATTGCCAAGGCTGGTTTCAAGATCATGATCTTCTCGGGCGGTGAGCCGTTGACGCGCCCCGATATCTTTGAGCTCGTGAAGTATGCGTCGGATCTGCACCTGATCCCGGTGTTCGGCACGAATGGTACGCTGATCACGCCGGAGGTGGCCAAGAAGCTCACTGAGGCCGGTGCGCGTGGCATGGGCATCTCCCTGGACTCCCTCGACAAGGCAAAGCATGATAAGTTCCGCAGCTTCCCCGGTGGCTGGGATGGTGCGGTGCAAGGCATGAAGAACTGCAAGGCAGTTGGCCTGCCGTTCCAGATCCATATGACAATCATGGATTGGAATCAGGCAGAAATCGAGTCTATGGTTGATTTCGCCGTCGAGCTTGGTGCCAAAGCTGTCCATTTCTTCTTCCTCGTGCCAACGGGGCGAGCTAAGACCATCGAGGAAGAATCGCTGCGGGCAGAGCAGTATGAGAGCGTGCTTACACGCATCATGAAGAAGCAGGAAGAGGTGGACATCGAGCTCAAGCCGACGTGTGCGCCGCAGTTCCTGCGCATTGCCGATCAGCTTGGTGTCAAGAGCCGTTTCCATCGCGGCTGTCTGGCGGGGCTGTCCTACTGCATCATCAGCCCGCGAGGCAAGGTGCAGCCGTGCGCCTACCTCAATATGGAGCTCGGCGATGTGCGCGAGACGCCGTTTGATGAGATTTGGGCGAACAATGAGGTGCTCCAGAAACTCCGCACGCTGGATTACAGCGGCGGCTGCGGTACTTGCCAGTACAAGGGTGCCTGTGGCGGCTGCCGGGCACGTGCAGCCTATTATCATGAGGGCGACTATATGTCAGAGGAGCCGTGGTGCCTGTACCATGGCCGGCGTGGCGAATAAGCAGGAAACTCCGTGTGGAACATTGTTCTGCACGGAGTTTGTGTCAGGAGGCTGCCGATGATCAGACTGATACTGTCGGATATGGATGGGACATTGCTGGATGACAAGGGGCGCTTGCCCGCAGGTTTTGATGATATGATCCAGCAGCTGCATGCGCGCGGAATCCTCTTTGCGCCGTGCTCCGGGCGCCAGTATCCATCATTGCTGACGCTGTTTGCCCCCTATCAGGAGGAATTCCTGTTCATCGCGGAAAATGGAGCCTTGGCTCAGTATCGGGGCCAGGAGATTGTTTCGTGTGCGCTGGAGCGGCAGCTGGCGGCAGATCTTTTGGCAAGGTTTGCGGCAGATGAGCAGGTCTGCGTCCTGCTCGGGGGCAAGCGGGCCGCTTATCTGCGCCGCAGGAAGATCGATATGCGGCTGCGGGCCGAGCTGGCACGTTATGGCACGCGGTGGGAGCTGGTGGACGATTGGGCGGCAGTGGACGATGTGGTGCTCAAGCTGGCCTTTTTTGTGCCGGAGGGGCGGGCAAAGCAGCGGATCTGCCCGCAGCTCAGGGAATTCGGTGCGCGGGTGCAGATTGCCTATGCGGACGACCGCTGGGTGGATGTCATGGCCCCGGGGGTGAACAAGGGCGCAGCTGTCAAGCAGGTGCAGCACTATCTGGGGCTGGAAGCTGAGGAATGTGCGGCGTTTGGCGATTATGCCAACGATGCGGATATGCTGAAGGCAGTAGCTTATAGTTTTGCTGTGGCAAATGCCCAGCCGGCCATCAGATCCCTGGCACGTTTTGCAGCACCGGCCAATACCGCTGGTGGTGTCATGCAGGCTGTTGGCCGGCTCATCCAGCAGGGACTCTGCGACAAATAAAGAAATGGTGTAAACCTGTAACTTCGTGAGCGGATATGCTACAATGGGGTTGCAGGTTTTTTGATGGGGAGGTTGATACGATGAAGATCGATTACCATATGCATTTTGAGAAGGGGGCCTACGACAAGGATTGGGTGGAAGGCTTCTTCACGGCGGCCAAGGCACGGGGACTGGCGGAAATCGGCATTTCCGAGCATTCGCATACATTTCCGGAATTCAAGGAGCTCTACTATGAGGACCTGGTGCTCGATGATTCGTTCATCGGACGGTTCCAGCAGCAGTGGCTCAAGTCGAACAAATTCAAGTATACGCTCGATGAATATTTTGCCTTCATGGCGGAGCTGCGCAAGACGCATACCGTGCGGACCGGGATTGAGGTCTGCAACTTCCAGGATCAGGGAAAGGTCAGGGATATCCTCAGGGAGTATCCGTTTGACTATGTGATCGGCTCCGTGCATTTCCTGCATGGCTGGGCGTATGATTCGGCGGAGATCAAGGCGGAATGGGAAAATCATCCGCTGGAAGATATCTACGAATGGTATACGGAGGAAATCGAGAAGCTGGCTGCGGCTGGTTTGTATGATGTGCTCGGTCATCCATTCAATATCCGCCTGTTCAAGTTCCTGCCTGATTTTGATGTGACCCCGTATCTCGAGCGGGCGGTCAAGGCACTCAAGCAAGCGGATATGATTGTCGACGTAAATACGGGGACGCTGTACCGCTATCCGATTGCCGAGATTTCCCCGTATCCGGAGTTCATGCGGCTGGCAGCGAAATATGACCTGCCGATCATCACGACCTCCGATGCCCATAAGCCGGAGGATTGTGGCGCGTATAACCAGGAAGCTGTTGATTACGCGAAGGGATTTGGCTATACAACGACTCTGCAATTGGCGGGGCGGAAACGCAAGGTTATCGAGCTGGATTAAGTTGATAAAGATTATTTATCGACTATAAAAAATATTCTAACAAATCTATTGACATGATACCTGCGTGGTAGTAGAATAAGAGTACAAAGTGATATCAAAAGTGGATTAAGGATTTTACATATTTTTGTTACGTGAGCTTAAGTTTTTCGTGATAATCAACGATATAACTTGCAACAGAAGAGCAATGACAGAGGATTGTACTTGCATGATTGGGAATTGGTCGAGATAATGTGGAGGGTTATTTCATCAATTCGATCAATTGCAATCAGGATTTTTGTTACAAGGAGAGATTATCATGAAAGTGCAAATTTATTCTCAGTGGATGGAAGATGTGTTTATTCCCGTCCGCGTAAAACAGTTCACGAAAGCAGCTAAACTGATGGGCCATACCGGTTTTAAAGCTTATGCTGAAAATCATGACGTGGTCGGCCGGACTTTGTCAGACCGCAAATCTGCAGAGTATCAGGCAGTAGCTGAATGGCTCGATAGCCGTGAGATTGATAACAACGTGGCTGAAGGTGTCGCGTAACAAAATATGTAAGAATGGCGTCCCTGTTTTATCGTGCAGGCGGCGCCTTTATTTTATGCCTTTATTCAGTGCAGGTTCTGTGGCGGCTGGGGAACGGTGATGTCGAGCTTGACTTCCTGGACGGCACAGGCTTGTTCACGCATTTGTGCAGAGGTCTTCTGGGCCCAGATCTGCTGGACTTTCTTGCGATAGCCTTCGGGGGAGAGCGGTTTTTGCTGCTGGTGCTTGACGTGCTTGCGCAGGATGCTCATGAATTTCTCGTTTACCTGGACCTCACGCTGGGCCAGCAAGATCTGCAGAGTAGTGTCGACAAGATAGAGATGCAGTACGGAGTCCCGCAGGCTTTTCTCGGTCGGCATGAGTTCGGGCTTGATGCCCGTAAGCGAGAAGGGCGCATCGCCCCAGCCTTCCTTGAAGATGCCGTCAATCTGATAGAGGAAGAACAGCAGACCATCCTGCTCGTAGAGCGCGAGCTCCATCTTGCCCGTGCGGAAGGCTTCCGTGGCGATGACGTCAGTGCGCGAGAGCTGCAGGATGAACATGCTGCCGTTGGCATCAATCTGGAACATGCCGCCATCCTGCTGGTTCTTGATGGGCAGCGGGAAGCGTTCTCCTACTTGGAAGTTCGTATAATCACTCATGGATGAAGACTCCTTTGTTTCTGTTGATGTACCCATACAGTGTATCATATTTTGATGGGGCTGTGCTATACTGAATAAGAAGAAGGACGCAAGGAGTGAGTAGAAATGAGTCTTAATGATACGCCGCGGGCCAACCGGCTGCACATCGGCCTGTTTGGCAAGCGCAACAGTGGCAAGTCGAGTTTGGTCAATGCATTGACGGGGCAGCAGGTGGCAACGGTGTCGGCTGTACCAGGGACGACAACAGATCCGGTCTACAAGGCGATGGAGCTTCATGGCATCGGACCAGTGGTATTCATCGATACGGCCGGCTTCGATGATGTGGGGGAGCTCGGCGCACTGCGTGTGGGCCGGACCGAGCAGGCCGCCAAGGAAACAGATATTGCGCTGGTGCTTTTCAGCGATGAGGATATGGCTGGCGAGTGCGAGTGGATAAGGCGCCTGCAGGCGGCGAAGACACCTGTGGTAGCTGTGGTCAGCCAGGCCGATGTGCGGGCTGATGGTGGGCAGGAGCTATCCCGGAGGATACAGGAACAGACAGGCCTGACGCCGCTGGTGGTGAGTGCTGCGGAAAAGAGCGGCCTGGACGCGCTGCGGGCAGAAATGATCCGCCAGCTGCCAGAGGATTATGCGGCCGAGAGCATCACCGCAGGGCTTTGTGCTGCAGGCGATACAGTCCTGCTGGTCATGCCGCAGGATATACAGGCACCGAAGGGGCGGCTGATCCTGCCGCAGGTACAGACTTTGCGGGAGCTGCTGGACAGGCATTGTCATGTGCTCTGCTGCACGACGGATGAGATGGCAGCGACGCTGGCTTTGCTCAAGGAGCCGCCACAGCTCATCATCACGGATTCGCAGGCATTCCGCAGTGTCCATGCACAGAAACCGGCAGCGAGCCGGCTGACGTCATTTTCCGTGCTGTTTGCAGGCTATAAGGGCGATATTGCTTATTTTGCCGCATCGGCCCGCAAGCTGCTGGAGCTTCCGGCTGATGCGCATATCCTGATTGCTGAGGCCTGTACCCACCGGCCGCTGACCGAAGACATCGGCCGGGTGAAGCTGCCGCAGCTGCTGCGCAAGCGCCTGGGCGGGCAGCTGGAGATCACGGTGACAGCAGGCCGCGATTTTCCCGCGGACCTGCGGCAGGCGGGCATTGATTTTGTCATCCATTGCGGGGCGTGCATGTTCAATCGCAAGTATGTACTGAGCCGCGTCGAAGCGTGCCGCAGGCAGGGCGTGCCGATGTCGAACTATGGCATTGCGATTGCGGCGCTGCTGGGCATCCTGGATGATGTGGAGATGCCGGGCGGGGAAAATGACAGGCAGGAAATTTGCCAGTCACACGCAAATACGGTACAATAATACATATTCCGATAAAATTACCGCTGATAAAGAGGTGGATAGCAATGAGAAAAGAAGCAAGGTATATCTTGGGGCTGGGGGCCTGCTCGCTGTGGCTTTTCCTGGCCGCACCGGTGTCGGCTAAGACGGTCGTGCATACGGATCCTGGGACGGCGACGATACGCCTGGCTGCGACGCAGGCAGAGGCACAGCCAGTAAGCAAGCCGGCACCAACGGGCTGGTTTTGGCTGAGCTCCGACGATAATTACAGCAAGTATATCGATTACCAGTCTGTCGTGACGATGCCACGCCGCAGCAAGGCAGGGGAGGCAGCCTATGAGACGGATGTACAGGCCTGGACAAAGACGGAATACAGCTATGAGGGAGCCAAGAAAACCCTGACGGCATATGGTCTGCTGGATAAGATCGGTGATCCGGGGAAACTTGCGTATAGCACGGCATTGCTGTCGATAAACCCGCAGACGCGTCAGGTGTGGTATATGGAGGAACATTTCCATGATAAGACGGGCGCGGTGATCTGGTCGCATGCCAATGATGCGGCTTATCGCAACAACGATGCCAAGGGCAAGGAAATCAACTCGCAGGCCTTTGATGCGGCATTCTATCAGGCTGCCATCGACCGGGCTTTCCCGGGCGCCGGTGAGACGGCACGGGCTGAGGCGAAAGACCGTTGGTACGATATCTTTACGAAACAGACGCCCGATGGCATCCGCTATACGATCGCTGCCGATACGACGACGATGCGCATGGAAAAGAATAACCTGATCTTCTGGAGCTGGCAGGAGACAAAGGATACCGATGGCAAGGTCGTCGATGTCAAGTTCCTCAAGATGGCGATGAACCTGCCAGAGGCTACATTGCTCGTCATCAATGGCACGCATTGGGCACCTCAGACGGGCTGGCAGTCGCTGGAAAATGAGCTCGATGGCCACTACCGCATGATCCCGCCGACCTCGGATGAGTATCAGATGGTCACGGCCTTGCGCGACTATGCCAAGCAGCATGATACGTGGGTCAACCGCTACTATCGCTTATATGCACCGAAAAAATGAAATGGACATGAGCCGGTTCTGCAAGGAACCGGCTATTTTATTGTAAGACTGTAAATGAATGGCGCCATTTATGGTATAATGAAAAAAGTATGTGCTCAAGTGTAAAGCTTGGGCGAGATTGCGAAACGAAGGAAGTGGTTGAATGCCAATCAAGATACCGAATGCGCTGCCTGCGGCGCATATTCTCGAGAGTGAGAATCTGTTTGTCATGGATGCGGACCGGGCTTATAGCCAGGATATCCGTCCGCTGAAGATATTGATCCTGAACCTGATGCCAATCAAATACATCACGGAGACTCAGCTGCTGCGCCTGCTGGGCAACTCGCCGTTGCAGGTAGAGGTTGACTTCATCTACACGGAGACTTACGTGCCCAGCCATACGCCCAGCGATTATCTCGCGCAGTTCTATGGCACATTTGATGAGGTGCGCCATAAGAAATACGATGGCATGATCATCACCGGGGCGCCGGTCGAGAACATGAAGTTCGAGGAGGTGGCCTACTGGGATGAGGTTTCCGAGATCATGGAGTGGAGCAAGACGCATGTCTATTCCACCTTCCATATCTGCTGGGGCGCCCAGGCTGGACTCTACTACCATTATGGCATTCCGAAGTATCCGGTACCGGAGAAGATCTTCGGTGTCTTCAAGCATCATACCTGTGTGGCTCATGAGCGCCTGCTGCGTGGTTTTGATGATGAGTTCTATGTGCCGCATTCGCGCCATACGGAGGAGCATAAGGAAGACATCCTGAAGGTGCCTGAGCTTACGATCCTGGCGGAATCGGATGAGGAAGCCGGCCCGTATATCATCGCGAACCTGGCCAAGCGGCAGTTCTTCATCACTGGCCATGCCGAATATGATCCGACGACTCTCAAGCAGGAGTATGACCGCGACCTCAAGGCAGGCATGAACCCGAATATCCCGCAGAACTACTACCCGGATGATGATCCCTCGCGCCCGCCGATTGTCCGCTGGCGCAGTGTGGCACATCTGCTGTTTGCCAACTGGCTCAATTACTACGTCTATCAGGAGACGCCTTATGAGCTGGATGAACTCTACAAGGAGATGGAAGACTGAGTTCATTGTGTTTTCAGCTGATGGTGTTATACTTACTGACATTTGAATGAATCAATTGCTAAAGGGGAAGATTACATGAAGATGCGATGGGGAGCGGGATTGCTCGCGGCAGCGTTGCTGTTTGCCGCAGCTCCGCAAGCAGACGCAGAGGAAACGATTTCGGAGGAAATCTATCAGTGGGTGCAGTCGACGGCCCGTCAGAATTATTATTTCAATAAGCAGCATATCTATTTCGGCAAAGATGAGAAGGGGAATATCAATCTCGATATCCTGACAGTGCCGGTACTCAAGACGTATGATTCCATCCAGATCCAGGATGTCGTCTCCAAGCGCCGCTGGAAAGGCCAGTCGACGGCAGGCTATGGCGATCTGGCAGGCTGTGCGGAGTATCTGCTGTTCCATGTCAAGGAGCAGACCGTGGAGATCGTCAAGCACGAAGACCTCGATAGCGACTGGGGGACTTTGGGCACGACGACGGTGAAGCGCACGGTCAAGATCGCTGACCTGTCCGAAAAGGATGTTGACGCGAAATTCTATCATGCCATCCTCGAGTATGCAGAGCAGCATGGCCCTGAGATCGCTGCCCGCACGGAAAAGGAAAAAGGCGCCAAGCTGACAAAAGAGGCGCAGAAGCAGCTCGAAAAGGGGCAGCAGACGGATAAGGATGGCAAGGATGCCAAGAAGAACAAGAAAGAGCAGAAAAAACGCAAATAAAGTGTGGCGTATAGCATGAAGAATTATGTAGCAATAGATATCGGTGGCACGGCCATCAAATATGGCCTGACCGATGCACAGGGCAATTTCACAGCCAAGAAGAACCGGCCGACACTGGCCCGGGAAGAAGGCGGTGCAGGTATCGTCCGCAAGGTGGTGGAGATTGTCCGCCAGTATCAGGCAGAGATGCCGATCGCCGGTGTGGCTATCGATACGGCGGGCATCGTCAATCCCGTGACGGGCGAGATCGTCTTTGCCGGTGAGACCAGTTTCCCAGGGTACAGCGGGACTCCGCTTGGCAAGCTGGTACGCGAGGCTTGCGGGGTCCCGTGCGTGGTCGAGAATGATGTCAATGCGGCTGCGCTGGGCGAGTATTGGCAAGGTGCTGCCAAGGGCGCGTCGTCGGCTTTCATGATGACGGTCGGCACGGGAATCGGCGGCTGTTTCATCCTTGAGGGCAAGGCCTGGCATGGTGCGGGATTCAGCGCCGGCGAGGCCGGCTTCATGCGCCTGCATGGTGAGCAGCGCATCTTTGAGGAGGCAGCTTCGACACGGGCGATGCTCGTGGAGGCTGCTGCTTCCCATAATGTCTCCCCGGCAGAGCTTACGGGTGAGCAGGTCTTTGCCTGGGCTCTTGCAGGGGATGCCGATGCGGTGCTGGCCATCGAGCACATGGTGGACAACCTCGCAGAGGGAATCGCCAATATCTACTGCCTGCTGAATCCTGAGGTGTTTGTACTCGGTGGCGGTGTCATGGCCCAGCAGGATTATCTGCGCCCGCGGCTGGAGCAGCGGCTGGAGGCGCTGGTGGTTCCAGCCATGCGTACGTCGACCCGGCTCGAATTTGCCCGTTTGGGCAATGATGCAGGTATGGTGGGGGCGTTATACTCTTTGTTGACTTCTACAACTATTTAATCAAATTTAAACCCTGTTTCAAGAGGATTTTAAGAGAATTTGTTTAATATACAGTTAGGTAAATAACTGGAACAAATACCTTTGCAAAGAAATGAGGGGAAGAAAATGATGAGAGTATCCAAACTCATGGCAACTGTTGTTGCTATGACCGCCATCATGGTGCTGTCCATGACGACGGTTTTTGCCGCGTCAAATGACCATGTGGACTGGGACAACAGCGTCATCCGCGCAACGGGCGGCGGCGTAGCACCGTCACGGGCGCGCACGCAGTCGCAGGCCCGTATGATGGCCCGCCGGGCGGCTATCGTCGATGCCTACCGCCAGTTGGCTGAGTATGTTGGTGGTGTCAACATCGACTCGGAGACGACGGTGGAGATGGCTGAGGTGACGAGCGATGTCATCCGCACGAAAGTCAATGCCACGATCCGCGGTGCCCGGATCGTCAGCGAGAGCGTGACGAGTGACGGCGGCTACGAAGTCACGATGGAGGTGCCGATGTTCGGCGTATCTTCGTCGCTGGCAAGCGCTGTCATGGAGCGTCCGTCAGCAGTGGAGACGTTCCCTGAGCCGGTGCCCTCGGTAGCTCCGTCCATGCCGTCGTCGGTCCATATCGATATCAATGTGGGAACTGGGACGACGACGCCTGGCACGAATACGGGTACGACTGGCTCGGCAGCATCG
>Ga0256405_10005959_pt1 | contig 20206 bp, 18 predicted proteins | sample RumenRJG_02DNA_FD_189096 | JGI IMG/M metagenome (GOLD analysis project Ga0256405, IMG submission 189096) | Bovine rumen microbial communities from Lethbridge, Alberta, Canada - RJG_02 | ecosystem: Host-associated > Mammals > Digestive system > Stomach > Rumen | place: Canada: Alberta... | reverse complement strand
TTTTAACTCTGCCGTTAACCGAGCAAACAAGGCATTTGATAGATGACAGCAAGCTCAGTCTGATGAAAGACGGCGCAACGCTTGTCAATATCGCGCGAGGCGCTATCATTGATACCAATGCGCTGCTGAACCACATTGATAGATTCACAGGCGCGGTTCTCGATGCTTTCGAAGAAGAACCACTGAACGAAAACAGCCCGCTATGGGACAAACAAAACATCATCCTCACCCCTCATAACAGCTTTGTCGGAGATGGGAATGGGGGAAGATTGAGAGAGATTATTATTCTTGGTTTGAAGGGATGGTTTCTTTGAACAAATCTGAAATACAGAATATTTTGCGGAGAAACCCTTCTCTTAAAGATAAACTCTACTCTTGGGGATTCCTTTTTACTAATGCAGATATCAATATTGATGGCTATCCTTTCTATGGTAATTGGGTAAAAGAATCGCTAGGAAAATTTAAGTTGATTGTCTATCCACGTCAGACTTTTTATAAATCTGTTCAGCAGGAAAACTTTTATCTGTTAATTGGTCATGCATATAATCCTTATTCTATGTGTAATGATGAAGACACTATTGTTAAAGAAATGTGTGACTACGGATTTAATTCAGCTGAATTCTGGAAGTTATTAAATCAATTAACCGGCATTTATACATTCATTTGTTATGTGGATGGAAACTTATACTTGATTGGTGATGCTACATGTATGCAGTCGTCATTTTATTCTGTTCAAGATACTCATGTCTACATCTCTACTCATACGAATCTTATAGCAGATTATCTTGATCTGAAATGGAGTGACTATGCAACAGAATTATGTAACTATAAGTTCTTCAAACTTTTGGGAAACGCAATGCCGGGGGATATCACAACGTTTGATGAAGTAAAAAGATTAGTTCCTAATCATTATGTGTGTTTTGCAGAAAATGGTTTGGTATCTCATCATCGCTTTTTTGCTCCAGAAAACCATAATCTTTCGGTTACAGAATCAGCGGAAAAATCTGCTGAAATTCTTACAAACAATCTGCAACTTATTTCTAAAAAGTGGAGTCGCGCTTCGATCTCTATGACAGGTGGTTGTGATAGTAAGACTACATTGTCATGTGCAAAACCCGTTTACAATAGATTTGGTTATTTTAGTTATATTTCCTCTGAATCGGAGAAGGTAGATGCAGAAGCTGCTCATAGGATTTGTGGAGCGATGGATTTACCACATTCAATTTATAAAATTAGTGAAAGCGATTCGGACTTTAAAGATATTGAAGATATTCGAAGAATACTAAGATGGAACTCCGGCGATATTTTGGATAATAATAGAAATGATGTTCGAAAACGTGCCTTCTTTATGAATGTGGATGATTTCGATATAGAGGTTAAATCATGGGCATCAGAAATTGGACGTGCTTATTATTCCAAGAGATTCAATGGTCGCAAGAGCTTTGGCGATAAACCGACACCCAGAAAATGTACTACTATGTACAAGTTTTTCTTGAATAACAGAAAGCTTGTCAAGCAAACCGATATGGTTTTTGAGCAATATCTTAATGAGTTTTTTGAACAAGCAAAAGATGATCCTGTTGATTGGCAAGAACAGTTCTTTTGGGAATATCGAGTGCCCAGTTGGAATGGATTAGTGATAACAGGAGAACACCGTTTTTCATTTGATATTACTATTCCGTATAATAATCGTCTTTTGTTAGAAATATTATTGAGTGTTCCGATTGAAGACAGAATTAGTGATACGGTTTACAAAGAAATTAGAAAACAGCAAAATCCGCTTGTGGATAAAACGGGTATTGCAGTTACAAATTTGAAACATACGAAAAACAGAGAAAAAGCAGAAAGTATTTATTATTCTGTTCATTCTAGGATAGATTTTTAGCAAAGGAATTATATATGAAAGTTTTGCTGACTGCGACCGTGCAGAGCCATATTTGCCAGTTTCATAAGCCTTTGGTAGAGGTGCTGCACGCTCACGGCTGTGAGGTTCATGTTGCGGCGCGAAACAATCTTGCCGAAAAGAACGGCTTGAAACTTGACTTTGTAGAAAAGGTTTTTGATATACCGTTTTCCCGTTCGCCGAAGAGCAAGGATAATCTGAAAGCAGAAAAAATGCTTAAGCAGATTATCAACGAAGGACATTATGATGTCATTCACTGCAATACTCCAATGGGTGGAATTATTACTCGAATCGCCGCAAAACAGGCACGCAAAAATGGCGCAAGACTGATTTATACAGCGCACGGTTTCCACTTTTACGAGGGCTCTCCCAAAAAGAATTGGATGGTTTACTATCCGATTGAAAAGTACTTTTCGCGCAAGAATGACACTTTGATCACCATCACTCATGAAGATTATCGTTTGGCGAAAAAGAAATTTCACTGTCAGGTGGAGCATATTCATGGCGTTGGAGTTGATGAAAAGCGTTATTTCCCTGTGAGTAAAGAAGAGAAACTCCGTCTCAGAAAGGAAATGGGCTTTGGAGAGAACCAAAAGCTCTTACTCTGTGTGGGCGAGCTTCTCCCAAACAAAAACCAGAAAATGGCGATTCACGCCATGCAGAAAATCGTAAAGCAGTATTCTGACGCAATTCTCTTTATTGCAGGCAACGGTCCCGAAAAAGAGAACCTCGATAATGAGATAAAGCAGTGCAATTTAGAAAAAAATATTAAAATGCTTGGCTATTGCACTCATTTGCAGGACTACCAGCACATTATAGATATACTAGTTGCGTGCAGTTATCGTGAGGGCTTGCCGCTAAATATCGTTGAATCAATGCTTTCCGGTAATCCGGTTGTCGCCAGTATCAACAGAGGTCACAAAGAATTGATTCACAACGGCGAGAATGGGTATCTTGTCAGTTGTAACGATTCGGATGCAATGGCAGACCGAGTATTAGAACTGTTTAGCGATGACAGCAAAGCAGAGCAATTGAGCAAAAATGCGAATGGCTTTGCGACGGATTATAGCTTTTCTTCGGTAAAAAAAGAGCTAGAACGAATTTATTTTTTAGACTCTATTAAGGATTAACAAATGTTTGATTTAAGGTATACAAATGATATTGTTCTTCTGATTTGGATTGGACTTGTTGCCTTTTTTTGTGGAAATGCCAAAAAGAAAAGAGTCACTATTTTAGGTCAAGAAGAAGAACGGTATACTTTGCCTTTTGCAATTATCGTTTTCTTTCCAATATTTTGGTTTGTAATAACTGTAATTCCAAGAAGCGACATGTGGTTATATATTTCTGGCTTTAAGAGTTTCAATCAATCTATTTTTGAGGTGCTTGAAAATTGGAATTCTTTTGATAAAGGACCAGGTTTTTTGCTGATTGAATCAACGATGAAAGCGGTAGGAATAACTGGTGAAACCGGGTTTCGCGTTGTTATTGCCCTTTTGCAAAGTATTCCATTGGTTTATGTTTATTGGAAATATTCTGAAGACTATGTTTATTCTATTTTCCTATTTATTGCCACTTTATCGTATGACGGATGGATGATGAATGGAATAAGGCAATTTTTAGCTGCTTGTATAGTTTTTGCAGCCTTTCCGTTCTTCCTAAAAAGAAGATATATTCCTACTCTTTTGTTTGTTTTGATAGCAATATCTATTCATAGTAGTGCTATTGTTATGATACCGGTATTGTTACTATCTCAGTTCAAACCATGGAGTAAGATAACAATTATTCTATTTCTTGGCTTTGGTGTAGTTCTTTTCTTTTATATTTATAACTCTAATTGGCTAAGCGAAGAAACACTTCAAAAATCCACTGGTTCCAATCCCTTAGGTATACTTTTCAGAGCTGTACCGGCAGTTATTGCTTTTATAGGACGAAAACAGATAGCAGCAAAACAAAATCGATTGCTGAATATTTGTGTAAATATTTCGGTTATTACTGTAGTGATGAATGTAGTTGCATCAATGACAAGTGGTGTAATGGCAGGGCGGTTAGCTGGATATACGACAATTTTTTCGTATATTTTACTACCCTATTTATTGAAAAAAACATTTAATGAAGCAATATCAAAAAAATTGTTTGTGTCGGTAACGATATATTACGTTTTATCTTTTGTTATAAAATTATATTTTTTCCGGTAAAAAGAATGATGAATTATAAAATATCTGTAATAGTTCCAATATATAATGTTGAGCAGTATCTTCATCAATGCATTGATAGCATTATTGGGCAATCCTTTAATAATCTTGAAATTATTTTGGTAAATGATGGTTCTACGGATAAATCCGGAGATATTTGTGAAGAGTATGCTAAAGTAGATTCCAGAATAAAAATAATAAAAAAAGAAAACGGAGGCTTGACATCTGCTCGTCGAGCCGGAATAGAAAAAGCAACAGGCGATTATGTAGTAGTTGTAGATGGCGATGATTGGATTGATAAACAAACGATTCAATCTTGTGTAGCTGTAATTTGCAACAATTCTAATGTTGATTTGGTATTGTTTTCTTATACAAAGGAGTATCCAAACCGTTCAATTAAAAATCAAACATTTTCAGAAGACAAAGACTTTTCAATACAATCAGAGTTTCAGACGGGTGTTTATCGAAGGTTATTTGGATTAACGAATAGTGAATTGGAATATCCTGAGAAACTTGATTATTTAACGACTCTTTGGGGAAAAATGTATCGCCGTGAGTTAGCACTTTCCGGAAAATACGTTGATACACAAGAGGTCGGATCCGGAGAAGATGGTATTTTTAATTTAGATGCTCTTCAAGCTTGTAAGCAAGCTGTGTATATAAACAAACCATTTTATCATTATCGTAAAAATGATAGTTCACTTACTTCAAAGTACAGACCGAAATTACCAGATCAATGGGAATTATTGTTTAATATGATGCAAAATAAAATTGACGAATGTCATTTCGGTTTGGATTATCAAGAGGCTCTGAATAATCGCATTGCGCTTAGCGTACTTGGCATTGGAATGAATAAATTGAGTGATTCAAATGTATCCTTTTTTCATTTTGCTTCTTTTATCAAAAAGTATATCAATACTGAAAAATACCGTGCTTCTGTAACTACAATGAAACTCAGGAATTTGCCTATCGCTTGGAAATTGCTTATGTTTTGCTGTAAATATCGTTTTCCATTTTTTGTTGCACTAATACTTGAATTGGTCAAGTTATTAAAATCCAAATTATAATAGGTGAAAATATGTCGCTATTAAGTGTAATCATTCCCATTTACAATGTTGAAAAATACTTAAAACAATGTATTGATAGTGTAATTCAACAAAAAATAGAAGATATGGAATTAATTTTGGTTGATGACGGATCTCCGGACAAATGCCCGGAGATTTGTGATGAATATGCTCAACGATATCTATTTGTGAAAGTAATTCACAAGAAAAACGGTGGATTGTCTGATGCAAGAAATCAGGGACTAAAAGCAGCCAGCGGACAATTTGTAATTTTTATGGATAGTGACGATTGGTGGAATCCAAACATTGATGTAAATAAACTACTTGATTATATGCAATCTATCCATAGTATTGATATGCTTTTATTCACATCTTATGATTACATAGAAGGTGAAGGCTACTTTCAGAGAAACGAACATCAGAACTTCCGTAATATCGATGTATCATCTGTAAAAGCTTACTATCAATCACTTTTGAACAATGGAAACTTGGAGGTTTCCGCCAATACAAAAATATTAAAAAGACAATTTTTGATAGACAATCAGCTGTTCTTTACTCCAAATCTTCTAAGCGAAGACAATGAGTGGATGATGCGTGTCTTACGTGTCGCTAAAAAAGTTGACAAGCTCGAAGAACCGTTGTATATCTGCCGATTAGGTCGAGCAGATTCCATAACAAACACTATTAAAAAGAAAAATATAACAGACTTATTATCCATTGTTAAAGGGAGCATAGATTACTATGCAAACCACGATAATGAAGTAAAAGAACAGGAGCTTTGTTTTGCTTCATATCTTTGGTTCTGTGCTTTAGGATTGGCAAATCGTCTAAATAAGAATGAACTGAAAGAGGTTAAGCCGTTATTTAAGGAAACAAGCTCTGTTTGTTCGTATAGCAATTCTAAGAAAACGAAATTAAGCAATACTATTTATCGAGTATTTGGATTTAATGCTACCATCAAGATATTGGGTACATATTTAAATCACAAGAAAAATGATACTGCAAAAACTAAAGTTGCAGATGAGTTAGGAATTACACTATGAAGCCGACAATTACAGTCTTTACACCAACCTATAACCGCGCCTACTGCTTGCACAATGGATATGAGGCGCTGTGCAGACAAACATTAAAGGATTTTGTGTGGTTGATAGTAGACGATGGATCGACTGATAACACCAAAGAATTGGTTGAGCGTTGGCAGAGCAATAATAACGGTTTTGACATTCAATACTTGCATAAAGAAAACGGCGGATTGGCTTCAGGTTATAACGCAGCAATTGCTGTGGCAGAAACTGAACTATGTGTTTGTGTAGATAGCGATGATTATCTTACAGATGATGCAATTGAGAAAGTCGTTAAATTCTGGAACAAGTATCGTAGTGATGAATATGCGGGTGTAGTAGGTTTAGATTGCACACCGGATGGTGAAATTATTGGCGATCCATTGCCAAACCAGAAATCTGTTAATTTGATAGATTTATTAGTGGGAAAATATCCTATCGTAAATGGTGACCGCAAGAATTTTGTTCGAACAGATTTGTATAAGTCTGTGGCACCGATGAGGGAATTTCCCGATGAAAGGGACTTCAATCCACATTATTTACATATAAAAATTAGTAAGAATTACGACTTCCTTGTACTGAATGAAAAGCTTTGTTTTGTGGATTATCAGTCAGATGGTATGACTAATACTGTTTTCAAGCAGTATTTGAGGAGTCCTAAGAGTTTCCGTGAACAGCGGATTTTAGATATGTCGTTAAAGGGTGTTCCTTTTCAGTTTACCGTCAAAAAGACGATTCACTATGTTTCGTCGTGCATTCTTTCTAAACAACCCTGTATATCTGCATCACCGCGAAAGTTGCTGACAATTCTTATGTATCCGTTTGGAGCTGCGCTGACTGTTTATTTAAGGCACACCCAACGTGAACATGTGTAGGAGCAGAAATGAAAAAAGTATTGTTTTTTATTCCGAATTTGTCAGTTGGCGGTGCCGAGAAGGTTTTGGTTAATCTTGTCAACAATATGGACAAGAACAAATTCGACATTACGGTGCAAGCGCTTTTTGCAGGTGGAGTTAACGAGCAGTTCTTGCATGAAGATATAAAACTTAAGCATTGTTTTAAAAAGACGTTCAAAGGGAATAGTAAAATACTTGCACTATTCAAGCCGGAGACCTTGTATAAGAGGTTTGTTAAAGAGCATTACGACATTATCGTATCATATCTTGAAGGACCTACTGCGCGAATTGTCTCAGGGTGTACTGACAAGGATACTAAACTGGTTTGTTGGATACATTGTCGATTTGATACACCGGAAACTACGGCTGTAGGATTTCGTAGCTTTGAAGAGGCGAAAGTGTTATATAACCGATTTGATAAGATTGCTTGTGTTTCTAATTGGGTAAAGGAATATTTTTGCAAAGCTGTAGATTATAAAGGTGATATTGAAGTTTTATACAACACCAATGAAACCGAAGATGTTTATAAAAAATCATTGCTACCTGCCGATGATGTTACTTTTGATGAAGATGGTTTTAACTTGGTTTCTGTTGGAAAAATCGAAACCGTTAAAGGCTATGACAGGCTAGCGAGAATCCATAAGAAATTATTGGATAGCGGTATAAATAATAAAGTATACATATTAGGCGAAGGTTCTCAAAAGGGAGAAATAACAAGTTATTTAAAACAGAATGGATTGGAAAATTCATTTTTGTTTCTTGGATATCAAACGAATCCATATAAATATGTTTCAAAATGTGATTTGTTTGTTTGTAGCTCGTTATCGGAAGGCTTTTCTACAGCGGCAACCGAAGCGCTTATTGTCGGAACTCCGGTTTGTTCAGTTGAGGTATCCGGCATGAAAGAAATGCTTGGTGAGAACAATGAGTATGGTATTGTTACTGAAAACAGTGAGAATGCGCTATTTGAAGGAATAAAAATGCTCTTAGATAATCCTGATTTATTCGCTCATTACAAGGAACAAGCCAAAATTAGAGGAAAAGAATTTAGTACAGAGAAGACTGTTAAAGCAGTGGAAGATATGCTGTTAAGTTTATAAGAAAAAATTATGAATGTAATAAAAGAATGGATATATCGCTTACGCGGCGAATACACAACAGAAAAATTGATTTCAATGGGAATGAAAGTCGGCAAGAACTTTGGGCGATTAAATGGAGTTATTCTTGATCCGAGCCATTGTTGGCTGATTGAAATCGGAGATGATGTCACATTGGCGCCGCGTGTTCATATTTTGTGCCATGACGCAAGTACCAAGGCTTTTATGAATTTTACTAAAGTCGGCAATGTGACCATCGGAAACCGTGTTTTTATCGGAGCTGAGTCTGTTATATTGCCGGGAGTGACAATTGGGAATGATGTAGTGATTGGAGCTAATAGTACTGTTACGCATAATATTCCATCAAACTCTGTTGCGGTTGGTTCTCCGGCGAGAGTGATTTGTACGTTGGAAGAGTATATTCAGAAAGAAAAAGAGCGTATGAAATCCGCGCCTGTATATGATGAATCATATACTTTAAGAAAGGATTTACCTATGGAGCTTCGTTTGAAGCAGAAAGAAGAATTAGACGGTAAAATAGGTTACATAGATTGATGAACGAAAACAAAATATCAGTAATAGTTCCTGTATACAATATTGAAAATTATATTGAAAAGACAGTAGAGAGTATCAGAAATCAAACATATCAAAACCTTGAAATTATTTTAGTCGATGACGGATCAACCGATAACAGCGGCAGCATACTTGACGTAATAGCTGCTAAAGACAGTCGGATAAAAGTGATCCACCAAGAAAACGGCGGAGTGACCTCTGCACGTATTTCCGGAATAAAAATGGCAACAGGTGAGTGGATTGGTTTTGTAGATGGCGATGATTTTATCGAGCCGGATATGTATGATATTCTCTATGCAAATGCAATCGAACATAAGGCAGATATTTCTCATTGCGGATATCAAATGGTGTTTCCAAGCCGCGTAGATTATTACCACAATTCAAAAAAAATGTTTGTCCAAAATCATGAAACCGGTCTGTATGATATTTTGAGCGGCGACTTTGTGGAGCCGGGTTTATGGAATAAACTGTATAAGGCATCTATTGTAAAAAGCGTCATTAGTCAGGGTTTGATAGATTTAGATATAAAGATTAATGAAGATTTATTGATGAATTACTATTTTTTTAAGTTGTCCAATACTTCAGTTTTTTATGACATTTGTCTGTACCATTATGTTTTACGCAAAGGTTCAGCGGCTACATCAAAGGTGAATGAGCATAAATTGTACGATCCTATAAAAGTTCAAAAAATAATTCTCAATGATGTTAGAGATAATAAGAATCTGGCTGATGTAATATACGGAAGATTGGCAGGAACTTATATCAACGGTGCATCTATGACTAATACGGATAGAGAAACGTATATTGAAGAATATATCAAAATGTGCCGGGGAGAGTTAAAAGAGATAAAAGAACCTTTTTTGGCAGGAAATAGAAGTAAAATTTCAAAAATCAGATATCATCTTTGTAGTTTCTCTCCTGCATTATATCGTGCATTTCATAAGATATACGCCAAGGCAAGAGGAACGGACAATAAATACGAAGTGAGATAGATTATGGATAATCCGCTAATTAGCGTTATTGTACCGATATATAACGTTGAAGAATATTTGAATAGATGTGTTGAGAGTATAGTTAATCAAACTTATCAGAATCTGGAAATAATTCTGGTTGATGACGGCTCACCCGATAATTGTCCTCAGATGTGTGATGAGTGGGCGGGTAAGGATAGTCGAATTAAGGTTATACATAAGGAAAACGGCGGATTATCAGATGCGCGAAACGCCGGTATGAAAATTGCAACCGGAGATTATATCAGTTTTATTGATAGTGATGATTGGATAGACAGAAAAACTTTTTCTTTAGTAATGGAGAAAATCATTGCTGCAAAAGCACAAATCGGCGCATTTAATATCATTAGCGTGGATTCCAACAGCTTTACTCCGGATTTATCTGATGAATATGAGCTTCTTAATTCCGAGCAGGCGATTGAAAACACCATCGATGATACCGGAGTAAAAACAGTTGCTTGGAACAAGGTATATCACAAGAATGTTTTACAAGGGTTGACTTTTCCGAAAGGAAAGCTACATGAGGATGAATTTTTCACTTTTCATGCATTAGATAAGGCTGAGAAAATCGTGTATTTACATAGGCAATGTTACTATTACTTTCAGCGCCCGACAAGTATTATGGGACAGTACAATGTCAAACATCTGGATATGCTTGATGGTGTAAAAAACAGAATGGAGTTTGTCAGAGACAGATATCCTCGTCTGTATCGCAAAGCAAAATTATCTTTCAGTATGTGTTGTCTGTTTCAGTATGAAGCATTATGTAAACATAAAGAAGTGGATTCGAGTGGTGAATATAGGCATAAGGTTAAGCAGCTAAGGCTTTCTGTTACTATAACAAAAGAGGATGTTAAAGGGCTTGATAAGAAGTTAGCCATATACCATCGACTTACAAATTTATCCAACGGTCTGGATATCGTTTGTGGAATGAAAGGTGTTTTGAAGCATTAACGGAGGTTTATTTTGAGTGTAAAATCTATACTCCAAAATCGAATAGCAGTTCCGTGTAAGGCGTTAAAGAATGATGTTAAAAACCATAATGCGGATATTGGTCTTAGCCGATTTGTTTCATCTGTTGCTCATGGTACACAGGTTGGAACAAGAGCCGGAAATAAGATTCAAAAAAAGATATATGATAAGCTTTTTCGTGAATTTAAAGATATCCTTATTCGGTATCAGAAGTATGATTCTCTCTGTGAATATGATAAAAACGCTCCGGTTTGGGTGTTTTGGATGCAGGGCTATGGGTCGGCTCCGACAATCGTAAAAAAGTGCATTGATAGCATTAAGTTGTCAACGTCTCATCCGGTTTATATTTTAACATCCGAGAATATATCTGATTATTATAATTTCCCGGAGTATATCAAAGAAAAATATGAAAGCGGAATTATTACACATGCACAGTTTTCAGATATTCTTAGGATGACTTTACTAGCCGAATACGGCGGTCTTTGGATCGATGCTACAATTTTTATTCCTAACCAAATTCCCGAGAGTGTATTTCAATGTGAGTTTTTTACTTGTAAAAGAGATATTCGAAATTCTGGATATGTGTCTGAATACCGTTGGACTTCATTCTTAAACGGATGTCAAAAGGGTTGTGTGATTCAAAAAGCGGCTAAGGACTTGTTTTTTGAATATTGGAAAAATAATAATTATTTAATTGATTATCTTTTGGTGGATTATGTTCTGCTATTAATATATCGGAACATTCTCAAAGCAAAAGAATTAATTGATAACCTCCCGTATAACAATCCGCAAATCGAAGAATTGCAAAACCTTATGAATCAAATTTATGATGAGCAGGATTATCAAAGCTTGATAAATGAATCCGAAACAGACTTTTTTAAGCTTTCGTGGAGGATGAATTTTGAAAAGCAAAAGGACGGAAAGCAGACGTATTATGGATATTTTCTCAATCAGTGAGGATTAATAAGTAAAATGATAAGTGTAATTGTTCCTGTATATAATGTTGAAAATGTATTACATTATTGCATTGACAGTATTTTGAATCAAACATATAAAGATTTTGAATTAATCCTTGTTGATGATGGCTCTACTGATAAAAGCGGTAAGATTTGCAACGAATACGCCGATAAAGATTCTCGTATTCGAGTTTTCCATAAAAAAAACGGCGGCGTTTCATCAGCAAGAAACGTTGGTATCGATAACGCAAAAGGTGAGTATATCTGCTTTGTCGATAGTGATGATTTTGTCTCTGTGAAATATATTGAGACATTGTTGGAAATAAAAAAACGTCATCAAGATATTGATAATATATGGTGCAGTTTTAGAACGGTTGATAGCTATAATGTTGAGTTGAGCGATATTGTTATTAAACAGTCTGAAATGATTTTTAATCGTATTCATATTATGGATTTGCATGACAAAAGGCTTGATGCAGGACCAGTATGTAAATTATACTCATACAGCATTATTGATAAATTTTCAATTAGATATGATGAGACAATTTCGCTCGGAGAGGATTTACTGTTTAATTATCAATACTTAGATTGCACGAACGGTAAAATCATATTATTGTCAGAAGGATTATACTACTATTATACAAGTAATAAGTCGTCGCTAACCCAAAAATTTCATAATGGATTGTTTGAAAAATATACATATATTCATCAGAGAATACGTGAATACCTTTCTAAATGGAATTGTGATAATAACCAAACCGTAAGGTTTAATAATGCCTGTTTTTTTATTTATGATTTTGTTCTTCGCAATACGTATCATACAAATAGTAGTATTAAGCATAGAGCGACATTTAACAGACAAATTATGAAATCTTCAGAGTTTCAAACAACATTAAAAAATACAGATTGTTATATCCATCCGATTTATAAGATGATTTACCGTTATAAATTGGCATATCTTTTTGGATTACTAATTAAATAAACATCTAGGTTTTCGACTTTTTGAGTTTGTCATTTAACCTAAAATAATTTGGCTTGTTTCCATATTTTTGAAAGGAAAGCATTTATAAATGTCCCATATTCTAGTTTACCGCTATATCGATATAATAAATAACACTGATTACGATAGATTATATAAAACTGTAGAAAATAAGTTCAATGGTATTTGTCCAAATTTCGGAAATAAACTTTGGTATCAGGGGATAATATCTGAGATAACGGTTGACGGAAATAGTATTGACTTTTATAATCCATCAATGGATATTGCTCTGATAAATGAAAAATATGATTTAGTATTATATCCTATGGCCAATATCTTTTCTTTAGATTACGCTCATGGATTACCAAATATTACAATGTTTGTAAAAAAACTACGGATACCTATTTTTATTATTTCATGTGGAGTTCAAGCTAAAAGCTATAATGAACTTGATTCGCTTGTAAAATCTATTGGAGAAGTTTCCAAGGCGTTTATACAAGCTGTTTATGATTCTGGTGGAGAATTTGCTCTTAGAGGCTATTTTACAGCCGAGTTTTTTAGTAGACTTGGATTTAAGAACCCTGCTGTTGTAGGTTGTCCATCACTTTTTCAAACTGGGAAAGATTTAATAATATCAAATGATAAGGTTAGTCTGAAAGACTTTAAGATTAATGTGAATGGCGTGGCTGAGATTGCTATACCAATAATGAAGAAGTATAATAGTATATTTTACGATCAAGAAGCTTTTTATGATTTTATGTACAATAAAGAATATTACGATGGAGAGAAATTAAATTTATATAATAATCTTAAATGGATAAAAAGCAGTGGATTAGGGATGAATATTGTAGATTGGATTTATCAAGAAAGGATTCGATTGCTTGCAGACATGTGGGATTGGCAACATAGTATTCAAAATGAAGATATATCTTTTTCGTATGGCACAAGAATTCATGGAAATATTATGTCAATTCTATCCGGTGTTCCTGCGTTAATTGTCAACATTGATGCAAGAGTCAAGGAAATGGCAGAGTTTTATGAAATACCAAATATTGATTATCAACAAGCTATGGAAATAAAAGAAAGAGGAAATGATATATATAATCTTTATCTCAATACAGATTATTCCAAATTTAATCAGCACTACATTAAGAAATATGAAGCATTCAGGAAGTTTTTACTTAAATGTGGAATAATACAAAATTCGATGAATGAAAACAATCCCTACTTGAATTGCAGTGATGGTAAATATCCTACGAGTGCTGCCGCGGCTTCTAAGCACAGAGCTGAGATAATTCAAAAGAGAAGATGGTTGTATGATATTATTCTAAAGTCGATATAGGGGTATAAGTGTTTTCTTTACAATATAACAGTTTTCAAATTATCTATAGTGCTATTTACTGCATTATTAATATGAAAAATCTTTGGTACAGGAGTTAATGATGAAAAAGATTTTCTTTGATAGTACTAATTGAGGTGAAAAATGGTTAAGAATCAAACTAGAATAGGGATTGTGATGTCGTATTTTAATATGGGAATAGGCACGTTGATCCCGATGTTTTATACCCCAATTATGTTAAATATGCTTGGACAAAGTGAGTATGGATTGTTTAAGCTTGCAAGTAGTGTAACAAGCTATTTATCGTTGATTTCATTTGGAATAGGTGCAGCTGTAGTCAGATATTTAACAAAGTTTAGAGCTGAAGGTGATACAGAAGGAGAAGAGGGTATGTTTGCCCTTTTTAATATTATTTTTATGATTATTTCTGTGATTGCTTTAGTTGCCGGATTATCTATTTCATTCTTTTTAGATACAATTTATAGTAACGCTATTTCTGATTCAAATCAGCTTACAGAGCTGAGAATTTTGGTTATTATTTTGACATGTACTACTGCCTTAAATTTTATGTCGTCTCCATATAATTCTGTTGTCACTTGTCATGAACGGTTTGTTTTTTTACAGACCATAAATATTATTACTACGATTGTTACACCATTAGTTAATTTAGCGATGCTATTTCTTGGATTTAAGTCTATAGGAATGGTTGCGTCGTCTTTTTTTCTTACTATAGTTATTAGAATATTTTATTTTTTCTATGTTAGAAAAAGTATACAACTAAAGCCCAATTATCATAAAATGCCGATACACTTAATACGAGAATTAGTGTTTTTTTCTTTCTGGATTTTCATTTCCAATGTAATGAGTCAACTTTACAATGCAACAGATACAATGATAATCGGAGCAGTTCCAGCTTTAGCAACAATTGGTGTCGCTATATATAATGTTGGGGTTACATTCAATTCAATGATGACAAGTTTTACTGTTGGTATTCAAAGCGTATTATCTCCAAAGGTTAATAGTGCAGTCTTCAAAGGAGCAAATAATGCTGAGTTAACGGATTTATTAATTCGTGTAGGTAGAATACAGTGCTACATCGTTTCGCTGGTATGCACAGGTTTTATTTCTTTTGGTTCTAATTTTATAAGATTATGGGCAGGATTAGGCTATGAAGATGCATATTGGGTTGCTTTAGTTACTATGATTCCAGCCTGTATCCCTTTGATAGAGAATGTTGCATTAAGCATAATTATTGCACAGAATAAGCATCGTTTTAGGTCATTAACTTTGCTATTTATTGCAGTTATTAATGTTGTTGGTACTATATTCGCAGTTCAATATTGGGGTATTGTAGGAGCGGCTTTGGTTTCCGGACTAGCAAGTATATTAGGACAAGGACTCATATTGAATTGGTATTATTGGAAGAAGATAGGTTTAGAAATACCCAGATTCTGGAAAGAAACTGCTAAAATATTTATCATACCAACGGTAATGTGTGTCATTACTCTCTTAATCAAACAATTCATTACATTAGATACATGGATGTGGTTGCTGCTTGCCATTATGATATACACTATTGTATTTTTTATTGCGAACTGGTTTGTTATTATGAACGATTACGAAAAAGAAATTTTCATAGGACCGATTAGGAAAGCGGTAAATAAAATCAGGAGACAAGGCGTGAAATGATAAATCCTATAAAATCACTTCAATCAAGGAAGCAAAGTAAAGATTCGCAAAACTTTGAAAAAACAAAATACGGAAAAGCCATCCAATCTTTGAAAGATTCCCACAAAGGCGAAAAATGTTTTATCATTGGAAACGGTCCCAGCCTTTCGGCAGATGATTTAAACAGAATACAGGACAGCGGAATTCCAACATTTGCGATGAATAGGGTATTTAAGTTTTTTCCGCAGACAAAATGGAGACCGACTTATTATATCAGCGAGGATATTCTGATTCTGAAAGAAACAGTAAGTGATGTCGAACAAATTCCTGCAAAAATTAAGTTTATCCCTGTCAATTTAAACTGGTATGAAGAAATAGATGTTAAGGGCGCACAGTATTTCTGGATGGACTATACATCCGAAATGAAGGATACCTTTGGGCTTTCGCTTGATTGTGCGCACAGTGTTCGCTGTCGTGGAACGGTGACAACAACTTGTATCCAGTTTGCAATATATATGGGATTTACCGAGATTTATCTTTTGGGTATAGATCATAATTATTCCAAATCTATCGATATGAACGGTAATGTGGTAGAGGATAAGAACGTAAAGGACTACTTTGTCGATAATTATGATAGTGATATTAAGGATCAGGTTGTCCATGATATGAGAGCACCGACGCTTGCTTTTTGTGATGTTGAGCAGCTCAGTCGTAAGCTCGGAACATTTCGCGTTTTTAACGCAACACGCGGTGGAAAGTTAGAAGTGTTTGAACGCGTGAGTTTTGATGAAATCGTAAAGTGATGGAGTATATATGAGAGTAGTAGGCATTATACCCGCTCGATACGCATCTACGCGGTTACCGGGAAAACCTTTAGAGGATATTTTGGGATATCCGATGATTTGGTGGGTATATAAACGTGTTAGTAAAGTAAAACAACTTAATGAAATAATAGTTGCTACAGATGATGAAAGAATCCAGTCCGTCTGCAACCAATATGAGATTCCGGTTATTATGACGTCTTCCAATCATCCAAATGGCGCTATGCGTTTACAGGAGGTTTCTGAGACGATTACAGCGGATTTCTATGTGCAACTTAATGGCGATGAACCATTGATGAACACTGATGCGATTATCGCTGCAATTCCCGAAACCGTGCCTCAGGACGTGGAATTCGGTACAAATATCATCACACAGATCGATGACCCGGCTCAGGTGCTGGATTCGTCCAATATAAAGATGGTGTTTGACGACAAGATGAATGCGCTGTATATGTCGCGTACACCGATCCCTTATCCGTTCAAATCCATTGACTTTCAATATTACAAGCACGTCGGCATTATCGGATATAACAAAAAAATGCTCGATTTCTATAAGAACTCTACGCCGGGGCGTTTTGAACAAATCGAAGGGATCGATACCCTGCGGTTTCTCGACTACGGCAAACAATTAAAGCTATCCTTAGTGCCTGATTGTCACTCGTTGTCGGTGGATACACAAAAGGATTTAGAGATGGTTAGAAGAATGATGAAAGAACAGGAAACCTTATGAGTAATGACTTAAAATTGCTAGATTGTACCCTGCGTGACGGTGGATATATTAACGATTGGAATTGGGGCTATAATACGGCGCGTGATATTATCAATACTCTTGTCAAGGCAAATGTAGATATCGTTGAAGTCGGTTTTCTGCGCAATGTAGATGGATATCAATCAGATGTCACGGTTTGCAACACTATTGAAGAACTGAACCGATTGCTGCCGGATGATTGCGGCAATACGATGTTTTCCGGGATGGCAATGCGCAGCAATTATGATATCAATAAGCTTAGTCCGTATTCAGGCAAGGGTATCGAGATGATACGTATTACTGCTCACGATTATGATATCGAAGAAGGTATGGATTTTGCTCGCGAGGTTAAGGATAAGGGCTACAAGCTGAGCATCAATCCAATTAATATTATGGGTTATTCCGATGAGCAGCTTTTGTGGATTATAAAGCAAGTCAACGAGATCCATCCGTATCAGTTTTCTATAGTCGATACTTTCGGTAGCATGAAACGCCGCGATTTGGATCGGATCGTCAGCCTTGTTGATCACAATATGGACAGGTCTATTCGAGTCGCGCTGCATCTTCACGAGAATATGTCATTGAGCTTCAGCTTGGCGCAGAAGTTTTTGGATAAGCACCTCAATCGTTCCATTACGGTAGACGGCAGCTTGATGGGTATGGGAAGGATTCCCGGAAATTTGCCGATTGAGTTGATTGCAGATTATGTCAATGAGTATTTCGATAAGAATTACGATATTGATTTTATGATGGATGCAATTCAGGATTATATCGCTCCTATGAAAGGGGAGACCGAATGGGGATATACACCGGCATATTTTCTTTCGGCACGCTTTAATTTGCATCGTAATTATGCGGAGCACTACCTGAATAAGGGCGATTTGACTAATCGTGAAATTGACACCATACTCGCAAGAATAGATTACAGCAAGAAAACTGCTTTTGATAAAGAATATGCGGACAAGCTGTATAAAGAATACTTGAATAATATTATTGATGATAACGAGGATAGATTAAGGTTAAGGCAACAATTAGAAGGAAAATCCGTTCTTCTGCTTGCACCCGGTTCAACTATCTCAACACATAAAGATGAAATTACACAGTATATTAGTGATAATCAGCCTGTAGTTATTTCCGTGAATTTTGTTCCGGCGGATTATCCGTGTGATTATGGTTTTTTCAGTAATAACAAGCGATTCTCAAAAATTGATTGTTTTCCTTGTCAGGTGATCGCAACCTCAAATTTAACGGCAGAACAAATAGATTTTCATATCAATTATAACCGCTTATCCGGTTCTTTTGAACAAGGATGCAACAGCTTGTTGATGTTACTGACGCTGTTAAAAGATATGAATGTCCAAAATGTGGCAATTGCCGGAGCAGACGGCTATGCGATCGGCGGAAAGAACTATTATAGAAATGATTTGCGGACATATACCGAGCATGGTCATAATTTCAATGTCGCAGTCGCTAAGGCGATTCGTAAGATGGAGATGCCGGTGACATTTATTACACCGTCTGCATATGACATAACTGAGGAGTAGTAGAATGATAAAGCAGGACACTATGAATATAGCCATAGCAATTAACGATGGATTTATAATGCCTGCAAGAGTTATGCTGCATTCTTTGTTCAAGCGAACAAAAAGACCGATTCATTTATTTCTGCTTTATAATGCCCTAAGTGTTGATAACCGGCGTTTGCTAAAAGAAACGGTAGAAGAATATGGGAATAGCTATGAAGAGATATACATAGATGAAACTTGGTTTCGTAATGCATCGCTAAATCGCAACCCTTTGTACTCTATTGAAATCTATTATCGGATTCTATTGCCCTATCTTACTTCGACCGAAAAAATGCTGTGGCTTGATGCGGATTTAGTTGTTACAAGTGATATTGCGGAACTTTATGATAAGAATATCTCGGAATATTATCTTGCTGCGTGTATTGATGTCGGCGAAGAAAAGCATACGCGGGATAGAATAAAGGAACAGATGGGAATTGTTGATCAAGTGTATTTTAATTCCGGTGTGCTTTTGATGAACAATCAAAAAATCCGCGAACAAATTTCCCAAAACCAATTTTTTGAAGCAATCGAAAAGTTCAATGATGATTTGATTTGTCCTGATCAGGATATCCTAAATTATGTTTTGGGTGGTAACAGCCTGATTTTGCCCAACTATTATAATTACCAGCACCATACTGATTCTGACAGTAGCTTGAGCAAAGGAATGATTATTCATTATATCTGGAAGAAGCCGTGGAATGCCGATTATCCCGGATTCCTAGACGAGGTGTTTTGGAACGAGGCAGTTGAATGTGGCTTCAAAAAGGAATACAAGCAATACAAAAAAGAACGCAAACATATTTACTACAAAAACGAGTTGCTTCCATCAATAAAAAAGAAACTAAGAATAAAGTGAGTTTTAGTATGTCCGAATCATGGAAAAGAATTAAATATTTAGTTATCGACGTTGACGGAACGCTGACAGATGCAGGTATCTATTATGATGAGCACGGCAACGAGCTGAAAAAGTTTAGCACTAAAGACGCGGCAGGCTTTTTTGCTGCAAAAGAAGCAGGCATAATGACGATCGTTCTGACCGGAAGAGAGTGCGCTGCTACAGTAAGAAGAATGAAAGATTTAAAAGTAGATTATGTATTCCAGAACGTTAGAGATAAACTCGGATTTCTTCGTGGATTTATGTCCGATAACAGCATAGAGAAAGAACAGCTTGGCTACATCGGAGATGATTTGAATGATTGGCAGCCGATGCAGTATGCAGGTTTTGTGGCGTGTCCCGCTGATAGTTGCCCGGAGATCAAAGCAATTGCAGATTATATAAGTCCTGTCAGGGGCGGACAAGGTGCTGTAAGAGACATTATTGAGCATCAGCTTCGTGATACAGGAGATTGGGATAGTATA
>Ga0256405_10005957_pt1 | contig 20209 bp, 16 predicted proteins | sample RumenRJG_02DNA_FD_189096 | JGI IMG/M metagenome (GOLD analysis project Ga0256405, IMG submission 189096) | Bovine rumen microbial communities from Lethbridge, Alberta, Canada - RJG_02 | ecosystem: Host-associated > Mammals > Digestive system > Stomach > Rumen | place: Canada: Alberta... | reverse complement strand
GTCAGATCAATCTGGGGGATTCGGACGCCTGCGGAGGATGCGGATGCTCCCGCGCCTGGCTGAAGGACCACTTCGACCGGGGCTATCTCGAGAAAAAGCGCGCGGAGTACGCCGCCCGGGCGGAGCATGAGCCGGAGGCCGTGAAAAAGCTCCGGGTCCCCGGCGACCGGGACAGGCTCAGGGCCGGGCTGATCCTCGGGGCGGTTCTGGCCGTCGCCGCGCTGGCCGTGCTCACGGTGAAGGTGTTCGTCCCCTCCGCCCGGTACAGCCATGCCGTGAAGCTGGCGGAGGCCGGGGAATACGAGCGGGCGGAGGCCGTCTTCTCATCCCTCGGAGACTTCCGGGACGCTCCCGACCGTCTGCGGGCCGCGGTGTACGATCACGCCCGGGCCATCACGGGACTGGACGAGGTCAACATGACCACCAACGCCGCCTCCCCCTGGTTCTCCATCGACGAAAACGGCGTCCTGTCCTTCCGCAAGGACCTCTATGAGAAGTCGAAGAACGGCTGGAACAACTTCACGGTGCCCGACATGGTGGACGGGATCATGGTGCGGGAGCTGGACCGGAACTTCTTCATCAACTGCAAGGAAATGACCGTGGTGACTCTGTCCGACTGCCTGGAGGTGATCGGGGAGCAGGCCTTCTACAACTGCGAGACGCTCCACACGGTGAACTTCGGCAAGAGCCTCAGAGAGATCGGTCCCCGCGCCTTCATCAACTGCTACGCCCTTGAGACGCTGGAGATCCCGGATTCCGTGGAAAAGCTGGGGCTGAGGGCCTTCAACAACTGCACGGGCCTGCGCCGGATCGTGCTGGGCAAAGGGATCACCCGGGTGGGAGACTACACCTTCGCCCTCTGCACGAGCCTGAAGAGCGTCACCTTCTGCTCTCCCCTCACCGGTGTGGGAACGGGAGCCTTCGCCGGATGCGTGTCCCTGGAAAAGCTCTTCTGCCGCTTCTCCGAGGAGGAGTGGATCGAGCCCGATCTTCCGGACGACGAGGAGAACATGTACTTCCTTGCCGCCGAGCGGGCGTTTGACCAATAATTCCGACACAAATGAAGCTGCCGTGCTTCACCGGATTTCCGATGGGCACGGCAGTTTTTTCGTAAGATGATTCCGCTTATTCCGCCGGAACCAGCTCCACGGTGACGATCTTCTTCTTCGGCACGGAGACCGTGGCGGAGCCGCTGCGGACGGGGATGCGGTTCTGTCTCTCCTCGGCCAGGTTCGTGGCGCAGACGGCGGTGAATTTTCCGTCCAGCTCCAGCTTCAGCTTCGCGTCGTAATCGTAGGGATTGAACACCCGGAGGATCACGGTGTCCCGGTTCTCGGCCATCTTCATGGTGCTGAGCACGAATCCGGAGCCCGAGATCCCCACCGTGCGGCCGGAGGCGGGATTCTTCCCCTCATGGGTCTTTCCGCAGAAGGCGGCCTGTGCTCCGGCGGCGAAGGCATAGGCGCGGTTTACGGCACGTTCCCGGTCGGCCCTGAATCCGGCGAAGGGCAGAAGGGTGTATTCCACGGTCAGGGTTCCCTTGCACTGGGCCTCCGGCGTGGGGAATTCGCCCCAGTCGCCCAGACGGTCCACGCCGCGGTGCAGGGTCAGGGACATGGTGTTCGCGCCGTCCCGGAGCACCTCGTATTCAGAGAGTCCCCGTGTCGCGGTCAGCAGTCCCCCTCTTTCGTCCTCCAGCCCGAAGAAGGTGGTCATCTTGCCGGGCTTGGTGGGATTCTTCCAGCCGGACCAGGGCCTGATCACCCGCTCGGTGATGTCGAACTGTCCCTCGGCCAGCAGGGTCTCCGTGCGGATGTCGTTCTTCGTCAGCATGACCAGACGGTGGTTCTCCGCCGTATTGTCGATGACGGTCTTCACCTCCAGCCGGTCGGAGCCGGGACGAAGGGTGTATTCCGCCCGCACGGTCAGGACCGCTTCTCCGACGCGGCATCCCTTTTCCCGCTCTTCCCTGTCCGCGGGCAGTCCGGCGGGCACCGTCATCCGGTGGGTCACGGCGAACACGGCTCCGGCGGGTGTGACGGCGGACGAAATCTCCGCCCGCTTTCCCTCCGTGGAGACCCGGATCCCGTCCTTGGCCTCGTGGTACATGTACTCGTCGCCCACGTCGCCGGTGTCCTCGAAGATGCCGGTGACGAAGGACATCCGCGTCTTCCGGTCGGTCACGGTGACGGAGCCGTCCGGCGCGAACATGACCTTCAGTCTCTTGTTCATCATGCCCCGGCGGTAGACCTTGAGATCGGTTTCCGGCGCGGGCGCGTCGGCACACCTGTCACACCGGACGGCAAAGGTTTTGTATCCTGCCGCCGGCACCTGCTCCGCGGTAAAGGTCACCTCGAAGCGGCTGACGTAGAAGGGCACGCGGAACCGATCCTTCGGGAGGATGTAGTCGAAGGTCCTGCCCACGGGCTTCACGGCGCAGGGCAGCTCCCGCTCCCCGTCGTACACGGCGATCTGCTCCGGCTTCACGTCCGTGTCCTCGGGCAGATCCAGGAAGAAGGTCACGGGCTCCGAGGACGCCGTCCCCTGGGGATTGAACACCGTCACGGCGTATCCGTCCCCGGCCTCCGCCGTGTTCACGGACGCCATGAAGGCCCCGGTCTCGCTCTTCTCCACCTCATGTCCCGCCGCCAGCACCTTTTCGAAGCGGGACACCATCTCCCGGTGCACGGGATCCACGGAGCAGCCGCAGATGGAGTCATGGGGATGGTTCTTCAACAGGGTCTTCCAGAGGTACCGGAAGTAGTCCCGGCGGATCTCGTCACCCGCGCCCAGATGGGACAGCACGGACAGGGGCTCGATTCTCTGCTCCAGCATGTGCTCGCACAGGGAGTTGAGCTGCTTCAGGTAGATCCGGGCGGAGGCGGTGTTGGCCAGGGTGTTCCAGCCGTCGCCGTATTCTCCGTCCAGCTCGCCTACGTAGATGCCGAACCGGTCCTTGTACGGCCGGATGGCGTCGAAATAGTCCTTGTAGTTGGAGTGGATCAGCTCGTCCGGCAGCTCGGGGTTCACCGCCTCGATGATCCGGCCGATGTCGATCTGGGCGGGCTGATGGTCGCATCCGTTCAGAAGGAGCAGATGGGGCGTCACGGAGCAGGCCGCCATGGAATCCCGGATGGCCTCGAACCGCTTTTTTGCCTCCGCGGGATCGGAGGGGATCTCGTTGGCGTTGTTGTACCAGCGCAGGAAGGTGGTGCCGATGACCTCGGAGCCGTCCGGAGACCGCCACAGGACCTCCGTCACCCATTTGCCGTAGTTCTCCTCGCCGGTGTCGAAGCGGTCGCCCTTCCGGGGAGAGGTTCCCCGTCCGAAGGCCACGGTGTCGATGCCGAAGCCTCTCAGGATCTGAGGCGCCTGTCCGATGTTGCCGAAGGCGTCCGGGAAATAGCCCACGTCCGACACCTTCCCGTACTCCGCGGTCACGGCACGGCCCACCAGCATGTTCCGCACGTTGGATTCGCCGTCCACCAGATACTCGTCCTGCAGGATGTACCAGGGGCCGATCACCAGCCTGCCCTCATCCACGTACCGGATGATCTTCTCCCGCATTTCCGGACGGATCTCCAGATAGTCCTCCAGCACCACGGCCTGCCCGTCCAGATGGAAGGATTTGAAGGACGGATCCGTATCCAGCGCGCCGAGAAGCCGGTCAAAAAACTCCACCAGCTTATACCGGTGCGCCTCAAAGGGCATGTACCACTCCCGGTCCCAATGGGTGTGGGAAATGACGTGCAGGGTCTTTTTTTCGTTGTCCATAGGTCCCCCTCATAGGTCGGATCCCGTTCGATCCGTCTGTATTTTCTCCCTCATTGTACCCGATTGCCGTCCGTTTGTCAAGTGGGGCTTCGGACGGATGACGGAGGAGAAAAGAAAAACCGGGGGCGGTATGCCTCCGGTCTTTGTTTGGTTCGAAGGGATTGCTTACGGATTGGCGGCGGCGAGCTCTTCCACGGAGTAGACGTTGAAGGAGAACTCGATCTGCTGGCCTTCCTGAATCGGAATGGTGTTCATTCTGCCGGATTCGGGAGCGACGCCGTCGATGGTGTATTCCCACGCGGCCAGGTACTCGTTGGTGGAATCGGTGTAGCCGACCTTGTAGGTGTTGCCGCTGTCGTCGGTGATGGAGATAAAGCCGATCGGAACGTCCTCGTCGTCCACGTCCAGCTCATACTTGACGTCCTCGGCACGGCGGTTGAGAGCGGCGATGGCGGCGTCCAGAACGGTGGGCGGGTTCTCCACATCGCCCGTCACGGCCACGTCAAAGTTGACGATGGACGCATCCTGACCGTTGATCTTCACATGGCAGTTGACGGTCACGGGTTCCGGTCCCTTTTCGCCGCAGGACGCAAAGGCGAGAGCCAGCATCAGCATCGCCATGGCCAGCGCCAGAAATCTGATCTTCTTCATTTTTCAAAAACCTCCGGTGATCTTAGAATTGGACAATATGCAAAGTCCCTGAGCTGATTCTATTATACTCTGAAATGACGGAAATGTCAAGAGAGGGCCGCTACGTTTTTATGTCAAATGACGATTTTTTAGTACAGATTATTTGCCGGAAGTTCCCGTCGATTTTCCCTGATCCGGCTCCGGACGGAATGATCCCGCTTTGTCCATTGTACACAAATCCGGGGAAACCGTTAACAGTTCCGCTCCAAATCCCGGCTGAATTTTTCCAAATCGTTTGCAAATCCGGCACAATCCCGGTCCTACCCGATCCATCGGATCCGGGCGTCCTCGATGAAGGAATAGCTGAGATATTCGCTGACCCTTTCATATCCGAACCGGCCGCTGACGGTGACCACGGTTCCCTCCGGGGGGAAATCCTCGGGATAAGCCAACTCCTCCCCGGGCCTGATTTCAAAGGATTCCAGACAGCATCCGGCGGCGTCGGGCGCGCTGCAGTAGTACCGCCGTCCGAACCGGGTCTCATCCGAGCTGAAGAGCCCCGCCATGCGGATGGTCTTCCCGGCGTGATCTTCCGGCGATCCGTTCATGGACCCCACCGTGGCGTACAGGGCGGCGGCGTTCAGGGAGGTCAGATCGATTTCCGCCTCCACGCCGTCGTCCACCGCCTCAAAGGCCGGTCCCTCGGAAACGGGCATTCCGTAAAGAGTCCTGTCCGCGGCGGCTCCGGCGGTTTCGGCGGGCTCCCGGGGCGGCGTCCGTCCCACGCCCTCCAGGGGCTCGTCGGGAGGAAGCCGTCCGCACCCGCAGAGGAGGAGCAGCAGCAGGGCCAGAGCGGCGCGCATTCCGTTCCCCATGTCAGTAGGTCATGGTGGCGTCGATCAGCTGGCAGAAGCGCATGTACTCGCCCTCCATGTAGGTGTCGAACACCCCCGTCACCGTCACCTCGGTGCCCGGATCGGGATAGTCCTCCGGATAGCTGTAGTCGCCGTCCAGCACGAACTCCATCCCCTGCTGACAGCAGGCCAGGGCGTCCGCGATCATCACCACGTAGTAGTTCCGCCCGTCGCCCTCGTACATCTGGAACTGCCCCTTCATCCGCACGGTCTGTCCGAGATAGTCGTCCGGCAGGGCCATCATGTTGTAGACCTCGGAATACACCATGGTGGAGCTCATTTTGGTCAGGTCCACGTCGATGTCCATATTGTCGCTTTTTTCCGAAACGGCGGACCCGGCGGACGCGCTGTTTTCCCCGGACGCCTCCGTCTCCGCCAGACCGACTCCCTCCGCGGGAAGATCGGGGGCCAGCGTCTCGCCCTCCGCGCATCCGGAGAGCGTCAGAACCGCGAGCAGGACCGCGAAAATCATGGATTTCTTCATTTTCCGAATCCTCCGTTCAGCTTGCCGGCGATCGCGAACAGGGCGAAGGCCGCGATATCGACCGCCACGATGGTGGAGCCAACGGGCGTACCCTTCAGAATGGAAATCAGAATGCCGAGCACCGTGCAGAGCACCGACAATACAGCGGCGCACACCGTCACGGAGCGGAAGCTCTTGAACACGCGCATGGCGGACAGAGCCGGGAAGATCACCAGGGCGGAGATCAGAAGGGATCCCACCAGATTCATGGCCAGCACGATGATCACGGCGATCACCGCCGCCGTCGCCAGATTGTAGAGCCCGGCCCGCACGCCCGTGGCCTCCGCGAATTCCTCGTCGAAGGTCAGGGCGAAGATCTTGTTGTAGAACAGCACGAACACCAGTATGACCGCCGCGGACAGGACCACGGACATCCACACCTTCGATTCCGTCAGCGTCAGGATGGACGTGGAGCCGAAGAGGGTGGCGCACACGTCCCCGGACAGGTTGGCGGATTTCGAGAACAGGTTCATGAGCAGATAGCCCACCGCCAGGGCGCCCACGGAGATCATGGCCACGGCCGCGTCCCCGCTGATTTTCGTCCTCCTGCCCATTCCAAGGAGCAGGACGGCGCAGAGGATCGTCACCGCCAGCGTCAGGGGCATGTCGTCGGTCAGCTTCATGACGGAGGCGATGGCCATGGCTCCGAAGGCCACGTGGGACAGCCCGTCTCCGATGAAGGACAGCCGCTTCAGCACCAGCGTCACGCCGAGAAGCGAGGAGCAGAGGGATACCAGCGTCCCCACGATCAGGGCGTTCCAGACGAAGGACCGGGAAAAATACAGCTGCAGTGTCTCGGCGAAGCTCACAGCGATCCCTCCCTTCCCGTCGCGTTCTCCTTCAGCAGGCGTTCGGCGAAGGGCCTACCGATCTCGCTGGCCAGATACCCCGCCGGAGTCCCGAAATACCATTCCGGACCCACGTGCAGCACATGGCTGGCGTACCGCACCGCCGCGGACACGTCGTGGGTGATCATCATGACCGTGGTGCCTCCGGCGTTCAGACCGCCGATCAGGTCGTACAGCTCCGCCGTTATGCGGGGATCCAGCCCGGTCGCCGGCTCGTCCAGCAGGAGCAGATTTCCGGCGGCGCAGAGGGCTCTCGCCAGAAGGACCCTCTGCTGCTGACCGCCCGACAGCTCCCGGTAGCACCGGGTCTTCAGCTCTCCCAGTCCCACCCGGTCCATGACGCGCTCCGCCGTCTTTTTCTGTTCCCGGGTGCGGAAGGGCCTGAGACCGGACTGACCCTCGAAGCCCGACAGCACGATCTCCCGCACGGACGCCGGGAAATCCTTCTGCACCACCGTCTGCTGGGGCAGATAACCGATGGTGCTCCGGCTCACCCCGTCCCCGTAGAGGATCTCCCCGCTCATGGGAGGGCGAAGGCCCAGGATGGTCCGCATGAGCGTGCTCTTCCCCGCGCCGTTTTCTCCGAGGACCGCAAGATAGTCCCCGGGGTTGACGGCAAAGTTCAGTTGATGCACGATTTCACGCCCGTCGTAGCCCAGGCATAGATCCCTGCATGTCAGCTGTGCCATAGTGTCTCCTTATTTCAGCGCGTCCGCGAGGACCGTAAGGTTCTTCTCCATCACCGACAGATAGGTGGTCCCCTCCGACACGTCCTTCGCCGTGACGGACTGGAGGGAGTCGAAGGTGAGGATGTTCTTTTCCCCGGACGCCGTGTTCTCCGCCACCGTGCGGGCGATGGACCCGTCGGCGGATTCGATCTGGCAGATGGAGCTCAGACCGAGCTCGTCGGCTTTCTGCGCCAGGAACACGATGGTCCCGAAGGACGCCTCGGTCTCGGCGGAGCAACCGGCAAAGGCGGCGTAATACTTCAGCCCGTAGTCGTCGGCCATATACCGGAAGGGGAACCGGTCGCCGAACAGCAGAGCGGATTTGTTCCCCGCTTCAACGGCCTCCGCGTACCGTCCGTCCAGCTCCTCCAGCTTTTCGCGGTAGGCGGCGGCGTTGACCCGGTAGAGCTCTCCGTGGTCCGGATCCGCCGAGGCGATGACGTCCGCCAGGGCATCCACCAGAACGGAGGCGTTTTTCAGGGAGAGCCAGACGTGCTCGTCGTACTCGGGCTCCTCCTCGTGATCGTGGTTCTCGTGATCCTCGTCGTGATCCTCGTCGTGGTCATGGTCATGCTCCATGCCCTCCACGATTTCCTCTTCCTTGACCAGACCGCCAAGAGCGTCCAGCAGGTTGACGACCTTCATGTCCGGATTGACGTCGCTGCCGCTCAGCGCATCCTCCACCCACTCGTCGGATTCTCCTCCCACGCAGATGAACACGTCGCAGTCGGAGATCCGGATGATGTCGGCGGCGGTGGGCTGATAGCTGTGCAGATCCACGCCGGAATCCAGCAGCATGGTCAGATCCGTGTTCGCGGCCTCCTCGCCCAGGATCTCCCGGCACCAGTCGTAGATGGGGAAAATAGTGGTGACGATGCTGAGTCTTCCGCTCTTCCGCACGTCCTCCGACCGGCAGCCGGGAAGGATCCCCGCCAGCAGGACAACGCACAGAACGATTGAAGCAATTCTTTTCATAAAAACAAAAACCTCCGAATTGAAAAATGGCAGAATCGAACCATACAGGACAAAACCGCGAAGCGCGAGGCCCGCAGATGTCCTATGGATCTGCCCGCTCAATTCAGAAGTCTGATTCCCCTGCCGACCCGATCGATCTCTCTCCGGCTCCCCGGACGCGCCTGTGTCAAAAGGACCGCGGACACGCCCGCTGCCGTCAGGACCAGCAGGACCGCCGCCATCCGGGTCAGATGCGCGCAGGCCGAGGCGCAGGCCAGCACCAGAGCGCAGACCGGGCAGTCCTCCCCGGCGCAGTCGTGATGGAGCATGTGCAGGATGCCGAAGGGAGCGGAGACCGTGACAAAGAGAAGCGCGAGGACAAGCAAAACCGCCCAAAGGGATCTGATCTGTGTTTTCATCACGCCGCCTCCTTTCCCGATTGGTCATTTTGCATTTTACCACGAACCGGCGGGAAAAGTCAACGGACGTCACAGGATTCACACGAAAATGTTACGATTTATCACTCCGCGAACTCACTCGGCCCTGTAAGCCATCCAGCCGCCCCAGGGAGCGAAATGCGGCTTCTCCGTTCCAACGTCCGTCTCCTCCGTGTGGCCGGAATAGAGGACCGTGTCGTCCGGCAGGGTCAGAATCCGTTCGCAGATGGAGCGGATCATGCGGTTCCGGTCGCCTCCGGGGAAGCGGTCGTTGCCGATGGCCCCGCGGAAGACGGTGTCCCCGGTGAAGCAGATCCCGTCCCGCTCACAGTAGTAGCAGACGGAGTCCGTTGTGTGGCCCGGCGTGTGGATCACCCGGAAGGAGGCCCCGGGATCCGCGTCCAATGAAACCGTATCCCCGTCCTCCAGCAGGGTCACGTTCTTCAGAAGGATAGGCCGCCCGCAGAAGACGGAGAGGTTCCATTTCGGGTTTTCCAGATAATCGGCGGACCGGACGTGAGCCAGAACCGGGATGTTCAGCGCGTTCCGCACCGCATCCGCCGCTCCCATATGGTCGAAATGGCCGTGGGTCAGAAGGATCTTCTCGACGGTCCAGCCGTTGTACCGGATCATGCGGAGCAGACGCTCCCCTTCCCAGCCGGGATCGATCAGGAAGCCGTGTCCGGTGGCCTCGTCGATCCAGAAAAACGTGTTCTCCTCGAAATACCCCTTTACGGGCACGGTCACAACCATGGGATGCTCCTTTTCAGCAGGGTGAGAAATGAAACAGGGCAGCAGTTCCGGAGAACCGCTGCCCGCAATGCAAGCTTTTCCTGAAATCAGTGAACGATGTAACGCTCGGTGTCCTTGTCGAAGAGGTGAACTCTGGACATATCGAGGGCGACGTTGATGATGTCGCCGGCTCTGGCGGTGGAACGGGCGGAAACGCGGGCGGTGAGGTTGGTCTCTTCCGCAACCAGGTACAGATAGATTTCAGCGCCCATCAGCTCGGTGACTTCCACGTCGGTCTCGATGACGGAGTCGGGCATGGCGCGGAGGGAAGCGTCGTCGTCCAGAATGCACTCGGGACGGACGCCGGCCACGATTTCCTTGCCGATGTAATCCTTCAGAGCGGGCTCCGCGGCCTTCTGAGCCGGGATCTTGAGGGAGTTGGAACCGAAGGTGATGTAGAGGTCCTCGCCCTTCTTCTCCAGCACGCAGTTGATGAAGTTCATCTGAGGCGTGCCGATGAAGCCTGCCACGAAGAGGTTGACCGGGTAGTCGTACAGGTTCTGAGGAGTGTCGACCTGCTGGATCAGACCGTCCTTCATAACCACGATACGGGTGGCCATGGTCATAGCCTCCACCTGGTCGTGGGTCACGTAGATGAACGTGGTGCCGACTCTCTGGTGGATCTTGGTAAGCTCGGTTCTCATGGAAGCTCTCAGCTTGGCGTCCAGGTTGGACAGAGGCTCGTCAAGCAGGAACACGCGGGGGTTACGGACGATGGCGCGGCCCAGAGCCACACGCTGCTTCTGACCACCGGACAGAGCCTTCGGCTTTCTGTCGAGCAGGTGGGTGATGTCCAGGATACGGGCGGCCTCTTCCACGCGGCGCTTGATCTCCTCCTTCGGAGTCTTGCGGAGCTTCAGACCGAAGGCCATGTTGTCGAACACGGACATGTGCGGATACAGAGCGTAGTTCTGGAACACCATCGCGATGTCGCGGTCCTTCGGAGCCACGTCGTTCACGAGCTTGTCGCCGATGAAGAGCTCGCCTTCGGAAATCTCTTCCAGACCGGCGATCATGCGAAGGGTGGTGGACTTGCCGCAGCCGGAGGGACCGACCAGGATCAGGAATTCCTTGTCCTTGATCTCGAGGCAGAAGTCGGACACGGCCGTAACGCCGCCGGGATATTTCTTGTAGATGTGCTTCAGGGATAAGCTTGCCATGGAACAATCCTCCTTGGATTATGTCGAGTTAGTGTTTTGGTAATTCGACTCTATCAACCGGTACATATTATAGCAAAATTCGCCCTCGTTTTGAAGAGGTTTTTTTACTGAATTTTGATTTAATAGTTTGTGCAAGATGTATATGGATCCGCCGCAGGACCCGGGGACCTCCGCCTCCGCGTCCGGGCGATTTTCTCATTCAATGAGAACCTTTCACTTCATCCCCTTCCGGGTCAGGGCGATCCGCTTCCGCTTCAGGTCCACGGATTTGATCTTCACTTCAATAATATCACCCACGGACAGAAGCTCCGAGGGATGCTTCACGAACCGGTCCGCCATTTCGCTGATGTGGAGCAGGCCGTCCTGATGCACGCCGATGTCCACGAACGCCCCGAAGTCGATGACGTTGCGCACGGTCCCGGTCAGCACCATGCCCTCCTCCAGATCGGCGATGTCCATCACCCGGTCCCGGAGCACGGGCTGGGGCAGGGAGTCCCGGATGTCGCGGCCCGGCTTCTCCAGCTCGCCCAGAATGTCCCTCAGAGTCGGCTCACCGATCCCGAGCTCCCCGGCCAGCGCCGCCATGCCGCGGGAGGAAGCCTCGGAACGGAGGGACAGACCGCCCCGCACGTCCTCCTTCGTCTTCCCGAACAGCTTCAACAGCTTCTCCGCCGCCCGGTAGGACTCCGGATGGACCCCGGTGTTGTCGAGGATCTCCTCCCCGCCCGGGATCCGGAGAAAGCCCGCGGCCTGCTCGTAGGCCTTGGCTCCGAACCGCGGCACCTTCGTCAGATCGCTCCGGCGGACGAACTCCCCGTTCTCGTCCCGGTACTTCACGATGTTCTTGGCGGTGGTCCGGTTGATCCCGGCGATGTAGGACAAAAGCGCCCAGGAGGCCGTATTCACGTCCACGCCCACGGCGTTCACGCAGTCCTCCACCACGCCGGTCAGCGCCTCGTCCAGCCGGGCCTGCTTCATGTCGTGCTGATACTGGCCCACGCCGATGGACTTCGGATCGATCTTCACCAGCTCCGCCAGAGGGTCCTGCAGGCGTCTGGCGATGGAGGCCGCGCTCCGCTCCGTCACGTCGAAGTCCGGGAACTCCTCGGCTCCCAGCTCCGAGGCGGAATAGACGGACGCCCCGGCCTCGGACACGATGATGTATTTGGTATGTCCGTCCAGCTCCCTGAGCAGGTCCGCCACGAACAGCTCGCTCTCCCCGGATGCGGTGCCGTTGCCGATGGCGATCACGTCCACGCCGTACCGGGCGATGAGCCGCTTCATGACCCGCTTTGAACCCTCCGTGTCCTCCCGGGGCTTGGTGGGATAGATCACGGCGGTTTCGGCCACGGTCCCGGTCTTCGTCACCACCGCCAGCTTGCAGCCGGTCCGGTAGCCGGGGTCGAAGCCCATGACGCACTTCCCCTTCACGGGGGCCTGCATCAGCAGATTGCGCAGATTGACGGAGAACAGCCCGATGGCCGCCTCCCCCGCCCGGTCGGTCATCTCGGCCCGGATCTCCCGCTCCACCGACGGCGCGGTCAGCCGGTCGTATCCGTCCTCCAAAGCCGCGAGGATCTGCTCCGCCGCGGGACTGTTCCTGTTTTTCAGAACGGCCCGGGCCAGCTCGTCCAGGATCCGGTCCCGGGGAGCCTCCACGGACACGGACAGAGCGCCCTCTTTTTCTCCCCGGTTCACCGCCAGGATCCTGTGGCCCGGCATCCGGGAGAGCGGCTCCGCGAAGTCGTAATACTGCTCGAAGACGGGATTCTCCTCCGCCTTCTTCGTTCTGAGGGATCCGCCGCCCACGGTGAGCCGCCGGACAATCCCGCGGAGCTCCGCGTCATCGGAGTAGGTCTCGGCCAGAATGTCCCGGGCCCCCGCCAGAGCCGCCTCCGCGTCCGGCACGCCCTTTTCCTCGTCCGCATACGCCTGAGCAAGCTCGATGAGGGGCGCGTCGTACCGCTTTCTCTGCTCCGCCAGAAGGTCCGCCAGAGGGCCCAGTCCCCGCTCCCTGGCCACGGACGCCCGGGTTCTCCGCTTCGGACGGTAGGGACGGTAGAGGTCGTCCGCCTCGGTGACGGTTTCCGCCCGGTCGATGGCGTCCGCCAGCTCCGGGGTCAGCTTTCCCTGCCCGTCGATCAGGGCCTTGATCTCTTCCTTCCGCTTTTCCAGATTCCTCAGGGCCGTCAGCCGCTCCGTCAGGTTCCGGAGAACGGTGTCGTCCATCCCTCCGGTCACTTCCTTCCGGTACCGGGCCACAAAGGGAACGGTGTTTCCCTCGTCCAGAAGCCGGACCGCCGCCTCCACCAGATCCCGCCGGAGCTTCATCTCCTCCGCCAGGCGGTTCATTATATCCATTTGCATTCTCCCTCGCCGACGGCCGCCGCCTCACGCGATGAACCGTTCGAAATCAAAGTAACAGTCGTAGTCGGCCTCGATCCAGACCTCGTCCCAGGACATTTTGGCCAGAGCGACGCCCAGATAGCTCTTCGCGCTGAGCCGGTGCCGGCCGTTCACCAGCCACAGCTCGTGGGGACACTTCGCCGCCGTTTTCGTGAAGGCGATCACGTCCGCCGTGGTTTCCAGCCGGATCTTATACCGGAAGACTTCCTTTTCCATTCGCACACCCCCGGCCGACGCCGTCCGCGCCGTCCGTTCTTATTATATCCGCTGAGCCGGATTTGTCAAGAGAATTTGCCGGATCGGACCGCGGTCCCCGCCCTGAAGCGCGCATAAATCCCGGCAGGCGGGGCATACTGTCGGCAGCTTCAGATGAAAGAACGGAGTGCGCATATGCAGAACAAACCATTCTCCCCCGCCCGGCCGGTCTATCTCATCTCCGCAGGATCAGTTTCCGGCAGCAAGGAAAAGCGCGGACCCCTCGGAGACCTGTTCGATTTCAGCGGGGACGACCGGTTCGGCAAGGACACCTGGGAAAAGGCGGAATCGGAGATGCAGAGGCTGGCCCTGGGGATCGCCCTGCGGAAGGCCGAGCTCATCGACTCCGAAATCGATCTGCTCTTCGCCGGGGATCTGGTCAACCAGTGCCTTCCCTCCGCCTTCGGCCTGGCCGGATACCGGATCCCTTATCTGGGCCTGTTCGGAGCATGCTCCACCTGCGCGGAGGGCCTGCTTCTCGGCGCCCTGACCGCCGGGACCTGCGCCAGAAGAACCGCGGCCGTCACCTCGTCCCATTTCTGCACGGCGGAGAGGCAGTTCCGGATGCCCCTGGAATACGGAGGCCAGCGTCCGCCCACCGCCCAGTGGACCGCCACCGGAGCCGGAGCGTTCCTGCTGTCGGCCCTTCCCCGGGACGCGCTCCGCTGCGGCGGCGGATTCGTCCCCCGGATCACGGAGGTCATGCCCGGCTGCACGGTGGACCGGGGGATCACGGACGTCTGCAACATGGGCGCGGCCATGGCTCCCGCGGCGGCAGATACGGTCAGCCGGTACGCGGCCTCGGGCGGATCCCTCGCGGACGCCGTGATCGTGACCGGGGACCTGGGAGCCGAGGGCAGCGGGATCTTCATCGATCTGCTCCGGGCCGAGGGAATCGACGTGGGGGAGCGGCATCTGGACTGCGGTCTGGCGCTGTACGATCCGGAGACCGAGGACGTCCACGCGGGGGCGTCCGGATGCGGCTGTTCCGCGCTGGTCATGGCGGCGTCCGTGCTCCGGGACATCCGGGAGGGTGAAACGGGCGACGTCCTCTTTGTGGGCACCGGCGCGCTGACCAACGCCATGGCCTCCTGTCAGGGGCAGAGCATCCCGGGAGTGGCGCATCTGGTCCGCATCCATCCCGTGCCGCGGGATCAGATCAGGGAGGACGGAGGAAACTATTGACATGACGCTGATGCTTGCCCTGATCCGGGCGTTTCTCACGGGCGGATTTCTCTGCGCCGCCGCCCAGATCCTCATCGACCGCACCCGGCTGACTCCCGCCCGGATCCTGACCGGATACGTGGTAGCCGGCGTGGTCCTCGGCGCGCTGGGACTCTACCGTCCCCTCATGGATTTCGCCGGAGCAGGCGCGTCGGTCCCTCTGACCGGCTTCGGATACCTCATCAGCGAAGGCGTCCGGGAGGCTGTGGCGGAACAGGGAGCGCTCGGGATCCTGACCGGTCCTCTGACAGCGGCGTCCGGAGGCATCGCGGCGGCGCTCGGGGCGGGACTGCTGGCGGCTCTGCTCTTCGACAGCAGGGTCAAGGACTGAGCGCTTGATTTCTCCCCCGATCCGTGGTATAATCCGGACAGGAAACGAACACTGCCGGAGGAAGACATGATCAGACGTCGGGGAATCGTCCTGCACGACACGGACTGCGGGACCTATTGGGCAGAGCGGCTGGAGAAAAGCGGGCTGAACGTCGTCGGGGTCCACCCGGCCGGAGGAGTCGACGCACACCTCACCCTGGCCGCCTGCATGGAGCTTGTGAAAACGGACCGGTTCCGGGACTTCCGCCAAAGGATGAACCGGGCCGGCATCGCCGTGGAATTCGAGATGCACGCCCTCACCTGGATCCTGCCCCGGGATCTGTTCGACACGCATCCCGACTGGTTCCGGATGGATGAGAACGGAGAGCGGACACCACGATTTAACTGCTGCGCTTCGTCGGAGGAGGCCCTCACCTTCATCCGGGACCGGGCCGCCCTTCTCGCCGCCGCCTTTCCCTCCGACACGGGCCTCTATCACTTCTGGATCGACGATGTGGCGGAAGCGAAATGCCATTGTCCCCGGTGCCGGAATCTTTCCGCATCGGACCAGGCCCTGCTCATCACCCGCGCCGTGGCGGAGGGAGTGCGCCGGGTGGACGGGGAGAGCCGGACGGCTTATCTGGCCTACTGCGAGACGCTGAAAACGCCGGAGCATGCGGATCCGCTCCCCTGCGTCTTTCTGGAGTTCGCACCCATTGCCCGGGATTTCAGCCGCTCCCTCTTCGATCCGGATAGCGAAAAGAACGCCGCCCAGACCGCCTTCCTGCCGTCCCTCTTGGATTTCTTCGGAACACGGGACGCAAAGGCCTTGGACTATTGGGTGGACAATTCCCTGTTCTCCGGCTGGACCCTGCCGCCGAAGCGGTTCTCCCTGAACGAGGCGGTCTGCCGGGCGGACGTCCACGGATACGCGGAGCGGGGCTTTGAGGCCGTCACGTCCTTCGGCTGTTATCTCGGGGAGAATTACCGGGAGCTTTGGGGAGACGCGGAGGTGGAGCCCTATTTCCGCATCCTGTCCGAGGTGTGAGAGGGCCCCGAAATTCCCTTCATCGCTTGACAAAACGGCCCCGCGGGAGTATAATAGTACCGTTCGGGGTGTAGCCCAGTTGGTAGGGTGCGACATTTGGGATGTCGAGGCCGCGAGTTCGAGTCTCGCCACTCCGAGAAGGCTTCGGATTTTTTCCGAGGTCTTTTTTATGGTTTGTCGAGGCCGCCTGACGACATGTCGTCCGTTCGAGTCTCGCCACTCCGAGAAGGCTTCGGATTTTTTCCGAGGTCTTTTTTATGGTTTGTCGAGGCCGCCTGACGACATGTCGTCCGTTCGAGTCTCGCCACTCCGAGAAGGCTTCGGATTTTTTCCGAGGTCTTTTTTATGGTTTGTCGAGGCCGGCGTTCGAGTCTCGCCGCTCCGACGGCGTTTATTTGAGAAAAGTCCCTGAGACCATTCGGGTTTCGGGGGCTTTTTTCTGCTCCTGCGCCGTCGGAATCCTTCCGCTCGCGGTTGACATTCTCCCGGATCCTGATATAATGGAGACAGCGGAAACCGCGCAGGTCTCCCCGGACTCCGAGCCGGACGGACCCGCGGAAAAAAGAACGGAAACGAGGTTCCCTATGAAAATCGCGTGCTTCGGCGACAACTGCGTCGATTATTACACCGAATCGGATCGGATGTATCCGGGCGGAAATCCCGTGAACGTGGCGGCGTACGTCCGGCGGCTGGGACGAGAGTCCTCCTACATCGGCCCCGTGGGAAACGACCGGTACGGCGGATTCCTGCTGGACGCTCTGCGGCAGAAGGGCGTGGACGTGAGCCATGTCCGGACGGAGGAGGGATCCACCGCCGTGACCCGTATCGCCGTCGTGAACGGGGAGCGGACCTTCACGGGCTATGAGGAAGGGGTCCTGGCTCATTACAGTCCGTCGGAGGAGGAGATCCGGTTCATCTGCGCCCACGATCTGGCGGTGACCGGAGTCTGGGGCCATTCGGAATCCGCCCTCGAAGCCATCCGCGCAAAAGGAGTGCCCACCGCCTACGATGCGTCCGACGCTCCCTTCGGCGGGACCGCTCAGTCCGCCCTTCCCCATTCGACGGTGTTCTTCCTGTCGGACGACAGGAGCGACGACTCCGCCGTCCGGGAGAAGCTGACGGTCCTTCACGCCGGCGGTCCCTCGCTGGTCGTCGCCACCCGGGGCAGCCGCGGAAGCGTCCTGTACGACGGCCGGGAGTTCCTCACCGAGGGCATCGTCCCCTGCGAGGTGGTCGACACCATGGGAGCCGGAGACAGCTACATCGCGGGATTTCTGACGGCATGGCTCGGAAAGCGTCCCCTGCGGGAATGCATGAAGGCCGGAGCTCAAAACGCCGCGGTGACCATCGGATACAGCGGGGCGTGGGAGTAACCGATGCGGGAACGGTCCTCCCCGAATCCGAACCCCATTATTCCGGTACCGGCAGTCTTTTCCGCGCGACCTCTCTTGAATATCAAAAAAGCTGTGCCGGGAAATCCTGACACAGTTTTTCGTTTACGCTCCGGACCGCGGCGGAAGAAGGGCGGATGAGGCGAAAAAAGTCCGGCGGCTGGCGAACCAACCGTCGGACTCTTTGTTTATTCGGTCAGATGAACCACGGGCGGGACTCAGTGTCTCTTCTTGGCGGCGGCAAAGCCGGCGAGGGAGATCACGGAGGCCACGGCGGCGATCACGCCGAAGTCGAAGGTGTTGGGAGCCTCGGCCTTCTGGTCGAGGGTCTGGTCAACGGAGGCGTCGCCTTCGCCGCTCACCACGATCTCGTACAGGGAGTTGCCCCATTCGGTGGCTCTCTTGGAGGAGTGGATGGTGATGTAGCGGACGGCCGTGGTGTCGAATTCGACGACGTTGTTGGCGTCGGCGTTTCCGGTCACGGTGGCGAGGGTGATGGCCTGCGGGTTGTTCTCATCGAGAGAGCCGTAGATCTCGTAGTCCTGAGCCATGGCGGTCTCCCAGTAGAGAGCCACATAGTTCACGGCCTTGGCCTTGCCCAGGTCGATGGTGATGGCCTCGTCGTCGGTGTACTGGGACGCCCATCTGGTGGCCATATCGCCGTCAACGGCCAGCTCGCCCGGGAAGTCCGCGGTTTCGGTGGAGGTCACGGTCACCTTCGCGCCGAGAGCATAGTTCTCGACGGCGGGAGCTTCCTCGGCGGGAGCTTCCTCAACCTTGCCGGGCTGGCCGTAGAACTCGACCTCCGCCACGTCGCCGTGGTTGGTCTCGTTGAAGTAACGGAACTGAGAATAACCGGTGTTGTTCTCGAATTCGGTCACGGTGTAGTAATCGGGGTTGGTGCCTTCGACGTCGGAGGTCCACAGCGTGGTCCAGTTCTCACCGTCGTTGGAACCCTGGATCATAGCGCCGGGGAACCGGTCGTTCCAGCCCTCGCGGGACAGGATGACGACCTTGTCGAGGATGTAGGATTCACCAGCGTCGATGCCGCAGAAGCCGTCGCCGACTCCCAGAGGATCGAAGAAGGTAGCGGGATTGCCGTCGAACGCAGCAGCGGCACCCGCGTCGGCGTTGTCACCCCAGCCGGTGGCGTTGCCGATGACCGTGCCGGTGATGGCATTGCCTTCGGTGCCGGAGGCGGGATAGGTGTAGGTAGGCTCGGCGGGAGCTTCCTCAGCGGGAGCGGCAGCCTCAGCGCCTACGAAGGTGTAGGTGTTGATCTCGTTGTTCTCGTTGAACCAAGCGGAGTCAACGATCAGATCCTGCACGCCTTCATCCTCTTCCATGACCACGTTGGTCATACCGAAGGTCACGCCTTCCTTGAACTCCAGCGGAGGATCGGACTCGGTCCAGACGGAGGCCGGGAAGAACGCTTCGATGGTGTAGTTGGTGCCGTCCTTGGTGCAGGCAGCCTGCACATCGGGAACGTCAGCGCCGGTAGCGCCGTCGGAGAAGACGAAGTGCTCGCCGACAGAGGCGGTGCCTTCGGAGTTGACGACCAGGGACCAGAAGTAAATCAGGCCGGCCGTGCTTCCGGAGATTTCAGGATCGGGATAGATGTTCAGCTGGACACCGTCGCCGGAGTTGTAGGAGCCGGCGCCCGGATCGTGAATGGTGAAGGGCTCGGTGCTGTCAATCACGTTGGCGAAGAGGTACAGGCCTTCTTCGGTCCAGTAGTAGTAGAAGGTGGCGTCGGGAGCGGTCTCGCAGGCGCCGATGACGTGCGTGGAGTTGTTGTTGACTCTCATGATGAGAGCGCTGTCCCATTCGCCCGCGGACTTCACACCGTCGATGGTGGGAGCGGCGGGAGCCTTCGGGATGGAGTAGTTGACGTTGTAGGTAGGAGTACCGTTGGAGACGGTAGGCGTGCCGGCAACATCAGCCGCGCTGTCCTGATCCGCGCGGAAAGCCTTGGCGGCTTCCTCGGTCGGGAAGAAGGCGATGTAGTCGATGTAGATCTCGTCGCCGGAGCTCATGGAGCCGCCCGCGTCGGAACCGTCGTTGCCTTCCTGCCACATCGGGTCAAGACGGATCCATTCCACGGTGCCTTCCCAGTAGGGCTCCTTGATGGCGTACTGAGGATCCTTGTAGGCGTTGACCGTCTTCACATTCTCTTCGGGAATGTAAATGATGTAGGTGTGCCACTCGTTGTCCTGAGCAACGTTGATGTGCGTGCACTCGGAACCGGCAAGGCCGCGGCCGTTGGTATGGCCGAACAGCTCAATGGCGGTAGCCGGGCCGGGGTTCTTCACTCTGGCCTTGGCCCAGACGATGTCGGAGACATCCTCGGCCTCGAGGTCAACGGAGACGTAGGGGTCGTTGCCGCCCGCGACGAATACATAGTAATCGTTGCCGGCGTCGTCCTTTTCGCCCCAGAAGCTCACGGCGTTGTTGGAGTTGGCGCCCATGTCGGCGGAGATGGTCTCATCCTCGTTGAAGTCCCAGAGAAGGGTGGGAGCGTCACCGGAGGCAGCGGCGGGAGCAGCAGCGGCGGAAGCGGCCTGCGCGGGACCCAGGGTGACCTGAGCGAAGTTCTCCGCGTGCTTGCCGTTGCCGGTGCAGCCTTCAGCCAGCTGGATGTGCACGTAGTCCTGGCCTTCGCCGATGGACCACACAAGGCAGAAGTTGAAGCCGAGGCCTTCCTTGCCGGCGGTGTTGTCCTCGTCGGCGAAGTCTTCCCAGGCAACTCTGGTTTCGTAGGTCAGGGTGTTGCCGTCCAGCCACACCTTGGCGTTCTCCTCGGAAGGAGTGAAGCC
>Ga0256405_10005956_pt1 | contig 20209 bp, 17 predicted proteins | sample RumenRJG_02DNA_FD_189096 | JGI IMG/M metagenome (GOLD analysis project Ga0256405, IMG submission 189096) | Bovine rumen microbial communities from Lethbridge, Alberta, Canada - RJG_02 | ecosystem: Host-associated > Mammals > Digestive system > Stomach > Rumen | place: Canada: Alberta... | reverse complement strand
CGTAAACAATGTTTAATTCACTACGCAAAGCCTGTTCCGACCTTTACGTAGTGAGCAATAAATGTTATGCGAGAGAACGTCAAAGGCGGATTTGTTTGAGCGTTAGCGAGTTATCCGCCTTATACTCTCGCATTTACAATTTATTAGCGAACGAAGTGCAGGTCGGGGAGTTTCTTTGCGCCCCGTTTCTTTGCGGTCAAAGAAATGGGGCATATTTATTTTAGATATTAAACAATATTATCTCCTACCGATAATATTGTTTATGTTTTTACATCATACCTTTACGGCTGAAGAAAATTGCAACAACGCAAGTTGCAAGTATTGAAATCAAAATTACGAACAAAAATCCCAAACTGTTCTGCCCAAAAGGCATTGGAACGTTCATTCCCCAAAAACTCCCTATCATTGTCGGAATCGACATGATAATCGTAATCGATGCCAAAAACTTCATTACAAGGTTCAAATTATTGTTGATAATAGAAGCCATACAGTCCATCATACTTTCAAGAATTGTTCTGTGCATTTCAACCATCTCTGATGCCTGTTTGTTTTCAATGATGACATCTTCAAGCATATCAATATCGTCTTCGGTAAATTTAAGTATAGACTGTAAATTGCCTGTGTTAGTATTGATTATTCTTAAAAGTTTTTGCAATACAAGTTGGTTGTCTTTTAATGACGTTGTAAAGTAAACTAAAGATTTCTGAATTTCCATCAACTGAAACAAAGCCTTGTTATTTGTGGTTTTTCTTAATGAATCTTCTATACTCTCTGTTTGTTTGTTGATTATGTTTAAATATCTCAAATAGAATTTTGCTGCTCTGAACAAAATGCTTAACATAAAATTCGCTTTTTGGCGTGTATCAAAGAATTTTGCCGTATCTTCGTTAAAAGAACTGATAATTTTATTTTCTTTTGAACATACCGTAATCATACTTTCGGGGGTGAAAATTAAACCCAAAGGCAAGGTGTCAAAATTGCCTTCATCGTCCATAATAGGCACGTTTGTAATGACAAGAAGATTCCCGTCCTCAAATTCCATACGTGAAAGTTCGTCAACGTCGAGTGAATTATTTAAGAAACTTTCATCCAAACCAAGCACAAGTGAAACCTGCTGAATTTCCTCTCTTGTAGGGTTAATCAGATTAAACCATGAACCGGAAACCGCTTCATTTAAATCAAGTGTTTTTAATGTTCCGTCATCTTGTGTTTTGGTGATTTCCAACATTATTCTGCACCTTACAACTGCCTACAAAGACATTAAACTACACTTTTTTTATAATTTCAATAGTTTAAACGGTGTAAAAGAACAAACCTTATAAAAGGACTGTCTGCGGATAAATTTCCTCAACATTCAGAGCCCAGTCGTCAATGCCGAAGAAACCTATTGCAAATTCTGCGGAGTTTTCTCCGATTTGCTGAGCACCGGGTACTTTTATCGGCGGGCCTGCAGGGGTTGTTCTTGCCGGATTTTGGGGGTTAGAAATTATTCCTGTTGAGCGCAAAAGGGTAACAGAAAGTGTGTTTTGGTAGACTTCGTATTCGCAAAGCCCTTTTGTGATTATTCCAAAACCGTTAGCCCAGACAAATCTCTGCATAGGTGCAGTGTTTGTTTTTGCTTCATGCCCTTTTTCGGTTGGCAGATTTTCTCGCATATTGTATTTGTAATCAAATTTTCTCTTTATAATTTCATTCAAATCTTCAGACCATGTTTCTTTAATTGGTTTTTCAAGATTAAATCTGACCTGCCAGAGTTTGTTTGTCAAAAGATTTGACCAATTAATTTTGAAATTAAGTAATTTCGATTTTTTATTGAGGTAAACCGTCACACCGAAAAATGAGGTATCAATTTTTATTCCGCATCGCAAATCACCGTCCATAATAATTTTTGCACTGCGAATTTGTGCAATTTCTCCTTTATCCCCTGCTGCCGGAGCATAATTGTATGTGTCGCCTTCATCTTTGTATCTTACAAATTCCATAAAGTTTCTGTGGACATTTTTCCCTTCGTACAAGTCGATTTGGCCGTTTACGACTTCAATTCTTATGTTTGAATTTTGCAGGCAGTTATCAAAAACTTCCAGATCTGATTCGTCCCCGTCTGAGCGGAATTCTCTTATAACTTTATAAATTGTTGTGTAATCCTCTGTTACGGGAATTTTATATGTGTCATACAAAATATCAGACGGGAAACCCTGTTTTTGCTCAATAATCTGACCTTCATTCGGTTCAAAGGCCTGTGTTGTTTCAAGAATTTTGTATTCATCCTGATATTTAAAACTTGCGACAATATTTTCATCCTGATTAAATCTGATTTCTTCAATTATGGTATTTGCAATCTGAAGAATTTTGTTATATCTGACAATATTTTCACTGTGTACTTCATCTGTTGAACATCCGCAAATACTGTCGTGCGCCTGATTTTGCAGGAGTAATTTGTAGGCATATTCTATTGCGCTATCGTAGTTTCCGCCAAAGTTATACTGTAATTTGTTCGCCAAATCAAGTTTGTAAGAACATTCGGTATTAAGTTGTTTTAATTTTGTTCTTGTACTGTAACATCCCGGCAAAATGAATGTATTTGAATTATCGCGAAGTTCGTCATTATACTTGACTTTGAATTTTACATCCTCAAAATAATCAAACGGAGAGGACAAAACAATATAGTAATCATCAAGATATGTATTAATTTCTTCAATTTGATATGCAATATCTCTCGGAATACCCAAATGATCTGCTCCGATAGGCAAAAGCAGGGTATTACCTGATTTTTCTGCTATCATATCAAGATTTTTTTTCATAAACTCTGCTTTTTCTTCCATTGATTTACCTGAAGAAAAAATGTCCATGAAGTAACCTCTGACAAGATTAACTGTCGGAATCCCGCAGAATAAAAATTCTGACGGCAGATTATCGGGAACTCCTCGCCATACTATTGCTTTATCAATATCAAACTCTTTTAGGATTTCAGGTATATTTTTGCTGTGTCCGAAGGTATCGGCAAAATATCCGATAAAATCTTCGCATCCGAAATCTTGTGCAATTTTTAAACCTATTTCAAGGTTTTTGCAGAAACATATACCGTCTGTGAGAAATTCATCGACAAGAGTATAAAAAGGGCCGATAAAAAGTTTTTTATCCACAACAAGTTCTCTTACAAGTTGTTCTTTCTCGGGTCTCAGTTCAAGATAATCCAAAAGTGCGCTGACCTGCCCGTCAAAGTAAAAAGACGGGATTTCCCCTCTTTCAAGTAAATCTAATACGTTATCAAATACTCTTAATAATCTTAAACGGAATACTTCAAATTCTCTGTACCATTCTCTATCCCAGTGGGAATGAAGGTAGGCAACTACTCTTTTTTTATTATTTTTACCAGCCATGATACGATTTTAGCACTCTATTTAAAATTAATCCAATTGTTAACCTGCTGTCTGATTAAAAATATTTTCTTTTAACAAAATATTTATATGAGAGGATTTTGTTATGAGAAAAATAATATTGACTTTACTTTTTATGTTTCCGATTTTGTTTTCAGGATTAAGCGTATACGCTTACAGTGAAACTTATTCATCGTCAGATTACGGGGAAGAAAATTGGGTGGAAAACGGCAATACCTATTGCAGTGAAAAAAAAGGTTTGTGGAATAAATTAAAAAATGCTTTTGTCGGTCAGCCTACGGGTTATACTCCGCAAATTGCGCCATCTCCGTATATTAACCCTTATTACGGCCCGTCTTATCAGCAGGGATTTTACACAGGAAACAGATGGAACGACCATAACGCATACTATCCGCCTTATCCTATGAGAGTTTACGGGCGTTCATTTTAAAATGTAAAAATTATATAAATATATTAGATACAAAATATTTTAATGGTATTATACATAATGTAGTTATTTTAAGGAGAGATACGGATTATGTGTGGTATCGTCGGATATGTGGGAACAAATCCCGTTTTGGATATATTGTTAGACGGCTTGGAACAACTTGAATACAGAGGATATGATTCCTCAGGTATTGCGGTTAAATGTAATGACGAAATCAAAGTTTATAAAGCCGTCGGGAAATTAAAAAATCTGCGAGAGGAACTTGCTCCGCATGCTTATGAAATATCAAAATCAACAATGGGTATCGGACATATCCGCTGGGCAACGCATGGCGCACCGACTACCGTTAACGCTCATCCGCACACTTGCAACTGCGGAAGTCTTGTTGTTGTTCATAACGGTATCATAGAAAATTACAAAGAATTGAAATCAAAACTTGAAAAAGAAGGTTGCGTTTTCCGCTCTCAAACCGATACTGAAACCGTTGCTCACCTTGTTGCACAAAAATATGCACAAACCAAAGATTTAACCAAGGCGGTTGAACTTGCAACAAAAGAAATTGAAGGTGCGTATGCACTTGAAATTATGCATAATGATGAACCGGATAAACTTGTTATCACAAAACGCAATGCACCGTTAATTATCGGTATCGGAAGTGATGGTTATTATGCCGCATCAGATATTCCTGCATTCATTAAGCATACAAATAAAGCAATTTATTTATCAGATAATCAAATCGCAACTCTTACAAAAACTTCGGTTAAAATTCAGGATGAGAACGGGAATGAAGTTGCTCCGAAAATTGAACAGTTGCCTTGGGAACCTGTCGCATTAAGCAAAATGGGTTACAAACACTATATGCTTAAAGAAATTCACGAACAACCCGATGTTATAAGAAATATTCTCGTCGGTAAACTTCATACATCTGATTCTCCTGTTGAACTCAATGAAGTGAAACTGACCAAAGATACACTCAAAAACCTTAACAGAATACAGGTTATAGCGTGCGGAACGTCTTTGCATGCCGCAATGATAGGCAAATATTTAATAGAAAATTTATGCGGAATTCCTGTTGATGTTGAGGCTTCAAGCGAATATATTTACCGCAAAACCGTAACGGATGCCCACACTCTTGTAATCGGGGTATCACAGTCGGGTGAAACTGCCGACACTCTTACTGCTATTAAGCAGTCAAAGGCAAGAGGTTCGCATATTTTGATTATTACAAACCGCCCTGACAGTGCTATGGCAAGAGAAGCCGACAGTTTGTTATCGGTTAATGCAGGTATTGAGGTTTCCGTTGCCGCAACGAAATCTTACATAGCGCAGTTAACATCTTTCTATCTTTTGGCTTTGTATATGGCAGAAATTAAAGGTTCGACCGATGCGCTGACTGTTAAAAAACTAAAATCCGAAATGCTTGTTCTTCCGCAAAAAATTGAACAAATTTTGGCAAATAAAGAGCATATTCAGACCTGTGCAAGAAAATATTCAGGAACAAGAGATTTTATTTATATTGCAAGAGGAATAAATTATCCTTCGGCACTTGAAGGGGCTTTGAAACTTAAAGAAATAAGTTATATCAATGCGACAGGTTATCCTGCAGGTGAACTCAAACATGGCCCTATCGCAATGCTTGATGAAACAATGCCTGTTTTGTCAATTCTGATGAAGGGTTCAGTTTATGAAAAACTTTTGTCAAACAGTGAGGAAGCAAAAGCAAGAAACGCAAGAATGATAGCACTTACAAACTCAACCGACAAAAAACTTGACGATTTGTTTGATTGCATAATAAGAGTTCCGGAAGTCGATGAAATGTTATCTCCGATTATTGCAATAGTTCCTTTGCAACTTATTGCATACTATATTGCCGAATTTCTCGGTAAAGACGTCGATCAGCCAAGAAACCTTGCAAAATCGGTTACAGTAGAATAGGGACAATGTATGGCAACATCAATTTTATCTGATGTCATAAAAATTTCTAAAGATGTTCCTGATATTGAACGGGAACTTCCCAAAATCTGCGGAGGTGAAATTATCCGCTGGGCAATAATTGACGTAACGGAGGAGTTTTATAAAATCAGTTTTTCATATAAAAAACAGGATGCGGAGTAAATCGCATCCTGCTTTTTGATTTTGATTTTTATTATGCCAAATAGTTATTCATAACTTCCATATCTTTGTATTTTTGGTCAATGGCACCTTCTTTTTTGAAGAAGTTAGTAATTGTTTTGATTCCTGCGTATGCAAGCAATGCTCCGCCTGCTACTGCCAAACCGATTAAACCTTTTTTGGTTGCGGATGATTTTGCAAATGTTTTCAATGCTTCAGTTGCTTTTGTTACAACTTTTTGTACTGTTTTATTAGAAGATACTTTGTATATACCTTTATTTACCGCATCAATTATTTTTTGGCCGATTTTTGTATTTTTAAATTTGACATACAAGCCTCTGCAGTTTTTTTGTACGAAATCACTGTCTAACGCCTTTTTACCGTATTTTGCTGCATATTCTATACCTTTTTCAATGGTTTTGCCTGCCTGATTTGCAATTTTTACCGTACTACGCGGATTTTTTGTAACAATGCTTTTTACCAAATATGGTGTTGCTGCTAATGCACCTAAGGTTACGCCCGTTGATAATTTATTCGCTGCGTGTTCGCCTGACTGTGTTTTGGGTTTGCCGATTGCAGCACCTGCAACTGTACCGCCAACCAAACCTAAAGCTCCGTATTTTGCTACGTTTAACATAAAAACCTACCTTTCCAAATTAAAATAAACCTATCTACTCCTATATAAAGTATTTTTTTGAAAAGGAATTGCGTGTTTTATAAAATTTGGTTAATATTTTGTTACAAATTTAGTTTGAGAGTTTTGAGTTTGTAAGTTTGGTGTTCTTTACGTTTTTGAGTCAGAGTACTTGATGTTAGAAGTTTTTGTCTTTTTTTAGTCATAATTAACTTGAAAAAGACTTTCTAACATACAAATACACAAACTTCCCAACTCTCTACATCCTTTCTGGGGCTGATACTGCTATGATTTTCAGTGCGTTAGCAAGAACTGTTTTAAATGCATAAATAAGCGATAATCTTGCTTTGGTGAGTTCAACATCATCAGTTATTACTCTTGTTGAATTGTAGAATGAATGAAACTCGGATGCTAAATCCTGAACGTATCGACAGATGGTGTAAACCTGCCTGTCACGGGCAGATGTAACAATCAAATGCTTAAATTCTTCAAGTTTTAAGATGAGTTTTCTTGCTTCTTTAAGTGTTAATTTAATAATATCTTTGTCAAAGTTGCCAAGCATACTGCTAAAATCGTTTTCCTGAATAACGGGTGCTGATTCTTTGCCTGTTTCTGTATCAATTTTAGGCTGTGTAGCGTTTCTGATAATTGAGCATGCTCTTGCGTGTGCATACTGAACATAGAATACAGGGTTTTCGTCAGATGATTTTTTAGCAAGTTCGATGTCAAAATCAAGTGTTGTGTCAATATTTCTCATTGTCATCCAGAATCTTGTCGCATCAACACCGACTTCATCAACCAAATCTTCTAATGTAACCATGTTTTTTCTTTTGCCCATACGGACTTCGTTCCCGTCTATTACAAGGTTTACAAGTTGTCCCAAAAGAACTTCAAGTTTATTTGAATCATAACCGAGAGCCTCTAATGAAGCCTTAACCCTTGGTATATAACCGTGGTGGTCAGCCCCCCAAATGTCTATCATTCTGTCAAACCCTCGTTCTAACTTGCCTGCGTGGTATGCAATATCAGCGGTCAGATATGTATTTGAACCGTCTGCCTTTTTGATTACTCTGTCTTTTTCATCTCCGTAATCAGATGATCTGAACCAAACTGCGCCGTCTTGTTCGTATATTTTACCCGATTTTTTGAGTGCTTCCACACACTCATCAACTTTACCCGATTTATGCAGTGTTAGTTCGGAGTAGAAATTGTCAAATTCAACATGCAGTCTGTCTAACAAATCACGCTGAACTTTTTCCTCATACTCTTTTGCAAAATCACAATATACCGATAAATCAATAGCGTCAACGTCATTCTGAACAGAGCGAAGAATCTCCTCGTTTTGTTCAATAAATGCTTTTGCAACAGGAATCAAATAATCCCCGGGATAATAATTTTTACGTTCTTCTTCATCTGTCGGAAAGTCGATTTTTTCGCCCAATTCCTGCTTAACTCTTATAACAAGTGAACGCCCTAGTTTTTGGATTTGTGAACCTGCATCGTTGATGTAAAATTCCTGATATACTTCGTGACCGTAGAATTTTAGCAGGTTTGCCAATGCACTTCCCATCGCTGCCCATCTGCCGTGACCGATGTGGAACGGGCCTGTGGGGTTTGCTGAAATGTATTCTAAGATTATTTTTTCGGTTTCAACATTTTCAGGACGACCAAAATTCTCTTTTTTATCAATAATTTCTTTAACAAGACTTGCTAAGAGTGTTTCGCCTGCCTTAAAATTGATAAACCCTGCAACGACTGTATATTCATTGTCCTCTTTGTTGATAAAATCAACAATAGCGTTTGCAATCAAAGGCGGTGCAATTTTAGCGTTTCGTGCAAGCGACGAAACATTTATTGCAAAGTCGCCAAAATCGGGATTTTTAGGACGTTCAACAATCAGCGAACCTTTTTGGTATTCGCTCATTTGCCCTACTTTACCCACTTTAACCGCTTTTTCTAAGGCTGTTTCAACTTTATTTAAAAAATAATCTCTTAACATATCTTTCCTCATTTCTAAGGAAAGCATACTACAAACAGACTAAAAATTATACTGCGGAATCTCAAACGGTTCGTTGTTTGCGTCTTTATCAACAAAGGCAAGATAATATTCCATTGCAAGGTCTTTGCAGTTTTTATAAAGTTTTTCGTTTATCAGTTGTTTGTGCAAAGCCGTTCTTTCACCCGAATAATTGCCCAAAACGGTTGCATATTTCTGAATATCGTCTTTATTCAAACCTCCGCCGTAGGCTTTTGTCTTTGCATCAGTTCCTGACGGACGGATTTCAATATATTTATCGCTAAATTCAAGGTATGTGCCGTCGCCGACAAATTTAACGGATTTTAGATTGTCAAAAGTTAAACCGTCATTTTTGAATTTGTCGTTGAGGATATTTTTTATTCCGTCAAGAGTAATTTGCTCTTTTTTAAGCGCAATAGCCATTGAAAGGTAGAAAATATCGTTTTGAGTTCGTTTTTCTTCCCCTGCGATTTTATCAAGTTTGAGTTTGTTAATATCAGGTTCAGATTCATTGTAGTAGGCAATATCCACCCTTGTATCAAATCTGCCGATAATATTATTTTCATCAAAAACATCCGCCAAATATTGAGATAACGATTTATCTCCAAGTTTTGCAATTAAGGCAGAGGCAACAACTATTGCTTCTGTTGCGCTCTTTTCTCTCATTGCAACCGCAAGACGTCCATGTTCTGATTTAATAAGTTCTTCCGTACCCATAATCATTCCGCCTGATTCTTCACCTCCAAAAACCAAACGCGGATTAACTCCTAAGTTTATGGGATTACCTAAAACATCGTCAATTATTACTTCTTTATCAGGTGAATTTTTTAATTTTAATTCAACTTTTTTCATAATATTTGCGATTTCTTTAAACCCGACAGGAACATTAACAACTTTTACCCCGTTATTTTTGCCCCATTCGTCCCACGAAAGAGCGGATGCGGTTGTTTTAATCATAAATCTCGGGTGGTTATTCCAAGCCCCTTTTGCACGAAGTTGTTTTGCCCAAAAGTCCATAATCATTAAAAATGCCTGATTTGCGGTAAATACCGTCAAAACTCTTTCATCGCTCAATTTTACATAGTCAATGCCGAGTTTATTGAGCCGTTCTAATGAATTTACTCCTTCAATTTGGGTAACAGTCAGCCTGTCATGGTCTGGATCCGTAATCAAAACAGCGGTACCTGTGGGAAAATCTTTTAATTTTTCTCCGTAATTCATTGTCTCAATGACTGGGAAAAACTTTGTTCCGTCAGGCTTTTTAGCTACAACCGTCGCATCAACCGAGTAATCATAAAATGCCTTTTCACCTTTTGGGGTATGGTCATATTTGCCTATCCCATGGAAAAACGGGGTTTCTTCCGTATTGAACCATGCAAATTTATCCAAAACTTCCAATTTATCCAAAACTTTTGATAATGTTCGGTATGCACTACCCCCGACACACTCGACAACAATTTTCGACTTATAATTTTTAATCAAATCAAGGTTTATATCCTGCGCAACTCCCGATTTTAAGTACTCAACGTATAAATTAAGCCCGTCCTCAATGTTTGCCATTGCTTTTTCATTGATTAACGGATTATCCTGTGCAGAAATTTTTATCTCATAAGTGCCGTTTTTGTTGGTTTGGTCAAAAATTTCCTGAATTTTATTAACAAATTCCATTGATTCCTCGGGCAAATACTGACTGCCCTGACAATTCAGGTCTTTTGTTGCGTTTTTAACGGAAATTCCATGACTTGATGTAATGTATTCTCCGCCTAACAAATCAAGTTTAAATGCTAAAAATGATGCAAGCCAAATGGGAATTGTTTTTCTCTCCTTAGGTACAAGTGTTTCAATCCCCTGACTTGCCTGAATACGTGCTATAGCATCGAGAAATAACTGCGAATTGTAGCGAACTTCGCAACCTGCGACTTTTATGATTCTTTTATTCGGGTATTTCCCTTTTGCTACAAGTGCTTTGGCTAAGGTTGCAAGTACAATCCCGACTAAATTTATCGGGAATCTTGTATCCTGAGGATTGAGAATATTTTGTGGTCCTCTTATCCCTGCCGTTGAAACTTTTGCTTCTTTGGCATATCCCGCAAACCATTCTTCCAAATTCAACCCCTGCGGATTTGTCTTTTCATCATAAGGCTTTAAATGCTCTTTTTTTAATACGAATGTAAACTCACCCTTATTTGAAAAGTCCATCAAATTTAGTTTTTTAATATAATCAGGTGTTTTTTCGTAAACACTTTTAAATAATTCATTTTCAAGTTGGTTGTCCGATTGTTTTAACATATTATAACTCCCTGTTTTGCTGCTTATTATTTGATAATACACTAAAAAATATTATGAGGTGGAATGTTAAGTTATTTTTATGTATAATATTTTTGTTGATTAGGAGAGAAGTATGGCTAAAAAAGAATATTCAAAAAGAAAAGCCTCTCAATTTAACTGGTTTCGTTCAATGTGGCAGTTTATTGTGTGCAAAATAATCTATATGGTTAGACTTAAACTAATTTACCGTATTGAAGTTCACGGATATGAAAATATCCCCAAAGACAATAAATATCTTGTTTGCCCGAACCATTTGTCAACACTTGATCCGCCGATGATGGTTGCGGTCATGCCGAGGAATGTTGCATTTATGGCAAAAAAAGAGCTTTTTAATATAAAGCTTTTGCGCTGGTGGCTTGATTGGCTCGGGGCATTTGCTGTTGACAGAGAAAATCTCGGTCCTTCCACCGTTAAGACTGTTGAAGCAATATATGACAGTAAATGGGTTATGGGTATTTTCCCTCAGGGAACAAGGGGGGTTCCCGGCGAGATTAAAGGCGTGACAAAGGGGTTTGCCGGGCTTGCAAGACTCACAAAATGCGATATTTTGCCCGTCGGTATTATCGGCTCAAATGAAGCCAGATGGAAACCGTTTTCAGGCAAAATTATAATTAATATAGGAAAAATTATTCCTTATGATAAAGATTTGGAATCGGTTAAGCAAAAATGGATAGACCAAATTCAGGAACTTACCGGATTTAAGTATATAGAAGATGACGCATCTAAGGATGGGAGTAACGAATAGATGGCTAAAGAAAAAAGAAATTTTAACAGAAGGTTTGCAAAAGAGTACAACTGGTTCAGAACTTTGTTCTACATGTCTTTTTTGTATTTGATAGTTTACCCTATCTATAATATTTATTATGATTACAAGGTGCTCGGCAGAGAAAACTTACCGCCGAAAATGGCAAAACGAGGAAAGTATATTTATGCGGCAAACCATGTTTCGCAGTTAGATCCTCCGATGGTTGTCATGGGCGCACATTGTCCGATTGCTTTCATGGCTAAAAAAGAACTTTTTGAACCGGATTGTAAAATAAAATGGCTTGTAAAAAGGCTTGGAGCATTTGCGGTTGACCGTTCAAAACCTGAAATTGCAACCTTTAAAACTGTAAGAGATATTCTGACCACTTCGTGGTCTTTGGGTATTTTCCCCCAAGGCACAGTAAAACCTTACGGCAAGTTAGAGGGAATTAAAAAAGGATTTGCAGAAATTGCCAAGGTTGCAAAAGCAGATATTGTTCCTGTTGCGATTGCCGAATGGACCGGATACTTAAAAGTTTTTCCGATATTACCTTTCAAAAGACAGCATGTCGTAATAAAAGTAGGCAAGCCGATTTCGTATAAACTTTCCCATGAGGAAATAATCTATCAATGGGCTGAACAGATTTCTCAAATGGCTGATTATGAAAACTGTGTTCCAAAACCCGAAACACTGAAAGAAGAAGTAAATGCATAATAAAAAGCCCCTTATAAAGGGGCTTTTATTGAAGAAAGGAATTTTATAAATCGTTTGCATTCTATTATGCTACTTTGTCGAGTTTATCAAGAGCAGCCTGAGCAGCACTTGCTACGCTTGCATCTTGATCATTTTTGGCAACCGTGAATAAAGTTGTCAAATCTTTCTTGTATTCAGGCTCCTGAATGTAACTCAATGCTTCGATTGCAGATTCTCTAACCATAGGGTTAGGATTGTCTTTCAACTGATTTACAACATCTACCGCTCCCGGAAGATCCGTTAAAGGAACAGTGTTGCCGTTCAATTTTTTGATTTCCTGAGCGTAAACTTTGTCTAATAATGCGATTGAGAACAATGCGTAACTTTTATTTCTTTCTGCCATTTCTTTCGGTGAATAAGTTTCAGCCAAAGCCTTGTCTTCGTCGCTTACTTTTTCGCCCTGAACTAATTTTTGTCTGATTTCAACCTGTTTCTGAGACGGGCCTTCAACTTTAGATGAATCAAAAGCGATGATATCATTCAATGCTTTTAAAATTTGTTTGTCAACTAACTCAGGTGCTTTTTTAGGCTGTTTGTTTACAACATCTGCAATTTCTTCCATTGCAGCAGCCTGTCCTTCAAAGTCAGGGTTTGTTAATCTTGAGATAAATCCGTTAAGGTCAAGAGCCGGTTCAACAGGAGCAGGCGGAACTACTTCAGGAGCATTTGAAACCTGCGGAGCAGGTACTGAAGGAGCCTGAGCCGGAGCAGGCTGAACCTGTGGCGGATAATTTACATTTTTCTGCTCAATTACTTGAGGCTGAGGGGATGCAACAGGTTGCGGATATTGAACCGGTTGCGGTAACGGCTGTCCCGGATAATAAACCGGAGCCTGTGCTGCAGGTTCTGCCGGATATTGCGGTGCCGGATAATATATCGGAGCCTGCGGATAATTGTAAATCGGTGCGTTTACAGGAGCATACTGTGGCTGATATTGTGGCTGACAACATGGAGCCATGCCCTGAGTGCCTACCGATGGATTATGAATATCAATTTTTACCGCATTGTAACTTGGTTGTTGGGGTAGTGCATTTGCACCCTGCACCGGATAAATCGGTTGCATCATTGGTACTTGATTCATAAATTCTTCCTTTCCTACATAAAAATTGAGTCTATTACCATTCTACCTATTAAATGTTCGTGAACATGAATAATTGCTAAATTTATATACGATTTTAATAAAACTTTACAAAAGGGTAATGAATTTAAACAATAATTTTGTTTCTTTATACATTTTAACATTAACATGGAAAGATAATTATTTTTGTGTTATTATTGTTGCAAGAAGGGGATAATTGTTCTGAAAAATCAGAATATACAAAGGTTTAGGATGGAAATAGATAAAAGTAAAAATCAGTCTGTCAGAAAAGCGTTTGGCAAAGCATTGGTTCAAATCGGAGAAATTAATGAAAATGTTGTAGTTCTTGATTCGGATTTGTCATGCTCGACACAAACAAAAATGTTTGGAGATAAATATCCTGACAGATTCTTTAATTGCGGGATTGCAGAGCAAAATATGATGGCAACCGCTTCGGGTTTGGCTACACAAGGAAAGGTTGCATTTGCATCAACTTTTGCAATGTTTGCGACAGGTAGGGCTTATGACCAGATCAGAAACGGTATATGCTATTCGGATTTGAATGTAAAAATTGTCGGAACACATGGCGGTATAACGGTCGGAGAGGATGGTGCAACTCATCAGGCGCTTGAAGATATTTCTCTGATGCGTGAAATTCCGCACATGACTGTCATCGTTCCGTCAGATGCAAGAGAGTGTGAAGAAGTTATCAAATATGCGTCATTGCATCATGGTCCTATGTATATCAGACTTTCGCGCTGTAATGTCCCCGATATTTTTGATGAATCTTATCATTTTAATATTCACAAGGCTGTTACGGTGGAAGACGGCACAGATGTAACTGTATTTACGAACGGGGAACTGCTTGCCGAATGTATTTTGGCTTCGCATGAACTTAAAAAGCAAGGAATTTCTCTGAGGGTTGTGAACACTCCCGTTGTAAAACCGATTGATAAAGCGACTGTTATTAAATGCGCACAGGAAACAAAATTCCTTGTTACGGTTGAAAACCATTCCACCATAGGCGGGCTTGGCTCTGCCGTTTGCGAAACCGTATGCGGTAATTATCCCGTTAAAGTATTCAGAATAGGTATTCATGATGAATTCGGACAAAGCGGAAAATCCGATGAACTTGTTAAGTATTACGGTTTAGATGCTGATTCTATTGTAAAACGTATAGTAAGTCTTTATAAAAAGGAAGTTAATGCATGATAAAACTGAAAAACGTTACAAAAAAATATAAAAATGAACACTATGCACTTCGAAATATTGATTTGGAAATAAATTCTGGGGAATTTGTTTTTGTTGTCGGTTCGTCAGGTGCAGGTAAATCTACGCTGATGAAACTTTTATACAGTGAAGAAAAACCTTCAAGCGGTATTGTATCCATCGGAGGTATAAATATTGCGAATATAAAAAGTAACAGAATACCGTATTTAAGACGTTGTATGGGTATTGTTTTTCAGGATTATAAACTGCTTCAAAATCAGACTGTTTTTGATAATGTTGCTTATGTTATCAGAACTTTGGGTATAAGCAGTAAGGAAATAAACGCAAGAGTTCAGGGCGCACTGAAAATTGTCGGATTATATGAAAAAATGAATGCAACGCCTGCTGAACTTTCGGGCGGAGAACAGCAGAGAGTGGGAATTGCAAGAGCGATAGTAAACGGTCCGCCTTTGCTGATTGCAGATGAACCTACCGGAAATTTAGATCCGCAGAATTCAATGGAAATTATGCAGATTCTCGATCAGATTAATCAAAGGGGAATTACCGTTATAGTATCTACACATGATAATAATATGGTTGATTATTTCAGAAAAAGAGTAATTAAACTTGACCATGGCGAGATTGTAAAAGATATGCAGGCAGGTACTTATGAATAATAATTTGAAAACAAACGTAAAAAAACACATACCGAAAGACTGGCTCTGTGAACTGCGCATTCTTTTCAGACTCGGGGTTCAGACTATAAGCGATATAAAAAGAACAGGGCTTGTAAATATAGTTATTGTAACTACGATGGCTGCAATATTGATGATTTTTGGTGCGTGCTTCAGAACTGCGCTTTCTATTTCATCATTTTCAAAAGAGTTGGGCAGTGCGCTTGAAATTTCTGTTTATCTGAAAAGTTCAAGCGATATAAAAGAGGCTAAATCCGAAATATCCCAGTTTGAGCATGTAGAAGAAATTACGACTATTCCAAAGGCTGTTTCGTGGGATAAACTCAGGACGGAAATGAAATTACCTAATATTGATAATCCTCTGCCTGATACTTTGCACGTAAAAGTCGATAATCCTGAAAATTTGGAAGCGGTATTTGAAAACATTAAATCGATTAAATCTGTTGAAGATATGAGTTATGCAAAAGATTTGGCTACAAAAATCGAACTTGTGAATCACGTTGTAAAGACGATAACCATTGTTGTCATTATAATTATGGGATTATTGACGGTTACGATTATCAATAATACAATTCAACTTGTAATTCAGTCAAGGAAAGAAGAAATCGAAATTATGCGGCTCATGGGGGTAAATAACTGGTATATCAGATTCCCGTTTATTATGCAGGGTGCATTTTACGGGTTTATGGGCTCTCTGATTGCCACCTTTCCGTTGAATTATATTCAGAACGGACTGATTAATGTTCATAAATTCTTTATGGTTCCGTCTCCTCCTTATGCTCAGAATCTTGTCATTCTTGTAATGTTCAGCATGAGCATATTATTCGGGGCTGTCGGGAGTTTTTGGTGTATTAAAAAACACTTGCAGGTTTAATTCATAATGGGCGAAAATATCATATTAATAAGTGAAGATAAGTCAAATCTTGAGTTTTTGTTTTCAAGTGTGTCTGTTTTGCGCAGAGGAGAGATTGCCGGCGTTGTACCTTTGTCTGGGGTTAAACGTGCAATATCTGACGATGTTCGTCTGGTGCTGATAAATGATAAGGAATATTTTCAATCTGAAATTTTGAAAACGATTGAAATGATTAATAGAACATCTCCTGATACTCTTATTATTCTTATATCGGGTAAAAATGATGAAGAGTTTATTAAAAAATCTCATCAATGCGGTGTTTTTGACGTTATTAATTCAAGTGCTTCTTCTTATGAATATAATATAAGGATTTTAAATTCTTTAAAATATATAGCGCTAAAAGAAAAATTCGGAATTTTGTCTGTATTTTTAAGTAATACAAGTTCGATAAATGTCAAAACCGGCTTGTTTACTCATAAATCTCTGAAAGAAAATTACAATACTATCAGAGAATATCCTATGTTTAATGCAGGTTCTTATGTCGTTTTGACTATTGATTCAGGAGTTAAAACGAAGGTCTCAATGAATCGCTTAGGTTTAAATCTGAAAAAATATCTTCGTCAAACTGATGTTATTGCACAAGGCTCAGGCAAATTTTATCTTTTGTTGCCTAAAACAGGCTTGCTGGGCGCAAAAACCGTTGTAGAAAAAATTGCAGGATTTATGGGGCAGGATATAAAAATTCATGCAGGAATTTCGGTTTTGGGGATTAAAACATTTGATGAACTTGAAAAAGATGCAAATGACAGCCTTAAATCAGCACTTGTGAACGATGAACTTTATGTTTCGCTCGGTGAAAATATGAATATAGATGAAAACCTCGCCGAATATCCAAAAAATGATAAGCATTTTAAATTATTTCAAAAAGTATTTAATAAAAAACTGACTGAACTGATAGAACCTTTATTTTTTAGGACAGAGAAAGAGTTTCAGGCTAAAAATGATAATATTTTAATAAGCCAGTATGCAAACAAAGTAGAATGTATTTTTAGTATTAAATCGAATGAAAAACAAAGCGAACTTGTTATGCGCTATGACGGTTTCGCTAAATTTAATCTGAAAATTATTCACAAGGGGCTTGATACCTGCGAAAATACTCAGACTGAAATTCCTTTAAATGAAATATCCGAAAAACTTTTATCAAAATATTTGCATTTGCTCTATAATGAATTTAATCAGTAATTTTACGGATTTAATACAACCATTTCGCAATTTTTGCAGTCAAACATAAGCGGATATTTTTTACCGTTTTTGTCTTGCAGATAGAGTTTTTTGCTGAATTTATGGTCTTTTGAGCAAATTCCGCAGGCGTAACGCAGACAATGTTTACAGCGCATCAGTTCTATTCCTGACGGTATTTTATCAGTGCTTTCGGGGGCTTTTTCCTGCGTATTGCATCCGCAGTTTTCATAAAACTTTTTGGCATTATCGTTATAAATATTCATACGATAATCATTATTTTGGGGCTCAAAATGCGCATAACCGATAGGCTTTTGGGCTATTTTTGGATAATTCTTAATTCTTTCTTCCATTAACTTTTGTAACAAATCTCTGCGCAGTTCGTTAATTTTCGACACAGGCAAAAAGGGTATATTTTGAGCCTTAACAGTTGTTTCTATGACGTAAAAATCGCTTGCGCCTGTCTTTGACAGTTGTTTTATTATGTTTTCCTTTGATTTTTCAGGGTTTTGTGCTGTTTCAATGCTTTGAAAACTTAGTGCAACCCTATTGAAATCGGTATCTTCCGCCGTAATTTTATCGTCAAAAACTTTAAATTTTACTCCGATTTTTCGGGTTGTTTTTGTTTTTGACAAAATCTTTTCAAATCCGGAATCGTAATTTCGGTATAATTCGGTACCTATCTTTATTCTTGGCATATTATTCGGATATATTTTCCCTTCTTCTGTCTTGTTAATTTTGAAGCCTGAAAAATCCCCGTTATACTCATAACAGATACCATCTTGGGCATTAAGTATTAATTTTGTATCGGTTTCAATATAATTTTTATTGATTTTTGTTACTTTTCCTATGAATTTACCCATTGATTTTGGGGTGAGGAAATTATAGCATTTTGTTCTGCCGTTTAGGAAATAATCAGTATATGAACGGTTAAAAGTCTTATTAACATCAGGTTCAAAGTCTGCAAAAACTTTTCCTGATGACGTTCGCTTCGCATATTTATTAATCAGATTATTATAATATAAAGTTACGTTTTTAACATAGTTTTCGTCTTTTAAACGCCCTTCAATTTTAAACGATTTTACCCCGAAATTTATCAGTTTTTCTATGTGTTCGGAGGCATTAAAATCTTTCAGCGATAGCAAATATTTATCTTTAAGATAAACTTTGCCGTCCTCATCAACAAGTGAATATTTCTTTCTGCAAGGCTGGGCACATTCTCCCTTGTTTGCACTTCTTCCGCCGTTTGCATAGGAAAGATAGCATTGCCCGCTGTATGATACGCATAACGCACCGTGTACAAAGGTTTCTATTTCACAGTTTGTATTTTTGCAGATATCTTCAATTTGTTTCAGTGAAAGTTCTCTGGCAAGAATTACTCTTGAAACACCTATATTGTCAAAGAATTTTATCTTTTCCAAAGTTCTGTTATTGCATTGAGTGCTTGCGTGAATTTGAACAGGCGGAATTTCACCGTCGATTGAGGCTTTTATAAGTCCCATATCCTGAACAATTATTGCATCAACCCCAATGGAATATAGCCTTTTAACCAATTCTTCCGCATTTTTTAATTCCTGATTGTTAAGAATTGTATTAATGGTTACATGAACTCTTACATAAAATTTATGGGCATAATTTACAAGTTTTTCAATGCTTTCAAGTGAATTTGAGGCATTAATTCTTGCTCCAAAATCACTCGCTCCGATATAAATTGCGTCTGCACCGCTATTTATAGCGCATATTGCGGTTTCTAAATTTTTTGCAGGTGATAGCAATTCTACTTTTTTCATAGAGATATATTACTACAAAATTATAAATATATTGTAATAATTTAAGGGCTAAAATTGTTTTGATGATAAAATAAATCTATGAAGATTGCATTGATAAACCATGGTTGTGCAAAAAATCTTGTCGATTCGGAGTTAATGCTTGGTGCACTTGACAGTGAGGGCTATGAGATTACGCTTGATGAAAATGAAGCTGATGTTGTTATAATTAACACCTGCTCATTTATTCATGATGCGGAAAAAGAATCTGTTGATAGTATTTTGCAGATGGTTGAAGCCGGTAAAAAGGTCATTGTTGCAGGCTGTCTGCCTCAAAAGCATAAAGAAGAATTAAAAAATGCAATTCCTGAAATCAACGCTATGCTTGGTGCGACTACTCCTGCTGAGATAGTAAATGTTGTAAAAAATTTGTCAAAAGGCAGTGATATAATTCAGAATACTCCTAAGTTTGAATATCCTGAGAATATCCAAAGACAACAGATTACTGTCGGAGCAAGTTCATATATTAAAATCGGCGACGGTTGTAATTATGAGTGCGGTTATTGTATTATCCCGAAATTGCGCGGTAAATATGTTTCAAGACCGATTGAAAATATTGTTAATGAAGCAAAACAAATGGCTGATAAAGGAGTATCGGAAATTGTTTTAATAGCGCAGGACACTTCTTCATACGGGATAGATTTGTATGGTCATCAGGCATTGCCCAAACTTCTTGAAGAACTTAACAAAATTGAAAATCTAAGTTGGATAAGAATTATGTACGCTTATCCGACAATGATGAGTGATGAACTTATAAATGCCGTTGCGAAACTTGATAAGGTCGTAAAATATGTAGATATACCGTTGCAACATTCTCATCCGAGGGTTTTACAGTCAATGAAAAGACCTGTCATGGATTATGAAAAACTTGTTGCAAAGTTAAGAAAAATGATTC
>Ga0256405_10005955_pt1 | contig 20210 bp, 19 predicted proteins | sample RumenRJG_02DNA_FD_189096 | JGI IMG/M metagenome (GOLD analysis project Ga0256405, IMG submission 189096) | Bovine rumen microbial communities from Lethbridge, Alberta, Canada - RJG_02 | ecosystem: Host-associated > Mammals > Digestive system > Stomach > Rumen | place: Canada: Alberta... | reverse complement strand
GTTGTGCTGTTGCTTTTTACTGAAAGCTGCTACTAACGACTCATAAATCTACCCTTAATCGTGTATTGGATGATAGTTGCGGATTTTAGGTTGACATATTATTCTTATGGGGAGGCCGCGGGGAAAGCGGTTTTTTGTTATCTTTGCAAGTTATGCTTGAGAAAATACCCCTCGCCCCCTATTACCTGACACTGAAGATCAGGCATGCCCTCTACGACAAGGGCATCCGGAAAGTTCATACGCCCGATGTCCCGACCGTGTGTGTCGGCAACATCACCGCCGGCGGCACCGGCAAGACCCCGCACACCGAGATGATCCTCCGATCCCTGCTCCGGAGTGACGACTGGGGCATGCGGGAGATCGCCGTCCTTTCCCGTGGCTACAAGCGGCGCAGCAAGGGGTTCCAGCAGGTGGACCGCCGGGGCACGGCGGATTTCTGCGGGGATGAGCCGCTGCAGATCAAGAAGAAGTTTCCCGGCGTCACCGTCGCCGTGGACAAGGACCGCATCGAAGGCTGCCGGTTCCTTACGCATCCGGAAGAGTTGCAGACCTCCAAGAAGGCGCGCCGGTGCGAGAACAAGGACATGCGTCCGGCCGATGTCATCGTGCTGGACGACGCTTTCCAGTTCCGGGCACTGAAGGCTTCGTTCAACATCGTGCTGGTCGACTGGAACCGCCCGATCTACAAGGACAAACTGCTTCCGTTCGGACGGCTGCGCGACCTGCCGGAACGGCTGTTCAAGGCGGATGTCGTCATCGTCACGAAATGCCCGGTCTATCTGGAAGACTGGGAGCGGGCAGACTGGCTCAAGCCGCTCGGCATCAAGAATTTCAATCCGGAGACCTGCGAAGGAGAGACCAAAAAGGGCAAGAAGATCACGGTGCTGTTCACCTCGATCAACTACTGCCCCCTGGAGCCGGTCTACCCGGAATGGGGCAATACCCGGTACATCTACTCGAAATTGGCCATCCTGTTCTCCGGCATCGCCAAGGACACGCCGCTCCGGCGGTACCTCTCCGACCGGTACAAGATTGTCCGGCGGTTCGCCTTCGCCGACCACCACCGGTACTCCAGCATCGATATCCGGAACATTTCCGCCGCTTCCAAGTCCGACCCGACCGCCGTCGTCGTCACGACGGAGAAGGACGCGATGCGTGTCATGGACAACAAGAAGGTGCCGCAGTCTTTGCAGGAGCGACTCTTCCAGGTCCCGATCCAGGTCGCCTTCCTGACCCCGCACGAGCAGGAAATCTTCGAAGACCGGATGCTCACCGCCCTCCGCCGGCACCGCACCGAAACCGTCTGAGTTACGGCCTCCAACCGTACACCCCGACCATGGCGCCCTGGAACCCGCCGGCCTCCTGCGTGCTGAGCACACGGCCGTCCAGCGGACCACCGACCGGCGTGAACTTCTTGCCGTCAAAAGAATAACTGAACACATACTCCGTCGGGGTCACGGCCTCGACACGGAGCGTCAGCGGCTTGTCCGACGCCAGCGGTTCCTCAAAGGACTGCTCCACGGCGCCACCGCGCACCTGTTCCAGCCGGAGGACCGGCCGGCCCGAACCGGACAAGGTCTTGACGAAGGTCATCAATTGGGTGTCGCTCTGGTAAAGGGCCAGTCCGGCGCAGGTCGCGACGCTGTCCGCCTGGATCGGCATGAAGGTCATGCGGGTCTCCGCCCGGAAGGTCTTCGCCGTAATCCGCTCGCCCACGAAGGCCGGATTGCCGGCCGTCCGGATGTCCACCGGCTTGAGTCGCAGGCGCAGGCGTCCGTCCGCATCCACCGACCACCATGGACCTTCCTTGCGGCTCGACATGAAATCGAACGGTTCTTCCTCAACCGGGCCGTTCACCGCCGAGCTCTTCATCGGCCGGCGGATGAATTGCACGAAATCCCTGATTCCGTCCGCATCCCAGAGCGGACCGGGACGGAAACCGTCGAAACCGGCGATCCGGTTGGCAGCCGACAGCGCTCGCATCTCTTCATCCATGTCTACGACCGTCGGAACGGGCTCGCCCTTCGGCAGGATGACCGGCTGGCCGCCGATCCATGTCACCGGCAACAGGAAAGTCTGCCGGCCGACATTGAAATAATAATCCCCCTCATACGGCTCGACACCCAGGAACACGGCCCACCAGTTGCCGCCGGCCGTCTGGACGAGATCGGCATGGCCCGTGCAATTCACGAAAGGCGTTCGCCCGACAGGCAGGTCCCGCTGCGTCAGGATCGGGTTGATGGCGCAAGGCTGGTAAGGGCCGGTCACGGCCGATGCCTCGAAAAGGACCTCCGAATGGCCCTGCTCCGTTCCGCCTTCCGCACACATCAGGAAATACTTGTCTCCGATATGGTACAGGTGCGGCCCCTCCAGGCTGGCCGGTTCCGCCGAAGGATCGACGCCATGCCGTGCGATGGCGATCCGTTCCCCCATCGTTTTCCCGGACCGCCAGTCGAATGCCAGCAATGCAATGTAGTTGTCCGCCTGGTACAGTCGCTTCTCACCAAAATCCTCAGGCGTTGCCGTACTGACGATCCAGGCTGAACCGTCTTCTTCGAACAGGATGCTCGGATCGATGCCGGTCACATCCGGCAGCAGCGTCGGCTCGCTCCAGCGGCCGGAAGCCGGATCGTCCGTCGTCACGAAATAATTCATGTACCCGCCGACGATCGTATTGATGATATAGAAAAGCTTGTTATGCGGATTGTAACTGATCTGCGGGGCGAACACGCCCATGACGATCGAAGTATTCCGGATCGGCATCTGGCTGTTGCGGGTCAAGGCATTGCCCAGCTGTCCCCAATGGACCAGGTCGGTGGAATGCCAGACCGGGATGCCCGGATAATATCCGAACGTCGAATTGACCATATAATAATCCTCCCCCACCCGGCAGATGCTCGGATCCGGATAAAAGCCCGGAAGGATCGGATTGCGGTATTGGGTTGCAGGATCATACGACACGGAGGGCTGGCCTTCATAGTCGAGCGGCGTGAACACGGCGACGGTCGGGTCGACGGTGCCGCGGGAACAGGCGGCCGCAAGAAGCAGGCCGGCCAGGTGAAGGAAGTTTTTCAGTTTCATGGCAACTGGGATTGTTCGTGTAAAGATACGGTTTTTCCGTCAAAGACCGCCCCGAACGTTTCTTTCTTTCAAGATTATCCCGTACATTTGGAGAAAGAACCCTTGCTATGAAAAGAATCGCTCTCCTTCTCCTTGTGCTCCTTGTCGCAGCCGCCGCCCCCGCAAAGACCCTCCACCGCCTTACCGTAGAGAACGGGGGTCAAGGGCCCTACAAGGCTGAAATCGTCGAAGACAAGGACCTCCCCGGTTATTCCATCGCCCGTCCGGCCGACCTCGCCTCTGCGGGAGCCGTCGAAGGTCCGCTGCCGGTCATCCTCTTCGGAAACGGCGGCTGTGCCCGAGAATTCTGGGGTTTCCAGAACTTCCTGACCCATCTGGCTTCCCATGGATATGTTGTCATCACGAACGGAAAATGGGCCTCCGCCCAGCCGCAACGTCCGCCGCAGCCGGCGCAGCAGGGCGCCTTCGACCGGGAGGCGATGATGGCCCAGTTCAAGAAAGTCGAAGCCGGCAACGCCGCCGATGCAAGGGATTACCTGCGCGCCCTGGACTGGCTGGAAGCCCAGGCCGGAAAGAAAAAATCAGAATACTACCGGAACGTCGATGTCTCCCGGACGGCGGCCATGGGCCAGTCCTGCGGCGGACTCCAGGCACTCATCCTCGGCACCTCCGGCGATCCGCGCATCAAAACGACCGTCCCCCTCAACAGCGGCGTCACATCGCCCGGCGACGGCCTGTCCGGCATGATCTCCAAAGATGACCTGGCAAAACTGCAGCATCCTGTTTGCTACCTGATCGGCGGCAAGGCGGACATCGCCTACCCCAACGCGACCGATGACTTCAAGCGCATCTCCCATGTCCCCGTGGCCATTGCCAACCTGGAAGTCGGCCACGGCGGCACCTACCGGGAAGAACATGGCGGCACCTTTGCCGACATGGCCCTGCTCTGGCTGGACTGGCAACTCAAGGGCCAGGAGGGCAACGCCCTGATCTTCCGGTACGGCAAACTGCCGGCCTACCTGTCCGACTGGACCCTGACTTCGCGGAATTTCGCACAAGAACAGACCCTGCGGCTCTACAGCGAGCCCGTACAGAATGCGGAAGAAGTATCCTACAACGACTTCGGCGAGGTGTCGAATTATCGGAAAGTCAATGATCCGACGCTGACGGTCCGCCTGCCCGATCCCGACAAGGCCGACGGTTCCGCCGTGCTCATCTTCCCGGGCGGCGCCCTCGTCTCCCTTTCCTGGGACAGCGAATTCAAGCAGATCGCCGACTGGCTCAACGCCCGCGGCATCGCTGCGATCGGCGTCAAATACCGCCTTCGCACCAGTTTCCCGCCCTTGGGACCGCGCCCGGAGCCTCAGTCTGGGCAGCCGGTCAACAAGTTCCTCGCCGGTCAGGGGAAAATCTTCGACTTTACGGAATTGAGTCATGCCAACGCCAGCCCCTCCGTTCCCGATCCCAATGACAAATCTACGGACAACGCCGCCGCAGACGCCCTCCGGGCCATGGAAATCGTGAAGGAACATGCCGCACAGTGGCATATTGACCCGGCGCGCATCGGCTGGATGGGATTCTCCGCCGGCGGCGGCGTCGAACTGGCCGCCCTGATGAAAGCGGACAAGCGCCGGATGCCGGCCTTCCTCTGCTCCGTCTACGGACCTTCCCTGGTCGACATCACCGTCCCGAAGGACGCCCCGCAACTGTTCATCGCCGTCCACGCAGACCATCCGAACGTAGCGGCCGGCTGCATGGCCCTGTTCATGGAATGGAAAAAAGCCGGCATCGACAGCGAGATCCATGTCTACGGCGCCAACACCGGCGGCTTCTTTGCCGGCGGCCGCAGCCAGGTATCCGACCAGAAACCCACACCCGAAGGTTTCTGGATGGAAGACTTCTACAGTTGGCTCAAGGCCAACGCCTTCGTGAAATAATACGGGGGCTTATTGCTCGAGGATTTCGTTCTGGACGCGGACGGATTCGTCGTGGATGGCGGTCATGATGGCCCGGATCGAAGCATCGGAAAGACCGTAAGCCGCTCCTTTCTGCACCATGGCTGCCAGCAGGGACTCCCAGCGGCCCGTCTGGAGGATCGCGACGTTGTGCGTCTTCTTGTAGGCGCCGATCTTGCGGCTGATATCCATGCGGGAACGCAGGAGCCAGAGGAGGTTCTCGTCGATCACGTCGATCTGGGCGCGCAGTTGTTCGATTCCTTCCTTGTAGGCCTGGCTGTCCGAGGAATTGTCCCGGATCGTCAGGCTTTCCAGCATCGTCTGCAGGGCGGCCGGGGTCAGCTGCTGCTTCGCATCGCTGAGCGCGACCGAAGGATCGCAGTGGGACTCGACCATCAGGCCGTCCAGCCCGAGGTCCATCGCCCGCTGGGACAACTCCTGCAGATACTTCCGGTCACCGGCCATATGGCTCGGATCAGCGAAAAACGCCAGTTCCGGATAGCGGGTGCGGAGTTCGATGGCGATGCGCCATCCCGGATCATTGCGGTAGGCGATCGGTGCAGACGTAGAAAAACCGCGGTGGATGACGCCGAGCTTGCGGATACCGGCCCGGTTGAGGCGTTCCAGCGCACCGATCCACAGGTCCAGGTCCGGGTTGACCGGATTCTTGACCAGCACCGGCATGTCCGTACCGCTCAGGGCATCGGCGATCTCCTGCATCAGGAACGGATTGGCGGAGGTTCGGGCTCCGACCCAAACCATGTCCACCCCGTACTTGATGCACTCCAGGACATGCTTTTCCGTCGCGACCTCCGTACAAATCTTCATCCCGAGTTCTTCCTTGACCCGTTTCATCCACTTCAGGCCCGGCGTTCCGACACCTTCGAAACTGCCCGGATGGGTCCGGGGTTTCCAGATGCCTGCCCGGAAAACATGGATGCCGAAAGCGGCCAGGCCGCGGGCGGTCTCCATGACCTGCTCCTCGGATTCGGCGCTGCAAGGTCCCGCGATGCACATCGGCCGCGGAAGCGTAAAGAACCCCCATTGGGTTCCCGGAATGATATCGAGAGAATGACTCATGCTAACGGATGATTTTCTTGATGCGGTTGGCATCTTCGATGAGGCCCCGGATGCCTTCCTCGTCGAATTCGGCGATGGCCCGGCGGAATTCCTGCATCTTTTCAATATAGGTATCCATGACGTGGAGGACGTTGTCCCGGTTCTGGGTCAGGATCGGAACCCACATGTCGGCACTGGACTTCGCCAGACGGACCGTGGAGGAGAAACCGCCGGAAGCCAGGTCGAAGATATGCTTCTCGTCCTTTTCCTTGTCGAGGACCGTCAGGGCCAGGGCGAAGGAGGTGACATGGGAAATGTGGGAGACATAGGCCGTATGGACATCGTGCTGGGACGCGCTCATGAACAGCGGACGCATGTTCAGGACGTCGTACATGTCCTCGATGATCTTCAGCGCTTTCGGGGCGCTCTCCTCCGAATTGGCGAAGATGCAGGCGCGTCCGTCGAAAAGGTTCGGCATCGCCGCCCAGGGACCCGAATACTCGGTTCCGGCCATCGGATGCGTCGAGACGAACTGCTGCCGGCATGGATGGTAGAACGTCGACTGGGTAATCTGTTCTTTCGTGGAACAGGTATCGATGACGATCTTGTCCTTCGCCTCTGTCGCCAGGAAACGGTCCAGCACCTGGCATACGATCCGCACGGCGGTCCCGACGGGAACGGACACCACGATGATATCCGAACGGTCGATGCATTCCTCCAACGGGACGATCTCATCGGCCAGGCCGATCTTCAGGGCGGCCGATGCATGGAGCGGTTCGGCCTCGACGCCCAGGATCTGTTCCGCGAAACCGCGGCGTTTCAAGTCAATGGCCATGGAACCTCCGATGAGGCCCAGACCCACAATTCCTATTGTCATTCCTTATTTGTTTAATACTGCGCGGATCTTGCGCTCCGCGTCTTCCAGCACCGGCACCGGTGCGCAAAGGGAAATCCGGACGAAGTTCGTGCCGTTGCGTCCGAAAATGAAGCCCGGGGTGATGAACACGCCCGCTTCGTGGAGGATCTTCTCCGACAGGGCCTCGGCCGGGGTCATGCCTTCCGGCACGGAGATGCCCTCCATCACCGGAGAGGCGGAGATGTCGCCCCAGACGAAGAGGCCGGCGGAGTCGCGGTCATGCTTCGCGCCGACCAGATCCATGATGCGGGACGCGACCGCCCGGCGGGCCTTGTATTCCTTGTTCAGTTCCGTGAACCATTCCGGTCCCTGGCCAAGGGCCTCGACGGCCGCCAGCTGCAGGGGCTTGAACATACCGGAGTCCATCTGGCTCTTCACCTTGAGGATCTGGGAGATGGCATCCGCGTCACCGGCCACCATGCCGATGCGCCAGCCGGCCATGTTGTGGGCCTTGCTGAGGGAATTCATCTCCAGGCAGGTCTCCTTGGCGCCGGGAACGGCGAGGATCGACAGCGGCTGGTCGTTCAGGATGAAACTGTACGGGTTGTCGTTGACGATCAGGATGTTGTGCTTGCGGCCGAATTCCACCAGGCGGGCATAAAGTTCCGGAGTCGCCTTGGCACCCGTCGGCATGCCCGGATAATTCGTCCACATGAGCTTCACGCCGGTCAGGTCCATGGCCTCGAGCGCGTCGAAATCCGGCTTCCAGCCGTTTTCCGGAAGCAGGTCGTACTTGATGATCTGGGCGTCGACCATCCGGGAAGCGGAGGTATAGGTCGGATAACCCGGATCCGGGACCAGCACCTTGTCGCCCGGATTGACATACGCCATGGAAATCAGCAGGATGCCTTCCTTGGAGCCGGTCAGCGGCTGGATTTCCTTGTCCGGATCGAGTTCGACGCCGTAATAGCGGCCGTACCACTTCGCAAACGCTTCGCGCAGGACCGGAAGGCCTTTGTAGTTCTGGTAACCGTGGCAGCCGGGCTTGACGGCCGTCTCGGCGAGGATGGAGAGGGCGGAAGCAGGCGGCGTCCCGTCCGGGGAGCCGATGCCCAGATTGATGACGCGGTCTTCCCCGCGGGCCAGACGGGCCTGGGAAAGGGCGTCGATTTCCCGGTTCTTGCGGGAGAAGTAATACTCTTGGACGCTGAGCGTCCGGTTTGCCGGTCGGATGTTCATATCTGTAAATTCATTTTATATTGCCGAGGGATACTCTCCGAGGATGTCCAGGTCGTCGATCAGGGGACGAACGGCGGACAGCGCCTGGATGTAGCGTTCATACGTCTCGAACTTGATGTCCGCATAGAAGAAATACTGCCATTCCTTGCCGGGAATCGGCAGCGACTGGATGCGGGTCAGGTTCATGTCATAGAACGAAAGGATCGTCAGGATATGGGCCAGGGATCCCGGTTTGTGGGGCAGGGTGAAACACAGGGACGCCTTGTCGATGCATTCCTCCGGGACGGTCACCGCATCGTCCAGGATCAGGAAACGGGTGAAATTCTGACGGTAGGTCTCGATGTTCGGAGCCAGGATTTCCAGGCCGAACATTTCCGCGGCCAGGGCCGAAGCGACTGCGCCGATCCCTTTCTGGCCGCTGCGGGCGACGTCGGCGGCACTCTTCGCAGTGTCTTCCGACTCAACCATCCGGATCCAGGGAGCTTCCCGCTCGAAAAAGGCACGGGTCTGGTTGATGGCCATGTAATGCGTATGGACTTCCCGGATGTCCTCGATCCGCTGGCCGGGCAGGGCCATCAGGTTCTGGTGGATGGGCAGATACACTTCCCCCTTGATCCGCTGCGCATGGCGGCGCAGCAAGTCGAAGTTCGGCAGGAGTCCGCCGGAGATCGTGTTCTCGATGGCCATCACGGCCGCATCGGCGCGGTCCTCTCCGAGGGACTTGAACAGCCCTTCGAATGTCGCGCATTCCACGATCTGCGGAACGATATCGTATTGGGTCTTGTAAAACTGCCGGGCCGCCTCTTCATGGAAACAGCCCGAGAAGCCCTGGATCGCTACCCGTTTCATCTTTGTCAAGTCCGTATGTTTCCCGAAGGAAAGGAAGCGGAAGGTCCTTCGGGGGATGGCCTTCCGCCTTCCTTTATATTAAACGGTAAGAATGTCCTTTTCCTTGGCGGCGATAATCGTATCGACAGCCTTTACATTCTTGTCCGTCACTTTCTGTACCTCGTCTTCGCCTTCCTTCTGGACGTCCTCGGTAATCTCGGAGGCCTTTTGGGCCTTCTTGAGCTGGTCGACGGCGTCGCGGCGGGCGTTGCGGATGATCACCTTGGTGTTCTCTCCGGTCGCCTTGGCCTTCTTGATGAGTTCGCGGCGGCGCTCCTCGGTCAGGGCCGGGACCACGCAGCGGATGATCTCACCGTTGTTGGACGGGGTGAAACCCAGGTTGGCATCCAGGATGGCCTTCTCGATCTTGCCGATCATGGAGCGCTCCCACGGCTGGATGGCGAGGGTCTTCGCATCCGGGGTCGTCACGGAAGCGACCTGCGGAATCGGGGTCGGGGTACCATAATAATCAACGATCACATTGTTGAAGATGGACGGGTTGGCCTTGCCGACCCGGTAGGTCTTGAGGTCTTCCTCGAGGAAGTTGATCGCATCCTGCATCTTCTCGTCAGCCTTGGCCACGATGGCCTTTGCACTCTCTGTCAACATATGCTTACTGTTTTACGTTATAGTCGATTGGGGCAAATATAAGGAAAAATATCCATATTTATACATGGACCAGCGTTCCGATCTTCTCACCGTCCAGCAGACGCTTGAGGTTGCCGGGACCGTTCATGTCGAAAACGATGATCGGCATGTTCCCTTCGCGGCAGAGCGAATAAGCGGTCTGGTCCATGACCTTGAGCTTCTTTTCCAAAGCCTCGTCGAACGTCAGTTCGTCATACTTGACCGCCGTCGGATCTTTTTCCGGATCAGCCGTATAGACCCCGTCCACGCGCGTACCTTTCAGCAGGGCATCCGCACGGATCTCCAGGGCGCGGAGAGCGGCTCCGGAGTCGGTGGTGAAGAACGGGTTGCCGGTTCCGCCCGCAATCAGGGCGACGCCGCCGCGCTCGAGGACCTCGACGGCCTTGTCCCGCATGTAATACTCGGCGACCGGTTCCATCGGAGTGGCAGTAAAGACCTTCGCCTCGACGCCTTCGTCCTTGATGAACATGGACAGGGCGAGGGAGTTCATGACCGTTGCCAGCATGCCCATCTTGTCGCCGTCGACACGGTCGAATCCCTTGCCGACGCCCTGGATGCCGCGGAACAGGTTGCCGCCGCCGTTGACGATCGCCACCTGCAGGCCGGCCTTGACCGCCTGCGCCACTTCCCGTGCCATCCGGGAAAGACTTTCCGTATCAAACCCCTTGCCGGCAGGGCCGCCCAGGCTTTCGCCGCTGAGCTTGAGCAAAACTCTTTTATACATAAAAATGGTTTTTTCGTGAATATTCTGTTACAAATGTACGGAAGTTTTGTTAAAAAGTTGTCCGGATATTATGAAACTTTCAAGAAACGCGTTATATTTGCGTACTGAACCTTTTGAACTATATGGCAAACGCATTCCATTATTCCATCGGAAGGAAGTTCATCCAGGCGGTGAGCGGAGCATTCCTTTTCATCTTCCTGCTCCTCCACGGCACGATCAACTTCTTCTCCGTCATTGACACTTTTACCGGCAAATTCGGTGCGATTGACGGTCTCTTCCAGAAAGGCTGTGACTTCATGGCCCTTCCGATCGTTGACATCATGGTCCCGGTGCTGGCGCTCGGTTTCCTCGTGCATATCGGCTACGGCTGCTACCTGACCTGGTACAACGTCAAGGCCCGCGGCGGTTACAAGCGTTACGAAGTGGCGAGCAAGGCCAAGACCGACTCCTGGTCCGCCAACAACATGTTCGTCCTCGGCATCGTGATCCTCGGTCTGCTGTTCTTCCACCTGACCCATTTCTGGGCCAAGATGCAGCTGCAGGAATTCACCGGCGGCATCGCAAGCAATCCGTATGACCTTCTCACCGCGACCTTTGGTCGATGGTGGATGCTGGTGATCTACCTCATCTGGTTCGTGGCCATCTGGTTCCACCTGTGCCACGGATTCTGGAGCATGTTCCAGACCATCGGTTGGAACAACCAGATTTGGATGAAGAGGCTGAAAGTCATCGGAGTTATCGTAGCAACTTTGATTATGCTCCTGTTCGTTGCAGTCGCAATCAACGCATTCCTGCAAGCAAACGGACTGATCTAAAGAAAGATACGGAAAGATTTCCAAGGCCGGCCTCAAAAACAAGAGACCGGCCTTTCTTATAAACGCTATTTACAAACCCTTAATACACTTAACAAATGAGACAGAAAAAATTCATGCTTCCGGAATCCGAGATTCCGACTCATTTCTTCAACATCCAGGCGGTCATGCCCAACAAGCCGCAGCCGTTCCTCAACCCTGCCACCAAGCAGCCGCTCAAGGCAGAAGACCTCTATCCCATCTTCTGCAAAGCCTGCGCCGACCAGGAACTGAACCAGACGGACGTATGGATCCCCATCCCGGAAGCCGTCCGCGAGCAGTATGCATCCTACCGCTGCACCCCGCTCGTGCGCGCCTATGAACTCGAGGAAGCCCTCGGCACCCCGGCGCACATCTATTTCAAGAACGAGAGCGTGTCCCCTGCCGGCTCGCACAAGCTCAACTCCGCCATCGCCCAGGCCTACTACGCCAAGGAACAGGGCGTAACGAACCTGACCACCGAAACCGGTGCCGGCCAGTGGGGCGGCGCCCTCTCCTACGCGACCAAGAAATTCGGCATCGACTGCGCCGTCTACATGGTCAAGGTCAGCTATGAGCAGAAGCCGTACCGCCGCAGCATCATGCAGACGTTCGGCGCTGCCATCACCCCGTCCCCGTCCATGTCCACCCGTGCCGGCAAGGACATCATCACCCGGAACCCGAACGACCGGGGTTCCCTGGGCTGCGCCATCTCCGAGGCCATAGAACTGGCGGTTTCCACCCCGAACTGCAAGTACGCCCTCGGTTCCGTCCTCAACCACGTCTGTCTGCACCAGAGCATCATCGGCCTGGAGGCCGAGAAGCAGATGGCCCTCGCCGGCGAGTATCCGGACATCGTCATCGCCTGCTTCGGCGGCGGTTCCAACTTCTCCGGCATCGCCTATCCGTTCATGCGCCACAACATCCTTGACGGCAAGAAGACCCGCTTCATCGCAGCGGAGCCTTACTCCTGCCCGAAACTGACCCGCGGCAAGTTCGAGTATGACTTCGGCGACGAGGCCGGCATGACCCCGCTCCTGCCGATGTACACCCTCGGCCACACCTTCAAGCCGGCTTCCATCCATGCCGGCGGCCTGCGCTACCACGGCGCCGGCGTCATCCTCTCCCAATTGATGAAGGACGGTTTCATGGAGGCTGTCGACATCGAGCAGAAGGATTCCTTCGCCGCCGGCGTCCTGTTCGCCCGCACCGAAGGCATCATCCCTGCTCCGGAGTCCTGCCACGCCATCGCCGCCACCATCCAGGAGGCCCTCAAGTGCAAGGAGACCGGCGAGCAGAAGACCATCCTCTTCAACCTCTCCGGCCACGGCTTCGTGGACATGGGCGCCTACGACCAGTACTTCTCCGGCGAAATGCAGAACTACCATGTTTCCGACGAGGATCTGGCCGAGTTCATCAAGAGCGCGGATGCCCTCAACCAGTAATCCTGACAAATTTGCAGAAACGGCCGGACCTGCTTGGTTTGGCCGTTTTTTTGCATTATCTTGCATCCGGACATTTAACAACATCCGATATGAAAAGCAATTCCTTATTCGCCCTGCTGGCTGGAGCAGCCGCAGGTCTCACCCTGGGAGTCCTCTTCGCCCCGGACAAGGGAGAAGAGACCCGTGCAAAAATCAAGAAAGCAGCGGAGAACGGTTATGACGACCTGAAGGAAATCACCGAAGAAACCGCCCATGACCTCCACGTCCGCGCCCGCTACGCCCGCCGCGAGATGAACGCCCTGAAGAAGACCCTTTCCGAGCAGGGCGCCGACCTCAAGGAAGATGTCAAGGCGAAACTCCTCGAGCAGCTCTCCAAGTTGGAGAAAGCCCTCAGCAAGGAAGAAGGTGAGGCTGGAGAGCCTGTCGTCGACGAACAGGAACAGGCTTGATATGAGCGAGTTTACCCGTCCGGTGGAAAACCTCTCGGAAAGTGCGCGGGAATACCTTGACCTGAAGGTCGACGACTTGAAACTGCGCACGGCGAAGGGGCTTTCCATTTCCCTGAACCACCTGCTCTCGATGATCCTGGTGCTGTTCTGCGCCTCGGTCGTCCTGCTGGCGGTGGCTTTCGGCAGCATCCTCCTGCTGGGACAACTGATCGGCAGCTACGCCCTCGGCGCCTTCATCGTCGCCGCAGTCTTCGCCGTGCTGACCTTCGTGATCTTCCGGATGCGGGACAAACTCTTCCTGGACGGATTCGTCAAACTGTTCATCGGATTGTTCTTTGAAGAGGAAGGAGGGCCGGAAAATGAGTAACAAATACCGGGACATCACCAATCTCGCCGAACTGGAAGACGCCGAACGGAAACTCCGGTCGAAACTGAGCCGCAAGGAAGAAGCGCTCGTCCGGCAACTGTACGGGCTCCGCGACAACTACTCGCCGTCCAACCTGCTCGGCATGACCGCACGCGAATCCCGGATGGACACACCGATCCTGCAGGCCATCCGGTTCCTGAAAAAGAAAATCGCCAGCCTTTAAGGCCGGCGATTTCCGTATGGTTCAGATCGCACGGGTTTTCTGTTCCAGCCAGGTCGCGACGGCTTCGGGCAGGCGCGGCCGGAGGGTCTCGTAGACCCGTCGGTTGTATTCATTGAGCCATTCGGTCTCATCCGGGGTCAGGAGTTCGCGGACGAGCACCGACGTATCGAAATGACAGAGCGTCAAAGGTTCGAAGCGGAGCCAGGTGCCGAAATCGGTCGTACCGTCCTCAACGCAGAGTATGAGGTTTTCATGCCGGATACCATGGCGTCCTTCCCGGTAGATGCCCGGTTCGTCGGAGGTCACCATGCCGGGCAGCAGCGGCTGGACATTGAAGTTCTGGCGGATATCCTGCGGGCCTTCATGGACATTCAGGAAGAATCCGACGCCATGGCCGGTGCCGTGGCCGAAATTGCGGCGGCTCTGCCAAAGCGGATTGCGGGCGAGGACATCCAGCTGGCAGCCGGCCGTGCCCTTCGGGAAAACGGCCATCGCCAAATCGATATGGCCTTTCAGGACCAGGGTATAATCCTCCCGCTCCAGCGGCGTGCAGGGGCCCAGCGGAACGGTCCGTGTAATATCGGTCGTCCCAAAGACATATTGTCCGCCCGAATCGCAGAGATACAGGCCGTGCGGTTCCAGTCGGGGCGCAACCCCGGCAGGCGTCACATAATGCGGCAGGGCGGCGTTCGGCCCATAGGCGGAAATCGTCTCGAAACTGTCGCCCTTGTATCCGGGGATCTCCGCGCGGTACTGACCCAGTTTGTCGGCCGCATCCCGCTCGGTGACGATATCCCCGAAGGCCAGGCTCTTCTCGAGCCAGTAAAGGAAGCGCTCCATGGCCACGCCGTCTTCCAGGTGCGCGTCACGGAAACCGGCGATTTCCGTCGGATTCTTGACGGCTTTCCGCAGCGTGACGGGCGAAGGGCCGGTCTGGATGGCCACGTCGGACAGAATCGTGCAGAGATTATAATTCAGGCTGGACGGATCGGCGTAAAGCCGGCCAATGGTCCCGTCTTCGAACATGCCGGCCACATCGCAGGCGACTTCGTCGTAGCCCTGGATCCGGATGCCCTCCGCCCGGAGTTCCTCGAAACTGTCCGCCGTCTCTTCATCCGGCCGGACAAAATCGTCTTTCCGGACATACCAGCAGACTTCGTCCATGGTCACGAGCAGATAGGAGATGCAGACGGGATTATAGGGAATGTCGGCGGCCCGGATGTTGAGCAGCCACGCAATCTCATCGAGGGCGGTCAGGAGCATGGCGTCACAGCCTTTTTCAACCAGGACGTCGCGGAGCCAGGCGATGCGGTCCTGACGGGATTCCCCGGTCAGTTCGGCACCCAGGGTCATGACAGGCGTTGCAGGGATACCCGGCCGGTCCGTCCAGAGGCCGTCCAGCAGGTCCGGGGCGTTCACGACTCGTACAGCGGCATCATCCCCGACCGCACAGCCGGCTTCCCGGCAGGCATCCAGGATTTCCGCGACCGAAGACGCACTCTGGCTGACACCGTCCACGGCGATGACGTAATCATCGCCGGCCTGAGCCGCCTGTGCAGCCAGCCACTGCGGGATCAGGACCTGCTCCGGCACCCGGGTCTTGTGCAGTTCGATGCCTGTGCCGGGCAGTTGCCGGCCGGCCTGGATGAAGTAGCGGGTATCCGTCCAGAGGCCGGCATGGTCCAGGGTAATGACCAGCGCTCCCTCTCCGTCATAGCCGCTGACCCAGGCGATCTGCTGCCAGCGCGGTGCGATGTATTCGCTCCCGTGGGGATCCGAGCCGGAAAGGACGACGGCGCTCCAGCCCCGTGCGCGCATCAGGGTGCGGATCTGCTCGATCCGCGCTGCATAAAGGTTCTCCATGGTACACAGATGATGTTCTCCTGCAAGTTAGGAACACTTCCCGAAAAATCCAAGCTGACCGCCAAAATCCTGCCCGGTCTCAGAGGAGTTCCCGGATGATTTCGTCGGAGACGAAGAAATGGTCTTCCGGAATCCGGTAGCGGTCGCCCGGGATGGAGGGCCGTTCCGCGACGGGAACGAGGGCGCCGGCGGAGCGGAGGCGTTCCACGGCGGCGGGATCGGCGAGACGGGCCAGGTCGGCCCCGGCGATGCCCCGGTCCGTGCGCAGGGCGAGCATCAGGGCTTCCACGCGGATGTCTTCATCGGTCAGATGCTCCTCGGTCGCCGTATAGACAGGGACCGTATCGGCGTTCCAGCGACGGATCCGTCCGCCGGGTAGGAGGGAGTGGGCGCCGGGACCGAGGCCGACATAGGGGACGCGCCGCCAATAGGCGCTGTTGTGCCGGGCTTCGAACCCCGGCCGGGCAAAGTTGGAGACTTCATAATGCCGGAATCCGGCGGCGGCGAGTTTCCGGCAAAGAAGGTCATACTGCCGGCGGCACTGCTCTTCGGAGGCCTCCCGGTACCGGCCGTCGGCGATCAGCTTCTCCAAGGCGCTCCCCTCTTCGACAGACAACTGGTAGCAGGAGATGTGCTCGGGCGCCAGTTCCAGGGCCTCGTCGACCGTCTTCTCCCACAATTCGTCCGAGAGGTGGGAAAGTCCGAAAATCAAGTCGATGCTGATGTTCCCGACTCCGGCTTCCCGCAGGATCCGGAAAGCCTTCCGGGCCCGGTCGGCGTCATGGCGCCGGTTCATCCAGCGGAGGATCCCGTCATCGAAAGACTGCACGCCCATGCTGATCCGGCCGACCCCCAGGTCGAGCAGTTCCCGGACATAGGACACCCCCTTTTCCACGATGTCTTCCGGATTGACCTCAACCGTGAACTCCCCGTAAGGGCCGGGCGGCAGGGCACGGACCAGGCGGGAAAACAAGGAAAGCGGCAGCACCGAAGGGGTGCCGCCGCCGATATACAGCGTGTCCATGTCCGCCGAGGCTGCCATCTCATCCCTGCGGAGAGCGGCCTCCCGGCATATGTTCGCTATGCATTCCTCCATCTGCGAAGGCTGCCTGCACACTTCGGAATAGAACCCGCAGTACGTGCAGAAACTCTTGCAGAAAGGGACATGGACATAGATCATCTACCGGAGCATCAGTTCCGCCGTCCCGAGAAGGGCCTGCTCAGTATATGCCTCAACCGTGTAGATACCCTTGACATAGGACGGGATGTCGTTGAGATAGATGCTCATCTCGACCTCGTTGCCTTCGTAATCGACTTCGCGGGAAGCAGAGGCGATCATGGTCTCGCCGTTCAGGGTAAACTCGCTGCGGTTGGCATTGGTCAGGATGACACCCTCCGGATCCTTGACGCGGATATAGACGCGGACCGGGCCCTTCGGCGCCAGTTCGTTCTCGACGAGGCTGAGGGTCGTCAGCAGGCGCACGACACGGCTGCTGCGGTCGGTCTTCTTGTCGGAGCCATTGAAGGCTTCCAGGCGGAGTCCGCGGGCCTTGATGACGGAGCCGGCGGCGACCTGACCGGTCAGGCTGGCGACCTGCTGGGTCAGCTCCTCGTTGGCACGCTTGCTCTCGGCGGCTTCACGGCGGGCCTCGGCGGCATCGGCCGTCAACTTGTGGTTCAAGGTATTGAGGGAATCGATCTGGGTGATATAACCGCGCATAATGCTGCGAAGGGTACCCAGTTCCTTCTCATACTGGCGGATCTTCGACCGGTTCGTCGCCTCCGTCTTCTGGATGCGCTCAATCAGGGCCGCTACTTCGGCACGGGAGGTATCCAGCTGGGAATTGATGCTGTCATAGTCGGAAGACAGGGATTCATAATCTTTCTGGAGAGCGACCATCTGTTCGGTCAGGTCCTGTTTCTCGGCTTCGAGGTCGTTGACGAGAGAGGATTTCTGGGCCCACACATAAGCCAGCACGCCGGCCAGGGCGACAGCCACGGCAGCCAGTCCGATCATGATGCCCCGGAGGGTCTTGGTCTTTGCGGCCTGGGCCTCGGCCTCACGGCGCAGTTGGATGGGATCTTGTTCCATATCTTTAATTTTTTAATTATTCATCTGTACAAAAGACAAATGTAACAAAAAGAATCCGGATTTTACTCCGAAAGGACAGTTTTTCAAATATCATACCGTCTGCGGCGGCTGGGCCGCCCGGCTCCGGCTGACCAGGACCACGCCGCCGACGATCAGCACCGTCGCCAAGCATTTCTGCCAGGTCAGCACATCCAGGCCGCTCCAGATGCTGACGGCGGCGGCGATGATGGGCTGCAGGTAGGTATACATGCTGACCAGGGTCGGACGCAGATGCTTCTGGCCGTACGGGATGAGGAAATACGCGACGAACGTAGCAAAGATAATCAGGTAGCCGATTTCCCAGCGGACGAGGACGGGAATGGCGGAGAAGTCCGTATGCAGCAGGCCTTTCGCGGAAAACGGAAGGGACAGCAGCAGGGAGAACAGGAAGGTCCATTTCATGAACGTGACGACGCTGTAACGCGAAATCAGCGGCCGGAAAAGTCCCAGGTACAAGGCGAAACTGAGGCTGTTGAGCAGCAGCAGGATGATTCCCAGGGGAGAAGAAGCGGCCGCCCCGCCTTCGTGGACGGAATTCAGGATCAGGAACAACACACCGGCGAAACTGAGCGCGACCCCGCCGGCTTTCTTTCCGGTAATGGGCTCTTTCAGGAACAGGAAAGCGAAGAACATCGTAAAGATCGGGCCGAGGGTACTCAGGATGGCCGTATCGATGGAGGTCGCCATCGAAATGGCGAGCAGGAATGTCATCTGCGGTACGAACAGGCCGACGAATGAGGCGGCGGCAATCTTCGGGAAATCCCCCGGGGCGATTTTTTCCTTGGGCATGAACAGGGAAATCAGCCAGAACAAGGCGGACGCACCGATGGCCCGCAGGGTAAACAGGACGACCGGGGGGACGGCCTCCGAATTGGCGATATCCTTGCAGAACACGATGTTCAGGCCGAAAATCGCATAGGCGCCCGCGATAGCCAGGTGGCCGGCCAAGGCGTTGTGTTCATTATTCTTCATCATGGCTGCAAAGGTACGCCTTTTTTCAAATATCCCCTTCTTGTTTTTCACCCCGGAAGTCCGTATCTTGCAGCAAACGGACAAAACAATGGATTCTCCCCTCAGAAAAATGAACCGGTTGCTGATTCCGGTCATGGCTGGCCTGTTGCTGGCAGGCGTCCTGCTGCTTTGGCATGACCGGAAAGACGCTTCCTTCCTCCCCCGGGAAAAGCAGATCATCCTGCAATCGGACTCCGTCATGTACGTCACCGTCCTTCCCCAGGACAGCCTGATCCTGCGCACCCCTGTCCGGGACCTGCCCAAGGCCTTGCTGCACACGGACCTCTTCCACACCCTTGCCGCCAAGATGCTGGCGACCGTCCGCGCGCCCCAGCAGGACGGCGTAGGCATCGCCGCTCCGCAGGTCGGCATCAGCCGGCGCCTGGCCTGGGTCCAGCGGTACGACAAGGAAGGCGAACCCTGGGAGCTGTACCCGAACATCCGGATCCTGGCACGCTCCGGCGGACTGACCCATGATCCCGAGGGCTGCCTGTCCGTCCCGCCCCTGCAGGGACGCGTTCCGCGGCATGAAACCGTCGTCATATCCTGGACGGATCCGCAGACCCTCGAGGAACGTCGTGACACGGTCCACGGCTATACGGCCATCATCTTCCAGCACGAATGCGACCACATGGAAGGAATCGTCTGCACCGACCGGGCCGACTCCGTCTGGACCAGCCCGTCGTGGGCGGCCGAACGGGCGCTGTTTGATGCCGCCGGCGCGTTCCGGAAACCCTCCTGGTGGTAATCCAGCCTCAAATCCGCCCTTTTTGGGGGATACGCTGCAATTGACCGATTCGTCCGATACCCCGTCCCGGAGGACAGCATAATCCCGGCTCTGTATACAAACAAAGCCGGGATGACATATTAACTATAGACTGGTAACGTTTTTATAGGGATCTCCTTGTATTCTGAGAATCTCTTGAGAATGTCGGTTTGCTCTTCATACGACCAGACAGGATTTCGCATCCGATATCCACCCTTCTGCTTAGGTTTTGTGTATAGCAGGATGCTTGATTTATCTTTTGTCTCAAAAGCAAAAAACTCTATTGAAATCTCATTGGGGCGAAGTATTATTTCTCTTTCTTTGAACACATTGATTACAGTCATCCTTATTCCCTCTTTCTGGAACTCAACGCTTAGCGGACAAAATGCTGCACACTTATGAAACCAGTTATTCCAGAGTGTGAATGTCATTCCCGATAAGAAAAGGAAAGTCGTTTCCAGGAAAGAGAGATCTTTGGCATACCATACTAAACAACACATGGCTATGCCGATTAAGGAAGTGACGAGAAGTTCTCGTATCATTTGGCCCCTGGAAAAGCCGCTCGTGTGAGACCCACTGAGCCGCGTCGCGTTTGACCCCGGATATTTTTTTAAGATTGACCCATATAAAGTCCTGGCCTGACGGGTCAATGTTATCGCGGCTTTACTTTACGCC
>Ga0256405_10005952_pt1 | contig 20220 bp, 16 predicted proteins | sample RumenRJG_02DNA_FD_189096 | JGI IMG/M metagenome (GOLD analysis project Ga0256405, IMG submission 189096) | Bovine rumen microbial communities from Lethbridge, Alberta, Canada - RJG_02 | ecosystem: Host-associated > Mammals > Digestive system > Stomach > Rumen | place: Canada: Alberta... | reverse complement strand
CTCGAGCTCATCCTCGCGAACCATCCGCAGGACTGCCTCCAGTGCCCGCGCTCCGGCTCCTGCGAGCTTCAGGCGATCGCGGCCGACTTCGGCATCCGCGACATTCCGTTCCCGAAGGAGGTCATCCACCGCGACGTCGACAACTCGACTCCCTCCATCGTCCTCAACTCCGACAAGTGCATCAAGTGCGGCCGCTGCGCCGAGGTGTGCCAGGAGATGCAGAACGTCTGGGCGCTCGAGTTCATCGGCCGCGGCGAGAAGACGGTCATGGCCCCCGCCGCTGGCGTCAAGCTCGCAGAGTCGCCGTGCATCAAGTGCGGCCAGTGCTCCGCGCACTGCCCGGTCGGCGCGATCTACGAGAACGACGAGACCGCGAAGGTCTGGGCCGCGCTCCGCGATCCCGAGAAGGTCTGCCTCGTGCAGATCGCCCCGGCGGTCCGCGTCGCGCTCGGCGAGGCGTTCGGCATGAAGCCCGGCGCTCTCACGACCGGCAAGATCTACGCCGCGCTCAGGATGCTCGGCTTCGACAAGGTGTTCGACACCAACTTCTCCGCCGACGTCACGATCATGGAGGAGGGCACCGAGTTCATCAAGCGCTTCACCGAGGGCGGAACGCTCCCGCTCCTCACCAGCTGCTGCCCCGCGTGGACCGACTGGATGGAGAAGTACGCTCCCGACTTCACCGAGAACTTCTCGACCGCGAAGTCGCCGCAGCAGATGCTTTCCGCGCTCGCCAAGAGCTACTGGCCCGAGAAGAACGGCGTCGACCCCGCGAAGGTCCACGTCACCTCGATCATGCCCTGCACGGCGAAGAAGCACGAGATCATCCGCGACGAGTTCATGAAGTCCACGGGCTTCCAGGACACCGACGTTGTGCTGACGACGCGCGAGCTCGCCCGCATGATCAAGGCGGCCGGCATAGACTTCGCCTCGCTCCCCGAGGAACCGGCTGACAAGCTGCTCGGCGAGTACACCGGCGCGGGCACGATCTTCGGCGTGACGGGCGGCGTCATGGAAGCGGCGCTCCGCACGGCCTACTGCCTCATCACCGGCGAGGCCAAGCCGCCGAGCATCGACTTCAAGGAAGTGCGCGGCATGGATGGCGTCAAGAAGGCGACGATCGACATCAAGGGCACGAAGGTGAACATCGCCGTCGCGCACCAGATGGGCAACGTCGAGAAGGTGCTGAACGAGATCCGCGAAGACCGCAGGAACGGCGTCAAGCCGCGCTACGACTTCATCGAGGTCATGGCGTGCCGCGGCGGCTGCATCGGCGGCGGCGGCCAGCCCTGCCTCGCTACGGACGAGGTCCGCGCACAGCGCACGGCCGGCATCTACACCGACGACGAGAAGTGCACTCTCCGCATGTCGCACCTGAACCCCGAGGTCCAGGCCCTCTACAAGGACTACCTCGACGGCAAGACGGGCGCGCAGGGCGGCGAGAAGGCGCACCACCTCCTCCACACCGGCTACAAGAAGATCGATGTCTACCACTTCGACTAAGGAGCGGTGCCGTAGAGGCGAAAGAAGCGCGGAGCGGTTGTCGCCGCTCCGCGTTTCTTTGGGAATGAACGGCATAGCTGCCGCATTGCTGCTGCTTTCCGGCCTGAACGCCGCCTGCGCCGCGGAGGACGCGCTTGTGCCCGTCCGCGCGGGCGATGTAAGAATCCTCGGGCGCGTCGGGGAGCTGTTCGGGTCTTCGCTCGACAGGCGCGTCTTCTCTGAATACGCGCAGGGACCTGTCTACGACGAGGCGGAGAACGCGTTCGCGACGCACTCTGACGACTCTGATCCCGACAGGGGCTACTGCGGCTGGCAGGGCGAGTACTGGGGCAAGACCATGCTCTGCTACGCCGGTGCGATCCGCTATACGCGCGACGCTAAGCTCGCGGCGTGGAGCGTGGAGAAGGCCCATCACCTCATCGACGCCTATCAGCACCCCGACGGCTACCTTTCCACATACGCCAACCGGGATCTCCTGCGCATGAACCCGGAATCGCCCGACTCAGAGAAGCACTGCTGCTTCAACATCTGGGGTCAGAAGTACACGATGTGGGCGCTCGTCGAGCTGTATCGCGCAACAGGCGACCGGAAGTGCCTCGAAGCGGCGGGGAAGATGATGGACCATCTCGTCACACAGCTCAGGCGCCTCGGCGTCACGATCGACAAGACCGGCACTTGGGAGGGAATATCGTCCATGTCCATTCTGCGCCCGCTCGTCGAGCTGTACATCGAAATGCCGAAGCCGGAATACAAGGAACTTGCCGACTACATCGTAAGGGCGACGGACGTTGGCGAAGGCGTGAAACCCGAGGTCAATCTCATCTACGACGCGCTCTCCGACCGTCCGGTTGCCGCGTGGTTCCGCAAGCCCATGTTTCTCGCCAAGGCGTACGAACTGCAGAGTTTCTTCGAGGGCGTGGCGGCGTACCACCGGCTCACCGGCGACGCGCGTGCGCTCGCGGCGACCGAGGCGTTCTGGGTGCATCTCCACCGCGAGGAACTGAATCCGATGCGGTCGGTGGGATACTTCGACCACTTTCTCGGTGCGAGGCGCCGCGTCAACGGAATGACGGAGCTGTGCGACGTAACCCACTGGATACGGCTCAACCGCGAACTGTGGAAGATCACTGGAGAGGCGAAATATCTCGACTGCATCGAAGAGGCGTTCTACAACGCCTTTCTCGCGGGCGTCTCGCCCGACGGCTCGTGGGGCGCGCACATCGTCCGCTCGCACGGAACGCGCCACCTTTCGGCGCCGCAGCAGGTCGGCATGAAGATGCACCAGTGCTGCCCCGACAACATGCTTCGCACGTTCTACGACTGGGCCGAGACGGTCGCTGACGTCGCGAAGGACGGCGCGTGGGAGCTGAACCTCTACTCGGACGCCGACGTTGCGCTTCCAGGGCTGCGCCTTGAGCTGCGCGGCGACTATCCGGTTTCGGAGACGTTCCGAGTTCGTGCCGTTGCCGAAAAGAGGGGACGGCTCCGCCTGCGCGTGCCGTACTGGGCGCAGGATATGGTCGTGGACGGGACTTCTATGAAGCCGGCGTCAGGCCGCATCGATCTCCCCGTTGAGGCCGGCGAACACACTTTCGACATTGTTCTAAAGATGCCGCCCCGGGTCGTAGACTCCGAAGCGCCGGCATTCGAGGATATCGACACGGTGACTGAACTCGACACGGCGAAGCCGGAGGGATACACCAAGCGGTTCATGAGCTGGTATACGCCGGAGATGAAAGGCCTGGAGCGCCGCACCGCTGCGGCCGAGGTCATGCGCGGGCCGCTTCTGCTCGCAAAGGGGCGGCTCGCCGGTACGTCGCGCGAAGAGACCTTCAGCTTCAAGACGATCAACGCAAATGGCTGGAAGGTCTCCGTTTCGCCGGCCTTGCGCACGGTAGGCAACGCGTCCGTCTGGGGCGCATGGAACATGACGTTGGAGAAAGACGGGGAGAAGCGCACGCTTCCCGTCGCCGACTACTGGTCCGTCTCGAACGTCGACGACCCGTCCAACTGGTTTTCACTGTGGTTCTGACCTGGAAAAGACAATCGAGAAAAACATATGCACGCAAGCCTTTCAGACATCGTGGCCGACATCGCGGCGAACTCGATCGAAGCCGGGGCGAGTAAAATCCGCGTCAGCGTGGTCGACGAGAACGGGACGATCGAGCTGAAGGTCGAGGACAACGGGAAGGGGATGCCGCCCGAAATCGTCGCCAGGGCGTTCGATCCTTTCTACACCGAGCCCGGCAAGCACGACAAGCGGAAGGTCGGCATGGGCCTTCCCTTCGTCAAGCAGACGTGCGATGCCTGCGGCGGCAGCGTAAAGCTCGAGAGCAGGCAGGGCGTGGGCACGACGATAGTCTGCACGTTCCAGGCCGACAACATCGACCTGCCGCCGATGGGGAGCCTTCCGCAGGCGGTTCTGTCGCTCTTCAACTTCGGAGGGGATTTCGACCTCGTCTTCATCCACAGGAAAAACGGCAGCGGCTACGAAATCTCGCGTCTCGAACTCATGGACGCCGTCGGCGGCTTCGATTCCGTCGAAGGGCTTTCGCTCGCTCGCGAGTTCCTTGAGGGCCAGGAAGAGTCTCTTTAGCCCAAATATGATATAATATCCGTCAATTATGACTGAGGGCGTTGGAGTTGTAGAATTGAAGAAGATGAAGCTGAACCTGCCGGAAGGCGGGCTCAAGCTTGCCTATGGCGGCGTTTTGAAGGAAATCGAGGTCGCCTACGAGGAATGCGGTGCGCCGCTCGGCGACTCCAACGCAATCTACATCTGCCACGCGCTCACGGGCGACGCGCATGTCGCTGGCATTAGGCCGGGAGAGGAAAAGCCGAGCGGATGGTGGGAGGAGATGGTCGGCCCCGGGCGCGCGTTCGACACGAACAAATTCCACATCATCTGCGCGAACGTCCTTGGCGGCTGCACGGGAACGACGGGGCCGATGTCGATAAACCCAGACACGGGGAAGCCCTACGGCTCGTCTTTTCCGCAGTACACGTTCGACGACGCCGTTGACGTCTTCAGGATGTTCCTGAAGCAGCTCGGCGTGAAGAAGCTCGCGGCGCTCGTCGGCGGGAGCTACGGCGGGCTGCAGGTCGTAAACTGGATGACGCGCTTCCCCGACGACATGGAGAAGTCGTGCCTGATCGCGACGAGCGCGAGCCTCAACACCCAGGCGATCGCGCTGAGCGTCATGAGCCGCAACTCCATCACGGACGACCCCAACTGGAAGGGCGGCGACTACTATCTCGAAGGCGACGGCAAGGGCCCGAAGGCGGGGCTTGCCGCGGCGCGCCAGCTTGCGCACATAACGTATCTCTCGCGCGAGCTTCTGCAGCAGAAGTTCGGCCGCAGGCTCCAGGACAACTTCGTGAACGCCCCGGCGGAGGAGCGCGCCGAGCGCGACCGCCTCTTCAAGACATATTTCCAGATCGAGAGCTATCTCGACTACCAGGCGATGAAGTTCCTGCGCCGCTTCGACGCGAACTCCTACCTCCACATAACGCGTTCGATGGACCTCTCCGATCCCTGCGACCGCTACGGTTCGCTTGATGCAGCTTTCGCCCGCGTTAACTCGAAGGTGCTCGTCGTCTCGTATGAAAACGACATCCTCTTCCCGTGGTGGCAGTCTAAGGAGATCGTCGCGTCGCTTCTGCGCAACAAGAAGTCCGTGAGCTACTGCCATCTCGAAAGCGGCACGGGGCATGATTCGTTCCTGACCGACATCGAGCACCTTTCGAAGGTCGTCGGCGGCTTTCTCTCCGAGCGCCCGGTCAAGGTGATGAAGTGGCAGGTGCGTCTCCACAGGAACGTCCTTGCGATGGTGAAGGAGAACTCCCGCGTCATCGACATCGGCTGCGGCGACGGCACGCTTCTCGATGTCCTCCGCGACAGGAAGGGCGTGAGGGGCGACGGCGTCGAAATCGACGTCGACCGCTACGAGGAGGCGATTGCCGACGGGCACGACGTCTTCTGGGAAGACGTCGACGAAGGGCTTACTCTCGTTCCAGACGGGTACTACGACACGGCAATCGTCTCGGACACGCTGCAGGAGGTGAGAAATCCACGTGGGCTTTTGAGCGAGGCGCTGAGGATCGCGAACGAGGCGATAGTCTCGTTCCCGAACTTCGCCGCCTACAGGATTCGCCTTACACTCGCGCTCACGGGGCGGCTTCCCGTCTCGAAGCAGCTTCCGTTCCAGTGGTACGATACGCCCAACATCCACTGCATCACGCTTAAGGACTTCAAGTCGCTTTGCGACAAGGAGGGGATCGAAATCCTCGAGGTCAAGGCCGAAAGCCGCCACCTCATCGGCAAGATCCTCATGTGGCTTGGCTTCAAGAACCTCGGCGCGTCGCGTATCGTGGCACGCATAAGAAGGAGGCGTCAATGACACTTCCGCAGAGAATAGCGCATATCGTAAACCACGGACTTGCGGCGTTGCATCCGTGCGTCTACGGCGACTTGACCGCGCGTGGAGCGGTCGGAGAGATCGCGGCAGATCTCCAGAAGGAGATTGCGCTCCTTTGCCCAGGACGCGACGCGAAGGAGATAGTCGACGACTTTGTGGCGGCTCTCCCTGAAGTTCGCCGTCTCGTCGAAACCGACGTTCAGGCAGCGTATGACGGCGACCCTGCGGCGACGAGCCGAATGGAGGTCGTGATGGCGTATCCCGGGCTCTATGCGGTCACTATCCACCGCCTGGCGCATGTCCTCTACAAGCTTAAGGTCCCGATCATCCCGCGCGTCATGAGCGAGCTTGCGCACTCCAAGACGGGCATCGACATCCACCCGGGCGCGACGATAGGCGAGAGGTTCTTCATCGATCACGGAACCGGCGTTGTAATCGGCGAGACGACGGTGATAGGACGCAACGTCCGTCTCTACCAAGGCGTCACGCTCGGCGGGCTTTCCTTCGACAAGGATGCGAACGGCGCGCTTGTAAAGGGGCTGAAGCGTCACCCCAACATCGAGGACAACGTGGTGATATACGCGAACGCCACGATTCTCGGCGGCGACACCACGATAGGCCACGATTCCGAGATAGGCGGCAACGTCTGGATCAAGGAGTCGGTTCCCCCGTATTCCCGCGTCTACAACAAACCACCGGCACCGGTAATAAAGAAAATCGGGTGATGCTCGCAAGTTCGCTCGCTCTCGCGCTTGTGGTTGGGGTCTGGAACGGCGAATGGTTCCCGTCCGGGCGGGCAGAGCACAGGGCGAATGACCAGGTAGAGCGAGCGACTATCCGCGCCGCAGGGCAGATGCTCGCGGACGGGATTTCGGAAGTCGACCCTTCGGGAAAAGAGGATATTCTCCTTTGCCTCAACGAGATACGCGACCTCGAGACCGCACAGGCGCTCTGCGCCGCGATAGGGCGCACGAACCTCTCTGTCGCAGTCGTCACCGCATACCGCAGGCGCGACCGCTTCGACCAGCAGCAGGACGTCATCATGACGACTCTTCCGGTCGCGAGAGCCAACTGGAGCACCTGGAAGACGCATAAGGACGCTCTTCCGCCGCGTGGATACGCACACGCGGAAGTCGTCGTATCGCCAACGGTAACCGCGACCGTGTATGCCGTCCACCTAAAGTCCAACTACGGCCAGACGACGGAAGACACCGCCCAGGCGAACCGCCTCAAGCGCGCATACGCGATAGAGCAGCTTGTCGACCAGGAGAAGCCGAAGCGCGGGAAGTTCCGCGCGCCTGTCATAATTGCCGGCGACTTCAACGCCGATCGGTTCTCAAAGTCGTTCGAGAAGGACACATTGTTTCAGACGCTCCTTGACGCCGGATTCGTCGATGCGTTCGAGGGCGTTCCAAAGGATGACCGCATAACGCATCCGGGAAGCGGCCGCCACGCGGGGAGCACGCTTGACTACATCTTTATGCGCGGCTGCCGGGTCGAAAGCCCTCCGAAGGTCGTCCCCGCGCTTCGCATATCAGACCACGACGCGGTGTTTGTCCGCCTTCTTCCCTGAAAAAAGCATTTGCAGATGCAGCACAAGAAAAGGCTTCTCATACTCCTGCCTGACGGGAAGATACACAAGGTGTCGCTTCCGTTCCTCACTATGTCGTTCCGCGAGGCGCCGCTCACGGGCACGATGCTCGCGGCGCTCACGCCGTTCGACCTTGGATTCGACATCCGCCTCTGCGACGCGAGCGTGTCGAAAATTCCGTACGGCGAAAAGTTCGACCTCGTCGCGGTAAGCATCATCACCGGCACGGCCGTCGAGGGATACCGCCTCGCGGACCACTTCCGCGCGCGCGGCGCGAAGGTCGTGATAGGAGGCGTCCACGCGACGCTGCTTCCGGACGAGGCGTCCGCGCATGCGGACAGCGTGATGACGGGCTTCGGCGAGATTGCGTGGCCGCAGATGTGCCGCGACTTCTGCGCCGGCGCGCTCAAGCCACGCTACGACGGCGGTTCGCCAGACATCGCGGGGCTCCCCTGGCCGCGCCGCGACCTGCAGAAGCGCTTCGGCTACGCGATGCCCAACACCGTATTCGCGACGCGCGGTTGCCGGAACAACTGCGACTTCTGCGCCGTCGTCGGCGCGAAGTTCGGCTGGCACACGCGTCCCGTCGCGGAAGTCGCGGCGGAAATCGCCGCGCTGAAGGGCTCGCGCTTCGCGTTCAACGACGTAAGTCTCTGCGAGGACCGCGAATATGCGTTCGAGCTCTGCCGCGCGCTGAAGCCGCTGAAGAAGAAGTGGGGCGGACTCATGACGCTCAAGGCCGCGTCGGACGAGGCGATGCTCGATGCGCTCGCCGAGGCGGGGTGCTGCTTCATGCTGCTCGGGTTCGAGTCGGCGCATCGAAACGCGCTTGTCGGAATCCACAAGTCGTTCAACACTCCTGACCAATATCAGCGTATCGTCTCGAGCATGCACGCGCGAGGGATGATGATACAGGGGTGCTTCATCTTCGGACTCGACGACGACACGACGGATGTCTTCGACGACACGGTGAAGATGATCGACGAGCTGCAGATCGACATTCCGCGCTACGCGCTCTACACGCCGTTCCCTTCGACGGCCTGCCACGCGCGCGTCGAGGGGCAGGACCGTCTCCTCGGACACAACTGGGCGTGGTTCGACACGCAGCACGTCGTGATACGTCCGAAGAACATGACGCCCGAGGAGCTCGACGCAGGCTTCATCCACGCCTGGCAGGAGACCTACTCGATGCGGTCGATATTCCGGCGTCTCTCCCCTAAACGCCACCAGTTCCCCGTTGCGCTTGTCGGCAACCTCGCCTACCGCCTCTACCGCCGCGAGCTCCGCCACGACGCGCACCGCTTCCCGCTCTCTCCGGAGGACGTGCCGTGATGACCGTCGTGCGCTACGACTCCATACGCGCCGCGGAACAGTGCCTCCGCGAGGCAGGCGGGAACGGCTCGGCGTCGCAGACGTACGAGGTTCTCCGTGCAGTCGAGCGGGGTTTCTGGAGGTGTCTCGTATATTTGGCGCTTCGCCACTTCGCCTACGCGCTTTCATGTGCGTTCGGGACAAGGCGACCGTTCCGCGTCTATGCCGTTTGCGACGGGAAAGGCGTCGTGCTGTGCGCGCCGCTCCACCTCGGCGCCGACGGGGTGTGGTCTGTCGTCGCAGGTGACTTTGTCGAGCTTGACTTCGTCGATTTCCTCTATGCGAGGCGTGGTTTGCCTGAGCTCGCCGAAGCGTTTGCCGCAGTCATGCAGAGGATGCGCGTGGACGGCATTTGTTCCGTCACGTGGCGGTATCTCGAGACGGGCGGAGTAACCTCAGAACTTCTCAAATGCCAGCCGCATGAAACGACGGAGACGTTCGCGAACGTGCGCGTTTCCTTCGCGGGCGGCGCGGAGCGTTTCGATGCGACTCTCCCTCGAAATGCCCGTTCCGTGGAGAGGCTCGCGCGCAATCGTCTTAGGCGCGAGGGAAGGTCCGTGTCTTTTTCGTTCCGCTCGTCGGCCGGACTCGGGGAGGGGCTGTCCGGACGCGAGCCGCGCCGCCTCCTGCGCGAGTGCAGGCGCGTATATCTCGGTCGGCAGAAGCGCCGCTATGGACATGGCGGATGGCTCGCAAGGCTTTTCTTCATGCACGGATGCTACATTTCGCTTTCGGTTCCGGGCGGAAGCTCGTTCGTCGCGGTTCTTCGCGTCGATGGACGCGTTGCGGCGTATATGGAAGGCTATGTGAACATGGCACGCGCCGCGCTCGAGGTGCCGCGGATCGCCATCGACGACCGCTTCGCGCGCTACAGTCCGGGGAGACTGCTGATTGCCGAGGCAGCCAGGTGGTTGTGTGCGAACTCGCGTTTGCGCTGCATAGACCTTTGCCGTGGCGACGAACGGTACAAGCTCGACCTCGGCGGGACGCTTTACGAGACTGCGACGGTCCGCGTCGGGACGGGAGGCGCGAAATGAAACCCCTTCGGCTTCCATGGACGGGCAGGGATGTCCCCTATGCGATGCTGGACGTCATACGCGGCTGCAACTGCGTGTGCAGGACGTGCTACAACCGCGCGGTGAGGGAGCCGAAGCCGATTGACGCGATAGAGCGCGAGCTCGACTTCATCTTCTCCCGGCGCCGAGTGGAGTTCGTCGGCATTCTCGGCGGAGAGCCTCTTCTTCATCCCGAAATCGCTGAAATCGTCCGCCGCATAAAGGCGCGCGGCGTCGGGGCTGTGATGCTAACGAACGGGATTCTATGGACGGATCGCGTGGCCGCAGAACTCGCCTCTGCCGGACTTAAGATGGTCTACTTCCACATACAGACCGGACAGCAAAGAGACGACATCGCCGATCCGGAATCCGAGGAGGAGGTCGCGCGTCTTGCGGGGGTGAAGTGCGCATCAGCGCGCGCTGCGGGAATCGACACCGCGGTCTCCACCACGGTGCGCGCGGACAGGCCCGCCGCGCTGCGGGCCGCGATGGCGTCCTTTCGACGCAACCCGAACTGCTCCTATGCCTTTCTCACGCTCGAACGCAGCATGCAGACTATCGACGCGGGAGAGGAGAACTTCGCCGCGACGAATGGAATCGCGCGCTGCGTGGCGGAGCTTGGCGCCCTCGGATGGCGTCCGTTCGCGGGAATAGGCGGACGCGTCGATCCGTCGAAGCTGCGCTGGCTCGTCTTCCACGCATACCAGTCGCGCGACGCCGAGGGGCGCGAGACCGGTTTTGCCGCAGTGCCGCCGTCTCTCCTCGAGAAGCTCGTGTTCACGATGTACCGCCTCTTAGGAAATCGGCTGCCGCTGCGCACGGATCCGCCGCGCGTGGCGATTCTCGTGCGCCTCGCGCTCAACGCGCTGACGGGCGGCAGGTTCGCCAACCTCGCGTTCGCGCTTCGTGTTCTATTCCGCGGCGAGCGCCTCGCGGTGAAGGGCGTCTTTCTGGAGGCGTTCCCCGACCTCCTGCCGGACGGCAGGGTGGAGTACTGCAATCCGTGCCTCGATGCCGTGGTGAAGGACGGAAAGTTCGTGCCGGCGTGCTTGTCGGACACAGATTTTGCAAAAGGGGAATTGCCATGCGGATGATATTTATCCAGCCTGCCGTCGGACGCAAGAGCGGCGGCGAGACCTATCCGAAGACCTGGATCATGGAGCCGCTGTGGGTAGCCACAATCGCGGCGCTTCTGCCGCGGGACTGCGAGCGCGTGCTCATGGACGACAGGCTTGGCGAAGTGGACTGCACGGCCGATGCGGACGCGGTGATGATCTCAACGGAATGCTACACCGCGAAGAGGTCCTACGAGATAGCGGACCGCTTCCGCGCACGCGGCGTGAAGGTGCTGCTCGGCGGCTTCCACGCGACGCTTAATCCGGACGAGGCCGCGGAGCACGCGGACGCGCTGATGATGGGCTCCTGCGAGAACTACTGGCCGGAGTTCTGGTCCGACCTCGTCGCCAGAACGCTGAAGCCGCGCTACATTAGCGACCGCCCGCCGTCCTTCGGCCCGATGCCGGACCGCAGCATCTTCGGCAGGCGCGACTACGGTCCGCTATGCCTCGTCGAGACAGCGCGCGGCTGCCGCCTCAGGTGCGACTTCTGCTCGATATGCAAGTTCTACCGCCGCGCGTACACGCCGCGCGCGATCGAGGACGTCGTGGCGGAGATGAAGACGCTCAAGCGCAAGTACTTCTTCTTCGTCGACGACAATCTCGCGATGGACGTCGGACGCCTCAAGGCGCTCTGCCGCGCTGTCGCGCCATTGAAGCGTCGGTGGGTCGCGCAGCTCGGGCTCAACGTCGCAGACGACGAGGAGACGCTCGATCTTCTCGACAGGAGCGGATGCCAGGGCGTACTTATCGGCTTCGAGTCGCTCTCGCCAGACACGCTGCGCAAGATGGGCAAGGACGTCAACAGGGTGCGGGCGGACTACGCGCGCGCCGTCGCGAACCTGCGGCGGCACCACATCTCCGTATACGCGACGTTCGTGTTCGGATACGACGACGACACGCCGGAGACGTTCGAGACGGTCTACGACTTCGCGCTCAGGAACAAGTTCTTCTTCGCCGCGTTCAACCACCTCGTGCCGTTCCCTGGAACGGATGTCTACGACAGACTCAAGGCGGAAGGTCGGCTGCTGTCGGAGAAGTGGTGGCTTGACCCCGCCTACACTTTCGGCGACGTCGTGTTCCGTCCGAAGCGGATGACGTCCGCGGAGCTTGCCGACCTCTGCCAGAAGCACAGGCTCAAGTTCTACTCCGCGCGATCCATCCTGACGAGGTTCCTGGATTTCGGATGCAACTCCCACGGACTCACAAAGGCCCTCGTGTTCCTTGCGAGCAACCTTAGCCAGGAGCGGGAGGTCGTTCGCCGACGCGGGCTTCCCTGGGGCGGAGGCCCCCGGAAATGAAAGGAGACGACGGCATGTCAAGAAAACCCAACGCGGTGCAGACGCTGACTATGATCCTCTGCAACTACTTTCCGCTTGCGCACGCGGTCGGCTGCGGATGCTGCATCGCCTTCGCGCCGGGCTGGGCATGGAAGCTCGGCTCGTTCCTCGTGTGCCTGTATCTCCTGCCCGTCGTTCTCACGCGGATCGTCCTTCTCGTCCATCCGATAAGGCGCAGCCGCGTCCCCGTGTATTCGCTCGACCACTGCGTATGGTGGTTCACCTTCTGCACGCAGACGCTCTATCTCAGATTTCCGTTTCTCGAGGAGGCGCTGCGCACCGTTCCTGCGCTCTACAGCCTCTGGCTGAGGCTCTGGGGCAGCAAGGTCGGAAAGCTCGTCTACTGGACAGCGGGGACTAAGGTGCTCGACAGGTCGTTCCTGCGCATCGGCGACCATGTGGGATTCGGCATCGACACGCTTCTCGGAACGCATCTCCACGTCGGCGACGAATTCATCATCGCGCCGATCACGCTCGAGGACAACGTCGTAGTCGGAGCGCATTCGCTAATCGGACCAGGCGTGACCGTGAAGGCTGGAGAGGCCACGAAGACGATGTTCCTCGCTCCGCCGTTCAGCGTGTGGAAGGACGGCAGGCGGATCGTGAAGTGATGATTGTCGACCTCCATACGCATCTTGTCGCATCCGCGGCGGATTCGCCGCGGACCAGGCTGAACGTCTGGAACCGGGCGCTCGTGCGCATCGCCCGGTTCGGCTCTGCCGCCGAATGCCGCGAGCGCTTCGTGCGCGAGTTCCGCGAAGGACCAGTCGACCGCGCAGTCGTGTGCGCGATCGAGGGCTCGCCCCTCGCTGCCGGAAACCGCGAGGTCGCGGCGTTCTGCAGGGACAACCCCGGCTTCCTCTACGGCGCAAACCTTGATCCGCGCTCGCCGGCTATCGAGGACGAGATGGACGCTGCCGTGTCGGACGGCGCGGTGCTACTGAAGCTGATGCCGTCCTTCCAGGGCGTAGATCCCGCCTCGCCGAACTGCGACAGATACTGGACCGCCGCTGCCGCGCGGCGGCTTCCGGTGGTTGTGCACACAGGCCCGGAGCACATGCTCTCGCGCGGAGACAACGCGCTCAACTCGCCCGCGCGCCTTGAGCGCGCGGCGGACATCGGCGCGACGATCGTATGCGCGCACTGCGGATGCCAGCTCGTCTCGTTCGTCGAGCGCAGCCACTTCGGCGCGTGGAAAAGGCTCGTGCAAAGGCATGCGAACGTCTACGGCGATGTCAGCGGATTCAGCGGATGCGTGCGGCGCTTCTGGCTCGCGCGGATAGTGCGCGACCCGCTGCTCCGCTCGCGGATACTGTTCGGAACGGACTACCCGGCATTCGTGCACGTGTTCCGTCCGAACCGCGGCAACACCTTCGCCGCGTGGACGGAGCTTTTCAGGAGCTTCGGGCTTGGTGACGAGTTCTTTGCGCGCGGTGCGAAGCTCATAGGACTGGAGGATCGGAAATGATGCGGCTGCCATGGTACGGGAAGACTGTCCCGCACGGAGTACTGGACATCCTGCGCGGATGCAACTGCCGCTGCGCTGCGTGCTACAACGCCGCGCGCGAAGTCGAATGCAAGCCGCTCGAGCGGCTGAAGGAGGAGCTCGCCGTCCTGCGTGCGCACCGCAACCTCAAGGCCGTCTCGCTCAGCGGAGGCGAGCCGCTGATGCATCCGCAGGTGCTCGACATCGTCCGCTGGCTCACGGACGAGGGACTCGTCGCGGCGTCGCTCACGAACGGCATACTTTTCACGGACGAAATGGCGGCGAAGCTCGCGGACGCGGGGCTCAGGATGATATCGCTCCACATACAGAAGGGCCAGACACGTCCCGGTGTCAGGAACGGCGACTTTCGCGGGCTTCTGCGCGAGAAGGGCGAAATGGCGCGCAGGCACGGAATATTCCCCGCGATGGTCGAAACGGTCAAGGCGGATGACCGCGTGGGATTTTGCGAGATGGCGCGGTTCTTCCGCGGAACGCCCGCGTTCGAGTATGCTCTTGTCACGGTCGCGGGGGATTTCGCCGAGATAAGGTCGGATGTCGCGCATCCGGACGTGCCGGTCGAGACTATGCTCGCGGCGCTCGACGCGGAGGGGTTCTCGCCTGCGGTGTTCGTCGGCGGAAGGTACCGCCGCGAAGTGCCGCGCTGGTACATCTTCCAGAGCGTCCAGGCAATCAATCGCGACGGACGCGAGATGGCGTGGAACAGGACGCGTCCCGGCCTTGTCGAGCGCGCCTTTTTATGGGGGTATGCGCTTCTCTGCCGGAAGTCTCTGCATTGGGTGCCGTCGACGTCGGCAAAACTCAAGGCGAGGCTTCTCGTGAACGGACTCGCCGGCGGACGCCTTTCGACGTTCCTCTTTGCGCTCCGCGCGATTGTGCGCGGATGGTCCGTCCTCGAGAAGCACATCATCGTTCAGCTTCCGCCGCATTCCCTGGGCGACGGACGCATCGAGTGCTGCGACAACTGCCCGGACGCGACCGTGCGCAACGGGCGCCTCCATCCCGTCTGCCTCGGAGACATCGTAGAGGAGGCGCCGTTGTGATGCGAGCGCGGATGTACCGTCCGTCGGACGAGGCAGATCTCGTGCGGCTCGCCTCCGCCGCGATGCCCGGCTGGGCCCGGCTCAGGTACGACTACGCCGCGGGCTACGCGGCTGCTGAGGCGCTGAAGGGCGCCTGCGAGATCGTCGTAGTAGAAGACGGCGAAGGACGCATTGCCGGATGCGGCACGCGCGCGACGCGGCGCCTCTACCTCGACGGAGCGCCGCAGGACGTCGGCTATCTGAGCGGCTTAAGAAGCTTCCCCGGTGCGCGGCGCGGATGGGGGCTCTTCCGCGGCTTCAAGGCCATCGTAGAACTTGAGGACGCCGCGCCGAACGCGCTGACCTTTACGACGATTCTCGACGACAATGCGGAGGCGCGAGAGCTGCTGACGTCGGGACGCGCAGGGCTGCCGAAATACTCTCCACGCGGAAGGGTCGTTACGTATGCGTTAGCCCCGCGCGGCGGAGCGGATCCCGAAAGGGCGTCGCTTGACGAGCTGATAGAATTCTATGCGCGGGAATCTCCAAGGAGGCAGCTCTTCCCCGTCTTCGGCGAGACGCTCCCTCCCGGGCTTTCGGCTGACGACTTCTTCGTCGTGCGGCGCGGCGGACGCGTTGCTGCGGCGGGTGCGGTGTGGAACCACGGCGAGAGGCGGCGAATATTCGTCGACGGGTATATGCTTCGCCTGCGCGTGCTGCGTCCTTTTCTCAATGTGCTGTTCAGGTTTTCCAACTGTCCGTTGCTTACTTCGCCTGGAAGCGAATTCGCGTGCTCGTATCTCGCATACGCGCTTGCCGAGAACGACGACCCGTCGCTCTTTGCCGGGCTTGTCGAAGCGGCGCGGCGCATCTGCCGCGGACGGAACCTCGTCCTCTCGCTGCATTCCCATGACCCGCTCACCCGCGTCGCGGCAAAGTTCGGCGGCTGGCGCTACCGGAGCGATTTCCTTACCGTCGAGTTCGCAGGCCGCCCGCGCGACCTCCGCGGCATTCCCTACATAGAGGCCGGCGCGCTGTGAATGTGGGAATAATTCCCGCTCGGTAAATTTCACAGTGTCCTCACTCAAACAATCGCATAATATCCCTATCGGTAAAGTTGCACTTGAAATCGAAAGCGAAACTTTGGTAAAATACCGCTCGGTAAATTAAGGAGAGGTTTATGACGGCAAAGGAACTTGGAACGATTATCCAGAAAACGCGCAAGGCGCAGGGAATGACACAGCCGCAGTTGGCAATGGCGTGCGGCACGGGTATTCGCTTCATAGTTGATCTTGAGGCGGGCAAGGAGACTTGTCAGCTAGGCAAGGCGCTTCTTGTAGCGCAGATGCTTGGATTGAATATCGGGGTCGCGGGGCAACAGTAATCTGGGTGCAGACGTATGGAAGAAGCACAAATCAAGCGTAGCCTCGACATATTCTGGAATGGCAGGATCGTTGGACGCTACGATCTTCTTGACGACGGCTCGGAGCTGTTTTCATACGATGGCAGCTATCTTGAATCCGCCGATGCTGTGTCAATATCCCATTCACTGCCGCTTCGGGCCGATCCGTATGGCAAGCGACAATTGCGTCCGTTTTTCGCGGGGCTTTTGCCGGAGGAGTCGCAGCGCCAGCGCATTGCGGCATACCTTGGTCTTGCCGATAGCGACGACTTTTCGATGCTTGAGGCGATAGGCGGCGAGTGCGCGGGTGCGCTTGAAATCATACCGCATGGGAAGTCGCCGCACGGGAATACCGACGCGCTTTCGCCTTGCGATGACCATCGTCTTTTGGAAATCGTGAAGTCGCTGCCATACCGACCGATGCTTGCTGGAGAGACGGGGCTGAGGCTTTCTCTTGCCGGTGCGCAGAGCAAGCTCCCTGTCGTCTTTAGAGACGGTCACTTCTATCTGCCGGAAAACGGAACGCCATCGACGCACATACTCAAGCCGGAGCTGTCTGAATGGTTCAAGGGGATCGTCGCCAACGAGCATTGCTGTATGACGCTTGCCAGGGCGATAGGTATCCCCGCCGCCGAGACGAAAAGAATTGATGTTGGCGACATACCGTGCCTGCTGGTGACTCGCTATGACCGCGCTGTGGATTCGCGTTCCGGAGTGGTGCGACGGATTCATCAGGAGGACTTCTGTCAGGCCCTTGGAAGAGCGCCGGAGCAGAAGTACCAGTCTGACGGCGGTCCTCTTGCGCGCGAAATCGTGCGGCTCATTCGGGACGGGTGGTCGACAACGCCCGCAAAAGACATACTTGCGTTCGTCGATCTTGTCGTGTTCAACGCAATCATAGGCAACGCAGACGCGCACGGCAAGAACTACTCTATGCTGTACGATGGGAGGATCCGCCGCCTTGCGCCCGGCTACGATCTTGTTTCGACAGTGTTTTGGCCGGCGCTTGCATCCGCGCCAGCCATGAAAATCGGCGGCAGCGACTCGATCAATTCAATCCTGTCTGGACATTGGCGAAAGTTCGCGCAGGAAACGGGAGTATCTTTTGCAGCCCTGCGGTCGCGCATAAAGCACCTTTGCACGGCCGTGGCGTCGCAGACCTCTGATGCACTCGGCCTTCCGCAGGAATGCGAATGCGTGCTTGCAATAGTCAGGGAGCGGGCCGAAAGATTGAAGATATGTTCGGAGTGAGTTGCGAGGACAAGTCAACCAAGGCAAGAAAATCGCTGTGAGCGAAATGGTTAGAGTCGGGATATGGGCTGTGGGGCGGCTGTCGCAGGATGACCGCGAGGGGATGGAGCGGCTGTACCGCGAGTACTACGAAGGCGCGAACGAAGGCGACTTCGCGCGCGACCTCGCGGAGAAGGATTGGGCGATCGTGCTCAGGGACGCGGAGGGCGTTCGTGGTTTCTCGACGATGAAGCTCGTGCGCGTGGAGGAGACGAACGTCCTCTTCAGCGGCGACACGGTGGTGGACGAGGCGTGCCGCTCGCAGACCGGGCTCGCCGGCGCGTTCGGACACGTCATGCGCCACCTCGCCGAGACCGGCGTCGAAGATCCGCACTGGTTCCTCATCTGCAAGGGCGCGCGCACGTACCGCTTCCTGCCGACGTTTTTCCGTCGCTATGTGCCAGGTCCACGCGAGGACGCCGAGCTCGCAGAGCGCCTTCGCTGCGTCGCCTCTGCGATGTATCCGCGCGAATACGACCCCGCGACTGGCGTGCTGCGCTTTGGCGCGGGGAAGGACAGGCTCAAGGGAGATGCTCTCCGCATGGACCGCGAGTCGGTGAGGTTCCGCGCATTGAACCCGGACTGGGCGCGTGGCGACGAACTCTGCTGCATGGCGCCGCTTGCGCTCTCCAACCTGAACCGCCTCGGCGAGCGGGTGATCGCCGACACGAACCCCAAGTGGCACCTCTGATGCGCATCCTCCTCGCCAACATCGCGTGGTTCCTCTCGACGCTTCCAGACGCCGTGCGCTTCGCGCTCGCGCTGCACGACCCTGCGAAGGCGCAGGCGAAAGCGGCCGCTCGGCGACATCCGACGCGCCCCAAGGACGTCATCCTCGAGGAGCCGACGAGCGGCACGACTGGCGGGACAAAGTGGATTCCGTACACAGAGCAGCTGCGGCGCGAGTTCATGCGCGCGGTCAATCCGTGGATGGCGTCGATATACCTCCGCCACCCAGGGCTACTTTTATGCACGCACTACTGGAGCGTCTCGCCGTACACGGAGGTGCGCCAGCCGAAGAACGGTCCGCGCCGCGGCTTCGCCGAGGACCGCGAATATCTTGGACCCGTACGCGCGCGCCTCGTCGCCGCGCTTTTCCCCGTATCCGCCGCAGTGGCGGAGGAGCGCGATCCCGAGCGGCACATGATGAAGACGGCGCGAGCGCTTGCGGCGTCGCGCAGGCTCGGGCTCGTCTCGGTGTGGCATCCCTCGGCGTTTCTACGGCTCCTCGACTTCATGTCCGAACGCGCGGACGAGGTGTCGGACGATCCGCGCGTGCGGCGGCTTCTCGCCGCGCGGGACTTCAGCGGCGTGTGGCCGCGCCTGAAGCTGATAAGCTGCTGGGACGCGGCGTTCGCCGCTGCGGACGCGGAGAAGGTGCGCGCGGCGTTTCCGGGCGTCGAGGTGGAGGGGAAGGGACTGATGGCCACTGAGGGCGTGGTGACGGTTCCGTGGTTCGGAAAGCGTGTCGCCGCGGTGACGTCGCATTCGCTTTCCTTCGAGCGCGTGGACGAGGCGAGCGGCGAGCCTGTCGCGGGGACGGCGGTCGGCGTGGAGCGGCTTGAGAAGGGGAAGCGCTACGGCGTCGTGCTCACGACGGGCAACGGCTTCGCGGACTACAGGCTCGGCGACGTCGTGGAATGCACTGGCTTCGTCGCGAAGACGCCGCGGCTCGAGTTTTGCCACCGGGCGGGCGGAACAATCGACCTGCACGGCGAGAAGATGCATCCGGCCTTTGTCGCCGAGGTGGTTTCGAAGCTCGCCTGGCGCTTCGGACGCGCCGCCTTTGCTATGCTCGTCCCGCGGCAGGACCGCCGCGGATACCGCCTTCTGTGGGAGCCGGAAGGCGGGAGGCTTCCGGGGGCGGAGGAGGTCGAGGGGCTTCTCCGGACCAACTACCACTACGCCCACGCCGTGAACCTCGGGCAGCTCGAGCCTGTCGCGGTGGAGGAGGTGAAGGACGGACTCGGCAGATGGTGCGCCGCGGCAGATGTGCCGCGCGCCGCCGCTAAGCCTCCAAGCCTCGGAAATCTTGACTAAATTTTAGAGGATTAAATTCTGGCGGAGGCGCGGCGGCGCGTTTTGGTATAATATGCGTTGAAACGGAAGCAAGGAATCGTCTCGAATGAAAACATACGTCTGTGGACACAGGAATCCTGACGTCGACTCGGTCATGAGCGCGTATGCGCTCGCAGACTTGAGGCGGCGTACCGGCATGAGCGACGTCGAGGCGATATGCGCGGGGCGACTTCCGCCACGCGCAAAGTGGGTGTTCGAGCACTTCCATCTCAAGGGCGTAAGGCCGAAGCGCGACGTCTATGTGCGCGTCAGGGATCTCGTCGATACGTCTGTCCCCATGATCGACGCCGGTCAGTCGCTTGTCGACGCGCTTAGGGCGCTCGAAAAGTCCGGCGAGTCGTCGCTTCCGGTGAAGGACGCGGCCGGGAAGTTCGTCGGGATGCTCTCTCCCGCAAAGCTCCTTTCTCTCTTCATTGAAAAGGCCGATCTTTCGATTCCCGTCGGGAAGGCGCCGCTTCACCAGTGCAGCCAGGTCCTCTCCGAAAACGACCGTGTCCACGACATACGCTCCGCCGCCGTCCGCAATGCGC
>Ga0256405_10005951_pt1 | contig 20228 bp, 19 predicted proteins | sample RumenRJG_02DNA_FD_189096 | JGI IMG/M metagenome (GOLD analysis project Ga0256405, IMG submission 189096) | Bovine rumen microbial communities from Lethbridge, Alberta, Canada - RJG_02 | ecosystem: Host-associated > Mammals > Digestive system > Stomach > Rumen | place: Canada: Alberta... | reverse complement strand
TTCGTTTAATAAAAATTGTTTTGTATTAAGGTTGTATTTATTAATAATAAAATCTCTTTCCGGTAAATATTCTTTGATTGACAGGATTGCTTTTTTACCGAGTGGTACAACTCTTTCTTTTGAACCTTTTCCTGTACACTGAATATATTTTCCATTCAAGTCGTAATTAAATATTGTTAAATTTACCAGTTCTGAAACCCTCAAACCGCATCCGTACAAAAGTTCAATAATAACTTTTTCAATATTTGTCAAATTTTGGCTTAAAATATTTTCAATTTCTTGAATTGACATAATTTTTGGTAATCTTTGGGGAATTTTTGGCTGTTCAAGTGTTAAAGTAGGATTTGATTTTATAATATCATTTGTACATGCCCATTTAAAAAATCCCCTAAATGATGCGATTTTTCTAATAATACTTGTTGGTGAATATTTTTTTTCATGCAGATTTCTAATATAAGAATTAATTTGTGTTCTTTGAATATTTTCCAAATCCATATCATTACAAAATTCAAAAAAATAATTTAAATCTCTTCTGTATGCATCAATAGTGTTTTGAGAAAGTCCCTTCTCAATTTCTAAAAAATCCAAATATTCAGAGAGAATTTGAGTATTCATAAACAATTTATACTACATATTACTGTTAATGACAATCATAAAAAATTATGATATAATGAACTAAAAGTAAAAAATTTCGTTGTATAAACAGGAGAAAAAATGAAAAAATTATTATCATTATTAATATTGTTAGTTATGTTAACAGGAATAAAAGCTTTTGCTGATGATAAACAAGATGTTTTAAATTTCTTTAACAGTTATGTATCTGCGGCAAATTCTTATAGTAATACAGTTGGAGACATGTATTCACCAAATGCAAAAATAATAAGACAGGTTGTAAAACCTGATGGTACAACAGCAAATGCATATACTAATACTGCAACATATATAAAACAAATGAAAATAGGTCAAGCAGGTGCAAAATTAAGAGGCTATAAAAATTATTATTCAAATGTAACTGTTACTGATTTGGGTAATGGATCATACAAAATAAGCTCTTTAAGACAACCAACAGGTGAAACTTATAAATTAAAAACATATATGATTGTCAAAAAAATAAATGGAAAATGGCAAATTATTGAAGAAATGATGCAGACAAAACAGCAGATTTTCTTAAAATATGCAAAATAAGGAATAAGAATTGAGCAATTTTAGATTTTTAACAGCAGGTGAAAGTCATGGAAAATGTCTTACTGCTATAATAGAGGGGATTCCGTCAGGATTTGATATAAATCCTGACTTTATCAATAATGAATTAAAACGCCGTCAACAAGGATATGGCAGGGGCGGTCGTATGAATATAGAATCAGATGTTGTTGATATTATATCCGGTATAAGGTTTGGAAAAACCTTGGGTTCTCCGATAACTTTGGTTATCCAAAACAAGGATTATGAAAATTGGCAAAAAATAATGAGTATTTATCCAGAGGATTATACCGAAGAAAAATCTTTCACTCAATGCAGACCCGGTCATGCTGATTATGCAGGAAGTATAAAATATAACCAAAAAGACTTGAGAAATATATTAGAACGGTCAAGTGCACGTAAAACTGCAATAGAAACAGCAGTTGGAGCTGTTGCAAAACAGATTTTGGAACAATTTGGAATAAAATGTTTATCAAAAATTATTCAAATAGGAAAAGCAACAGAAAATTTTGAGCAAGAAATAGATAAAGCGAAAGAACAAGGTGATTCGTTAGGTGGAAAATTTGAGATAATTTTTGAAAATTTACCTGTCGGTTTAGGTTCTTGTATGCATTGGGATAGAGCACTTGATGGAAAAATAGCTCAAGCAGTTATGAGTATTCCCGCGATAAAAGTTGTAGAAATCGGTCAAAATCCAATCGGATTTTACGGAAGCGAATATCATGATGAAATGTTTATAAAAGACGAAAAAATATTTAGAAAAACAAATAATGCAGGTGGTATAGAAGGTGGAATGACAAATGGAGAACCTTTAATTGTCAAAGCCGTAATGAAACCAATTCCGACAATGAAAAAAACATTAAATACTGTTGATTTGTCAAATATGACAGAAACACAAGCTCATTTTGAAAGATCAGATACTTGCGCTGTTGAATCCTGCTGTGTAGTTGCGGAAGCCAGAATTGCTTGTATTTTGGTTGATGAAGTCTTACAAAAATTTGGTGGAAATAATTACAAAGAAATAATTAAAAATAAAATTTAACCTGTTGACAAATTTATTTATTTCATTTATAATAAATTTGGGGTAAATGTATATTTATAAGTCTTGTCAATCGGCGAGACTTTCTTTTTGCATTATAAAAAATATATACTTTGGATATATTGTAAAATTTATTTAACATTTCATTTTTTTTTCTAAAGATTTTTCAAATTGTTGACGAAATAAAAATTACAAACAATAATATGGAGGTAATTTTTTAGATGAGTGCAAGATTTGGAAAGGTTGCTGTTATAGACAGTAACAAAGTTGCCAATGAGATTATGCGTGACATAGTTGACATTGACACCATGGAGAGAACACTTAAAACAGAGCTTAGTTCGGTTGATTTATTTAAAATTGATTGTGCAATTCTTTCTTCATTGCGGAACACCGAAGATTTTTCAAGAGATTTATTAAAGCAATTAGAATCAGGATTTTTAGAGACATTATCCCCACCAAAAGATATTTTACAAGATATTCAAATGAATACAATGATTGATATAACGTCTCCAATAAAGGATATGTTTGATGATATGGCAATAATAGTTTCAGAGGAGCTGATGAGTTTATAGTATGCGAAAAAATAAATTTATACCGCCTTAGTAATTGATTATGACGCAATAGAAACAAGTGAAAATTATGAAACCACAATAATTTTAACAAATGAAATTTTAAAAGAATATAAATTAAATGTTGACAAAACAAAAATAGAAAATTTTAAAGATATAAGTTTTATAAGTTTATTTGAATAAGAGGTTTTTTTAAAACCTCTTATTTTATATAAAAAACAAAATATAAATGAGATTTTTCGGTCACTACGTTCCCTCTGATGATTCCCTCTCCTTTTGAGATAGGGGTGAGGTTCTTTTATTACAAAAAACTCATATAATCTTTATTTCATAATAAAAATAGACATATTGAAAATCAATTGTAACAAAATGAAAAAAATTTAAAAAAGGCTTCTTGTTGCCTGTATGGTCGTATTGCATAGCATTATCTTAATTTGTTTAATAAAAGTGTAAATATTAAATACGAAAAAACAAAAGACAGAAAAGGATTTGAACTAAGCTGTAATATTATTTTATTTTAACTAAATCAGGCTCTATAATTTTGTAAAACTTTTCATCAATATTGTTCAAATCTATAATATCGACTTTAAACGGAAATGTAGAATCATGAAATTTTGATCTTGCATATAAAATATCTGTTATATCTAATTTATTTTTGCTTTTGATTGCAATGTCGATATCGGAATATTCATCGGCTTTACCTTGTGTTCTGGAACCAAATATAAAAATTTCAATATCATCAAATACAGAACATAATATTTGCTTGATAAAATCCAAATATTTACTTTCAAGATTTATATTATTCATAAGATTTTTTTAATTGTTCTATTAAATAAGTAACTTCATTATAAAAATCAGGAATTATTGATACTACTTGTTGAGCAATATTTTCATCATATGTATGTGAAGTCAAATTTCTCATTTCTCTAAACTTTGTCCAAGTTTCCAAATTAGATTTGAGTAATTTTAATTGATTTGCTGTTCTAATCATGTCATTAAAAGACATTTGATTTACATTTTCAATTATAAATGCCCGATCGATAAAGTATTTCCGAATAATTTTTAAAGTAACCGAATAAGTAAATTCAAATCTTTGTATTACTGAATCTCTTATTGCATCATCATTTTTATTTTGTTCAAAACGAATTATTACTTCTTCTAGTTTAGTTAAAGCCTTTTCAAGAGCCGAAAAGTCAAAAGTATCTTCTTTCATAATAAGTTTATTATAAATATCAAAGCTATATTTTGTCAATTGTAACGAAATGTAAATTTGAATTTAAAAACGGCTGAAACCCAGTTATAATGCCTGTATGGTATGGTATGGTATGGTCGTGTTGCGTCTTTTGTCAATCAATTTTTAAAAAGCAAAAAACTTTATAAAAACATAGGGGATATTACATTTTAAGAAAAAGAAAATTCATTGATATCAATATATCTAATGAATAATTTGAGCACAAAATGTTAGGTTGCGCTGCAAATTTTTCTTGAATAAAACACAAAAGGGGAAATTATGAGTGGATTAAATGTGACAGATGGCACAAGTTTGAAGATTTTAGACAAATACAAAAGAGGTACATCTAAAACAGGATTTAAATATTTTGTAAAGTGCAATGACGGTAATATTTATGAAATTTCCGGTAAAAAAGATTATAATCAATTAAAAAAAGGTAAGAAATTTAATTTACCAGCTCAATCAAATATAAATGATATATCAAGTGAGGTTGGAGAGGCACAAAAACAACTAGAACAAACTCAACAACAATTACGAACTGTTAAAAACGGACCTTATACAACATATTATGGTACTCCGGAACAATTAGTTGCAGCTGAACCAACAGGCAATAGAGCACCAGAATTAACATCTAAAAATGTTGAGTCTGGGCATAAAGGAAAAACTTGGAAAACATATCTTGAACAGCATGGTAGAACTTATACTCCAAATGCGCCATCAGGCACTGTAATAGCTGATCAAATCGCTCAAAAACGAATAGAAATTAATAACTTAAAACAACAGTTAAAAGAAGTTAAAGGTATGCCAATTTTTGAATCAGGATACCAAAGAAGAATTGAGCAATTGGAAAATGAGATTGCGCAAATGAGTAAATCAGGTGCAAATCCTACTTTTTCTGATAAATCAAAACCAAATTCTGGAAATAAGCCGATAAATCCAAATCCTGCAAACTCAGGAAATAAACCGGTAAACCCAGGAAATAATCCTGTAAACCCAGGAAATAAACCGGTAAATCCAAATCCTGCAAACACTGGTAAAAAAGGCTTGATTGACAGATTGAAAGGAACAGGTTCAAAAATAAAGAATGGACTTAAATCGATTCCTAAAAAAGGTAAATGGGCAATATTTGGTCTTTTAGCAGCTGGTGCGGCATTATTAGTAGCAAAAAGTTGTTCTGATGACACAAAAAGTGTAACTCCAGAAAATGTAAACGGAGTAGGCAAGAGTGAAGAACAAAAACCTATTGATAATCCAATAAAAGAAAAAACAAATCCGGTAGTTGATAATAATTCCGATAGCACAGAAGATTATGAAAAAATAGCAGTTGATCGAGGAATGTGGCAATATAGATTATCCGATAGAGAATTAACACTAGAGAATAATGGCGAAAAACAACAAATATCAGATGTAAGTGCCAGAACAAAAGAAATGGTTGAACGCGATAAAAGAACTCTAACAGAAGATGGGCATACAGATCCAACGTTAATGCAAGGAGATAGTATTTCTGTAACTCCAGATTTAGCAAAAATAATTAAAGAAGCAAAAGAAGAATATAAAAAACAACATAATGGACAAGAGAATGAAACATGGTCGCAAATACGTCCAATAGTAGATAAAAAAATTGCAGAGCAAGCTGCATAAGAAGTGATAAATAAAAAAGACCGAGCAATCGGTCTTTTTTTTATGCTCTAGGATGTGTTTCGTTATAAACTTCTTTCATATGCTGAGTAGAAATATGTGTATAAATTTGTGTGTTTGATATACTTGCATGCCCCAAAAGTTCTTGTACAACTCTCAAATCCGCTCCATTTTCTATCAAATGTGTTGCAAAACTGTGTCTAAAAACGTGTGGAGTTACATGTTTGGGCAAGTTTATTTTTTCAACAATTTCATTTATGACATTTCTTATTGTTTTTGTCTGTAATCTATAACCTGTATTATTGATAAAAACAGGTGAATCTTCATTTTTTTCAGGAATAGGAAAACCCTTAGGTATTAAATCTCTTGCACTTTCTATATATCTTTCAAGATAATTTTTTGCTCTGTCTGTTACCAAAATAATTCTTTCCTTTGAACCTTTACCAAAAACTCTTATTTCGTTTTGTTCTAAATTTAAATCACCAAAATTAAGTCCTGCAAGCTCTGATATACGCATACCTGTTGCCCATAAAAGTTCCAATATGGTTCTGTTTCTGTAACCGGAAGGGGTTTCTATTTTAGTGTTATTTAAAATTTGTTCAACTTCATCAGGAGTTAAAAACTTAGGTAATGACTTTGGCCGCTTAGGATTATTAAGATTCATTGCAGGATTATTATCAATTTTATGTTCTCTATATAAATATTTGTAAAAAGTTCTTAATGATGCAATTTTGCGTGAAATGGTTGTTTTTTTGTAATTAAACTTTTGTATAAAATGTAAATATTCTCTTACTTTTGAAAAATTTACATTTTCGCAGGAGTTATCATCCAACCATACAATGTAGCTCAAAATATCTGAACAATAAGCTTTTGCGGTATGTTCAGAAAAATTCTTTTCTGCAATTATATACGATTTAAAATCTTCTAAATCTTGTTTTGAATCAGTGTTTAATGCCATAATATACTTTTTATACATCATTTATATTATTGCTTTTTTATATTGACTATTATACAATATTTTTGGAAGAAAAGAAAATTATTTATAAAACTCCAGGAGAAATTATGAATTATAAAAAGTTACTAGTATCATCTATCGTCGTTATGGCTGCTCTTTCAACTAATGCTTTTGCAAAAGAATTACAAGCACAAGTAGCAGAAGTAAAATATACAGCAAATACCGGTGATATTTATACGGAACATAAAGTTGCTCCTATAAAATCACTGTCTCAACCATACCCCGAAATAGCAAAATTAATAGAATACAATCATTATGAAGAAGCAGACAAACAATTAAAAGAAATGCTTAATCAAAAACCGGGCGATCCGAATTTGATAGCATTAAAAGCTGTATCTCAAGCAAAACAGCATCAATTAGAACCGGCTCAGTTTGAATTAGATAAATTGTTAAAAAGTCATCCAAACAATCCGTTAGTTCACTATGCTCAAGGTTACGTATTTATGCAGCGCCAAACAGCTTCTGACGTTGATTATATCAAAACTACCAGAGGTTTGATAAACGGAGCAATAAAAGAATTCGTTGACGCAGTAAATTTGGATAAAAATTATTATCAAGCATACAATATGATGGGTATTGCAACATTAAAACTCGGAAACAAACAAGATGCTATGGATTTATTCCAAACGGCATTGAAAATAAATCCGGGATTTGCAAATGCATACGATAATGTTGGTATCATCGAAATGATGAATGGTAATTTGGATGCTGCAGAAGACAACTTTATGAAAGCAATGAAATACAATACTCACAACCCGACAGCTTGGTATCATATGTGTCAGGTTGAAACAAGAAGAGGAAATTATTCAAAAGCTCTTACTTGGGTAAATCACTCATTGCACGTAAATCCAAATTCATCACCTGCATTAACTCTACAAGGTGAATTATATTTGAAACAAGGTAACCAAGCAGCTGCAATTAATTCGTTCAAAAAAGCACAAAAGGTTAAACCTGAAAATATCAGACCTTATCTTAATCTTGCAACAGTTTATGAAAACAGAGCAGATGAAGAATTTGCAATTGAACAGTTAAAGACTGCTCTTGCAATTACTCCAAATAATATGGAAGGTAACAAGAGAATTGCTGATATGTCATTACATATTAGAAAATATGACCAAGCTCTTGATTATTATTCAAAACTAGTAGGCGATGCAAAATATAATGATGATGGTATAATCGGTCTAGCAAACACATATTATGAAATGTCAAAAGACCGCGGTGAAAATAATCGTATTACAACAAACCAAGAAGTTTATTTAGCATACGACTATATTAATAAAGCAATTGAAAAGTGTCCTGAAGATTTAAAATTACATCTTGCAAAATTGAAATTGGCAAGATTAATTCACCAGGATCCAATTTCTCAAGACAGCTTGAACTACATTGTTCAAACAGCCGGAAACGGTATAATGGATAGTGTATTGAAAGGTGAAGCATATTTAGCATTAGGTAGAGAAAAAGATGCAGTTTATTCATTTGAAAATGCTGTAAATTTTGCTGAATCTGTTGATGATGATTTATATTTGGGTGAAATTCTTGTTCACAATAAACAATTCAGAACAGCAAGAACAGCACTACAAAAAGCTCTTATGAAAGATCCTGACAATATTATTGCAAAAAATGGTATTGAATACATTGATCTTTGTGAAGTTAAATCAAATGAATTCTTTGATATAGCTCAAAGACAGTATCAAGAAAATAATTACGCATCTGCAATTGAGTATTGTAACCATGCAATTGATTTCTATCATAACAGTCCGCAGATTGCAAAACTTAAAGCAATGTCTTATGAAAAAGAGTTGAATTATCGTGGAGCAGTAAAATACTATCAACAGTATTTAGCTATGAATCCAGATGCTTCTGATAGAGCAGCTATCGAAAGCAAAATTCAACAATATGCACCGAAATCTAACTAGCATACAATAATAGCTTAGCATTATTGTAGTATTCAAAAAAAATGAAAAAATTCGATATTCGAAAAACATTTGAAATATTTTTGAGAGAGCCCATCAGTGTATTAACTGAAGGGCTGTTTCAACTTGTGCATATTGAAAATAATATTTTTAGCCAAAAACCATACGTTGGCATTGATTTTGTAAACAAAAAGACACAGATAACTGTTATGAATAATGAAAAAATGTATAATCTTTTTCAGACAGTACTTTTTAAACGCCGTCTAAAAGAACAAAAAGAAAAAGTTGCGAACAAATAATTTTATTTAAACTTTCCAATAAACATTGAAATTCCGTACTCATTTAATACTCCATCAAGGTCAATTAAGATTTTCTTTTTATAATTACTCATTTTGTTCTCTTATAGGCTACATACTTTTATTTCATTATAACAGAAAATAAAAATATGACAAATAAGACTACAAAACTTATTAAATTAGGTCAAAATATCCAAAAAGCAAGAAAAGAAAAAAATTTATCACAAAATGCATTAGCAGAAAAATTGGATATTTCAAGAGAACATTTAGCAAAAATAGAAACAGCAAAAAGATGTCCTAGTTTAAAACTACTATTTGATATTTCAGATATTTTAGAAATATCGGAAGAAGTTTTATTACATTTCTAAATTTAAAAAATTTATTTTTTTACACTTTTATCGGCAAGTTCACTATCCAATCTCAAAAATACAGGTTTGATATCTTCTTTTGAAATTAGTTTGCCAATTTTGACATTGTCTGCCGTTAAATCGTCAAGTTTTGTATTTATATCAAATGATAATTGAGAAGCCATTGATTTTGATATATTTGGACAATAAGGATAAATTAAAGATGAAATAATACACATAATATCCAAAACGTTTGTCAAAACTTGTCCGCATTCATTCCATTTTTCTTCTTTTGCAAGAGTCCAAGGTGCATTATCTTGAACATATTTATTTGCAGCATCGACAAGTTGAATAATTTCTTGTCCGGCTTCTGCTATTTCAAAATTATCAAAATGATTTTTAACAATTTGAATAGTATTTAATGCCTTTTTAGCTAAAGGATTTTCACACTTAAATTCAGATTTAATTTCACCATCAAAATATTTTACCAGCATTGAAAGAGTTCTGTTCAAAAGATTTCCCATGCTATTTGCAAGGTGTGCATTAACTTTTTCTTTAAAATCGTCATCCGAATAATTTCCGTCACGTCCTGAAGGTGCTGATGTTGCCATATAATATCTGAACGCATCAGGATATTCCATATTAAAACTTTCTAAAACGGAAGTTGGTGATACAACATTACCCAATGATTTTGACATTTTTGTTTCATCTATTGTAATCCAACCATGTGCAAAAATATGTTTTGGTAACGGTAAATTCAATGCCATTAAAAATGCCGGCCAATAAATACTGTGAAATTTTAAAATATCTTTACCTATTACGTGAACATCAACCGGCCAATATTTTTTGAAATCAATAGATTCATTATCAGGTTCATAACCAATTGCAGTAATATAATTTGAAAGAGCATCAATCCAAACATAAATAGATTGTTCCGGATCGTCTAATACATCTATTCCCCATTGAACATTTGATTTTGCACGAGAAACAGAAATATCCTGTATATCTTCTAACTGATTCAAAACTTCATTTGCCCTAAATTCCGGCATAATAAAATCCGGATGTTCTTTAATATGTTTAATTATAGCATCTTTATATTTTGTAAGTTTAAAGAAATAATTTTCTTCACTAACAATATCAGGTTTTTTCATATGATCAGGACAAAGTCCGTCTTCAGTCAAATCTTTAGGATTTAAAAAGCATTCACAGCCCTGACAATACCAACCTTCATATGAATGTTTATATATATCACCATTTTTAACAAGTTTTTTAAATATTTTTTGAACAGCTTTTTCATGATAATCATCAGTAGTTCTAATAAATTTTGTATAATTTATATCTAACGCTTTCCATGCATCTTTAAATTTTTGAGCATTTTCATCACAAAGTTCTTTTGGTGTAATTCCTTTTGATTGTGCAGTTTTTTGAATTTTAATACCATGTTCATCTGTTCCTGTTAAAAAGAACACATCATCACATCTTTGAGTGTAGTGTCTTGCAATTATATCAGTTAATATTTTTTCATAAGCGTGTCCTATATGCGGAGCACCGTTAACATAATCAATGGCCGTAGTTAAATAATACTTTTTCATCCTTTACCTCTTTAAAAAAAGTATAACATAAAATCAGATTGCTTGTTTTTGTAAAATTTCACTTAGACATTTTGCAAGTTGATCCGGACAGCTTGTATTTTTACTTCCGCATTTTATACCGGATAATTTTAATATAACATCTTGTATTTTCATTCCCTTAACAAGCTGTTTAATTCCTTGTAGATTTCCGTTGCATCCTCCGATAAAATCAACATCCGAAATAATATCATTATCAAATTTTACTTGCATTAATTGGCAGCATGTGCCTGATGTTTTGTATTGAATTGTTTTTTCCATTTATCTATTCCAAATTTTCTGTAATAATACCACCAGAACCTCTGTCTATTTCTCGTTTAATCGGTTTATTATTTTCATTAAACCAAGTTTTGACAGAACCTCTATACTCTATTTTTTCTATTTGTTTACCATTTTTATTATACATTATTTCTGTTTTTATTTCTCCCGGTATAATAACAATTGTTTCTTTTGAAACTTGTCCTTCATCATAATATTCATATTCTATTTCTGTTTTTTTAGCTAATATATTATGCTCGTCATATAAATTATTAAATTCATATACTTTTTGTCCAAATTCATTATATCTATGACCAATTTCAAGGTTTGTTCTTCTTATATAATCTAATATTAATTTGTTTGAATTATCATAAGTTCTGCAAATAACTGTGCAATCGGGTGAAATTTCATACACTGCCAAACCAAGTTCACAAGGTTGCTCAATAACCTTTGTTCCGTCAGGTTTGATGTATTTCGGTACCATAGAATCTTTTTTAGGATCTTTTTTTATGAATCCAAATGATTTTAAGTGATTTTTAAAATTTTCCATATAGTAAAGATAATATATTTAGTTGTTTATATCATCATATATTTGAATTATAATATAATTATGAAAAAACTAATTTTATTATTATTTATATTTCCTTGTATGTTCGCTTCGGCAAATGAGTTAACTGAAGATTATATGGACATTGCAACAAACTACTGTATTTATGGCAAATACAGAGATGCATATAATTATATCGATAAAGTTTTGCAAATAGAGCCTTATAATACTGATGCAAAAGAATTGAAAAATACTCTTTTGAGAATAATGAATCCAAATATTGAATCTTATTTAACATCAACAAATGCAAACTTAAATCAAGCTTTTTCTAATAAAAAAGCCGGCAATAGATCTGCTCAAATTGAAATTTTATCTAAAACAAATGATTTTTGGTCATCCTATTTTTTAGCTGAGTATTATAGAGATATAAATGATTATGATAACGCAAAAAAATATTACCAACAGGCAATAGAACTTAAGCCAAATTATTCTCAAAGTTATTTAGGGCTTGGAAAAACTTACATTGAATCAAAAGAATATTTAAAAGCTATAGATACCTTAACAAAATATATTTCATATAACAAAAATTCTGATATTGCTTATGCTTTGCGTGCTGAGGCAAATATGAATATGAATTATATAATAGAAGCAGAAGAAGATATTAAAAAAGCATTGGAAATAGAACAAAATATATCATATTTATTGATAGAAGCAAAGATTTTGTATTACAAAGCTCAATATGATGATGCAAGACAAAAACTAAATTTGTTATCCAGAAATGTTCAAACATCAGAAGTTTATAAATATTTAGGCCTTTGTGATTATGCTCAAAACGATTATAAAAATGCATTATTAAATTTTGATAAAGCAATCATACTCTCTGATGAGGACAAACAATTGATTTCAACATATAATAACTTAAAAACAATGTTGGATAAACAATGAAAAAGAAAAGTTATAAAAAAGAATCAATAGCAACAAGTGTAAAAAATTGGACTGTTTCTATAATACTTGCCACAATTATGTTTTTTGGACTTCAATGTTACAGTATTACATCGAGTCTTAAATTTGCACAAGTTAGCGATGCTCATTTTTATACCGGAGATAATAATACTACTTACAAGATGATTGGTCATTCAAGGGAAATTTTAGATGATGTGATTGATCAAATTAATTCAATACCAAATATTTCTTTTTTAATGTTTACCGGTGATCAAATTGATAAACCGTTTGAAAAAGAATTAAGTGCATTTTTACCCTATACCGAAAAAATTAAAGTTCCTTGGTATTTTACGTTTGGTAACCATGACACTATGTTTGGAGGTTATTTAAATCCGTCATTATATATGCAACTGGTAAATAAATACAATAAAAATTACAAATTTGAAAAAACGTACTATTCTTTTATTCCCCAAAAAGGTTATAAAGCAATAGTTTTGGATACTATAATAAGAGACAGATTAACAGCAAATGGTCAAATAGGTGAAGAACAATTAAAATGGCTGGATACAGAATTGCAAAATTCAAAAAACGATATCGTTTTAATATTTATGCATGTCCCCGTATTAGAGCCATTTAACAGTCCAAATCATAGACTACTTGATTCAGACAAAATGCAAGAAATTTTAAACAAATACAAAAACCCTATAGCTATTTTTCAAGGACATTATCATAGTGCAAAAATTACCCAAAAAGATAATATTGTATATGTAAGTTGTCCATCACTGGTGACTTATCCTAATGCATTTAGAATAATAACAATAACAAACAGTAGAAAAAAAGTAACAATAAATATTGAAAACAAAGAAACAAGGTTAAAAAATATCCAAAAACTTGCAAAAATTTTGGTATTTTCACCAACCGTATATACAGGTGAAGAAAAAGATCAAAATGCATTAATAATGATAAATAAGAGGTAAAAAATGAGCGAATTCAGTGTAAAATTCAGAGGTGTTAGAGGAAGTTATCCTATTGCAGACAAAGATTATATGCAATATGGTGGTAATACTGCATGTGTTGAAGTTAATGCGGGTGGTCATTTAATAATTCTGGATGCCGGTACAGGACTTATAAAAGTTGGTAATGAACTTTTAAGACAGCATATTTTGTCAGGTGTAAACCCTTCTGATAGAACACCAATAAATGCAACTGTATTAATCTCTCATATTCATCAGGACCATTTGCAAGGATTTACTTTTTTTAGACCGTTGCATATTCCCTCATCAAATATAAATGTATTTGGAAATGTTAATTATAATGAAAGTCTTGCAGATGAATTGTCTCAATTGTTATTTGGGAAATCATTTCCTTTGGATTTGGGAGATATTGCCGGAAATTTAAATATAAGAGATTTAAATGAAGCAGAAGCAATAATTTTAAAAGAAGGTCAATCTCCGATTGTTAGAAGAATTGAAACAGAAAAAGATTTAGCAGTTGAAGAAAATGACGTTTTAATTACATATTATCGTTCTTATGCGCATCCTCAGGAAGGTGTTTTGATATACAAAATTTCTTATAAAGGTAAAACACTTGTCTATGCAACAGATAAGGAAAGTTATGAAGGTGGAGATAAAAAACTGGTTAATTTTGCGCATAACTGTAATCTTCTAATTCATGATGCTCAATATACAACGGAAGATTATACAGATTTATATTCTCCAAAACAAGGTTTTGGACATTCAACTTTTGATATGGCAGTTGAATGTAAAAAACAGGCAAATGCTGAAAAATTAATATTTTTCCACTATGACCCTGATTATGATGATAACAAATTAAATTCAATAAAAGAACAATATAAGGACGATGAAAATATTATTCTTGCATTTGAAGGCTTAGAAATTGATTTGTTATAAAAAGTAATTAAAAATAAAGAAATGAAAAAAATAACAATAATATTTTTAATATTTTTAAGTTTTATTGTTTCAGGTTACAAAACGCTTGATACGTTTGTGATTGATGCGACAAAAAATGCATACTTTCATAATAATTTGGGCTTAAATTACTTAAAAGAACATTGTTATTATGCAGCAATTCAAGAATTTAAGATTGCAATTAGCCTAAATCCAAACACCCAAGCAACTGCTGTATATTATAACAATATCGGGGATGCTTATATGGCAATTGGTTATCCAGATATGGCACAACAGCCGTATGAAGACGCCATAAAACAGTATAGTTTAAATTTGTTATATTATCAAAATCTTGCAAAATGCTATAAAGCACAAAACAAAATTACCGAAAAAATAACAGAATATAGCAAGCCTGAAAATCCGTTAAACAAAGTTATGTTAGGCATATTGTATATAGAAAACGGGGATTTAAAACGAGGTACGATAATATTAGACAGTTTTGCCAATTCGGAACCGGATTTGTTAATTACTCCGGCAATAAAACAATATGTAAAAGAAGTAGTAAATAAAATAAATGCAATTTAAAATAATTTGTTAATCTCTTAAAGTTTATATTTCGCATCTTGCAGTAATTTTATACAATCGCAAAGACTTTCATTTTCCTCATCGTTTCTATATGAAAGTGCATTCTTACTTTAATCATAAACATCATATATGGTTTGTTATATTTTTATAAATTTTTCAAGTATTCAATTTCATCGTTTTTTGTCATTTTTGGATTTTTTAGTTTTTGTTTCAAAACATAATCAAAAATTTTCTGATATTTTGGAGATGGTTTTATACCCAAATTTTTCAAATCTTTTCCGGTAATTTGTATTTTAATTTTTCTTAAATTATTAAGATAATATTTGGCTATTTGTTCATTTTTCAAAATTGCATAAAGTAAAATAGTTTCAATATGCAGATTTTTAAACATTTTATATATTTCAAAATCAGTTTTTGGTTCAATTTTTGGAATATCATTAAGTATTTTTTGTTCGGTTTTTGTAAGCGGAAGTCGTGACAAATCGCCTAACACTCCAACATAAATAAGCCAGATGTGAGATGAATTATTAAGTAAATAGTTATTTACAAGTTCTTCAATATTAATGTTTGGAAGTTTTACATTATTTGGTGTTATGAGTTTGTATATTTTTTCATTAATAAATTTTTCAAATGCTTTTTGAGAATTAAGATTAAAGGTTTCAATTAATTCTTTCTTTACTCTTTTGTAGCTCATGTCATAATTTATATTATTTAAATATTTATTCTGTAATTTTTTTGTGTGTTCATCAAGTTCAAAGCCAAAGCGAATTGAAAATTTTAATCCCCTGATAATTCTTGTAGGATCGTCAATAAAACTGTTATCGTGTAAAACTCGCAGTTTTTTATTTTTTATATCTTCTAAACCACCTGTATAGTCAATAATTTCACCTGTCGTAACAGATTTAGCAAGTGCATTAATTGTAAAATCACGACGCATAACATCTTCTTTTAAAGAACATCCGATTTTATTTACAACAGGTAAATGACCCTTGCGCGGATAGCTTTCAGAACGAGTGGAGGCAAAATCAACCTCTTTCCCGTTGACGTTTACCCTTACAGTCCCAAATTCAGGATTTTCTTGAATAACTTCTCCAAATTTTGAGCAATATTCGATAGCATTTCCAATGTATGTAATATCAATATCGAAAGAATCTTTTCCAAGAATTTCGTCTCTAACAATTCCGCCGATATAAAATAATTTGTTAGAAGTATCATTTATTTTGATGATGTTCATACAAGGTATTTTAGCTTAAAATGATATAAAATGGAATAGGAGTAATTATATGCTACAAGAAGCAACAAGAGCAATAAATTCGGCATTTAATAACAGTTTTATAAAAAAATTAAGCCAATATCTTCACGATTGTGTTAGAGAAGAAGTAAAAAGTTCAACATTTAGGAATTTAAAAGGAGATAAAGATAATAAATGGATTTTTCTTCAAGGTGAAGAAAGATTATTTTCTTCAGGAGATGAATATATATCACTTGAAGGTAGTGATCCTAAATTAACAGAATTAATGATTCAAAGTGAACTCGGTCAAAAAGACAAATATCTTATATATGGATACCTATTCTTAGTTGGTAAAAGTTCAAAAACAAAAAAACAAAATGAGTTTTTGACACCGCTTTTGTATATGCCATGTAAACTTGAGCGAAACGGAGTTCATATAAATTGTTTTGCACAAGAAGAGGTCTTATCGCTTAATACAGGTGCACTTGCTGCATTGATGCGAAAAAATGATGATGACGATGAAACAGATATTTTATTGGAAGGTATTTTGGATGTAGTTCCTGATCTGCCTATTACTCAAGAAAAATTAGATATATTTTTAACTACTCTTAAATCTCTTGTCCCTGAAATTGAAATAGCTTCAAATAATGATGAATATAAAGAAGATGATAATGTTTCAAAAGATTTTTATAAAGAAAAAATTGATGCTGAAAATTTTGATGAAATAATAGAAGAAGAACAAGTACAAGAAAAGCAAAAAGTTAAACTTGAAAAAATTGCAGTAACATATCAAAATGCAATAATTTTAACAAAACGTCCTTCTGTTACTGCAGGAGTTTTGCATGAATTGACTCAAATCGCTGAAAAACCATCAGGAATATATCGTGAAACAGCTTTGAGTATAATTAATGAAGAATATGCTCAGAGCAAAGAAAAATCTGTTCCTATGAAAGATTTGAATAAAATCACTGATTTTTATCCGATTACTCCTTTATCATTAAGTGATAGTCAATTGCAGGTTATAAAAAATATAGATAACAGTAAATTTGTAGCAGTTCAAGGGCCTCCCGGAACAGGAAAATCACAAACAATTGTAAATCTTGTTTCCCATTTGGTTGCTAACGGAAAAACTGTACTTGTCGCTTCTCGTATGGATAAAGCTGTTGATGTTGTCGCAGAGCGTTTAAATGATTTAGGGGCAAGCCATATGGCATTAAGAGCCGGTCGTTTGAATTATCAAAGACAGCTTAGTGAAGAATTAAATAACCTGATTTCTAATAAAGGTAAGTTAGATGAAGATATTGATGACATATTGCTTGTTGATACAAAAGATATGAAAGATCATCTTGATATTATTAAAAATTATGAAACCAAAGCTGAAAATATTATAAAACTTGAAAAAGACTGGCATGATAAATCACAGGAAGTTGAAGAACAAGAAAAAATTATAGGTAAGCGGGAATATGTTAAATCAACCCTTAAAAAAGGTGAAATAGATATAATTTCCGGAATTATAAAAGTTCTTGAAAGTAATATTGAAAAAGCAGGGTTTATATCAAAAATAGCTAATTTTACAAGTTTGGCTCAACTTAAGAAAATCCTTAAATTAAAAGAGTTTGAAGTAAATTATGAAAATCTGGGCAGATTAAAACAAGAACTTGAATTTTCCTTATTAGAATGGAGTTTACGCAAGATAGAATCTGATATTCAAAAAATAGGGAATCTTCATATGTTGCTAGAACAAATAAGAGTTATGAAACGTAAACAAAAAACTCTTGCAACAAATATATTAAAAAATAAACGCAGAGAAGCTTTAAAAGAACTTTTACGAGATGAAAACAAATGCAGACGATTAAAAGTACATGCACGTTCGCTAGTTTCAAATAAACGTCGTCAACAAACAAATATTTTAGAAGAAGAAGATTTTAGACCATTATTAGAAGCTTTTCCATGTTGGTGTGTTACAACATATGCAGTTTCTGATTCGCTTCCTTTAAAACCCGGCATGTTTGATGTTGCGATTATTGATGAAGCCTCTCAATGTGATATTGCAAGTTGTTTTCCAATTTTATTTAGAGCAAAACGTGCGGTAATTGTCGGTGATGACAAACAGCTTCCGCATCTTTCATTTCTTGAAAAAGCTAAAGAACAATCATTTTTGAGTCAATATGGAATACCTGATAAATATCAGTTAATTTGGCGTTTTAGAACAAATTCAATGTTTGATTTAGCAGATTATTATTCTATGAATTCAGTCATGCTTGATGAACATTTTAGGAGTCTTCCGCCAATTATTAATTTTTCTAATCACGAATTTTATAATGACAGAATTCGTGTTATGAGAAAAGATAAAAACGATGAAAAAGTTTTGGAACTTGTTGAAGTTTTGGATGGAAAAGTTGATTTTGATGCAACACGGAATCTTCCGGAAATTGAAGCTGTAGTAAAAAGGCTACATGAAATAATAATTGAAGATGAGCGCAAAAATCCGGACAATCCTGTTACAGTGGGTATTATTTCGCCTTTTAGGGCACAAGTGGAACAATTAAAAATATCTGTTTCGAAAGTTTTGTCTGATTATATGATAAAAAAACATCAAATAGAAATTGGTACAGCTCATACATTTCAGGGTGATGAACGTGATATTATGATAATTTCATGGGCTGTTGCAAATAACAGTTATACTCAAAGTTTGATGTTTATGCAAAAGGCAAATCTTTTTAATGTAGCTATAACAAGAGGAAGAAACAAGGTTATAAATTTTGTTTCACGCAATCCAAGAGAACTTCCTGAAGGGCATTTTAGAAATTATGTTTCATATATGCAGGAATACCAAAATAAAAATGAAGCTGTACTATCAGGTGAAATAGATGAAAATATTTATAAAAATTCACTTGAGCGTGAAGTTGCCGAAAAAATAAGAGAACTTGATCATAAGGTTGTTGCCGGTTCCGATATTGCCGGATTGAGTGCAGATTTGCTTGTAGATGATAAATTTGTTATAGAAATTGACGGGCTTGAAGATAAGACAAAACTGTATATTTCAAATATGAAAAAACAAGCAATTATTGAACGTTCAGGGTTTAAGGTAAAAAGAATAACATATCGCGAATGGCAATACTCATCAAAAGCTTGCCTCGATAGAGTTTTAATTGAAGAATAAGCCGGTTTTATCCGGCTTATACTTCTTTAAATACTAATGTTGCATTATGTCCGCCAAATCCAAATGAATTTGAAAGTGCTGCATGAACTTTCTTTTCTCTCATTTTATGCGGAACATAATCCAAATTTGCGACATGTTCGTCTTGATGGTCAAGGTTAATAGTTGGTGGAACTTTACCTTCCGTAATTGTTTTTACGCAAACAATAGCTTCAACAGCTCCTGTTGCACCCAACATATGACCGTGCATGCTTTTTGTTGAACTTACAACCAAGTTCGGATTTTGTTCTTTATCGCCAAAAATTTGTGCAATTGCTTGAGATTCAGCAATATCGCCCAATCCTGTACTTGTTCCATGTGGATTAATATAGTCAATTTCTTCCGGTTTTAATTCAGCATCTTTTAGAGCTAATTGCATAGCTTTTAATGCCCCTTTACCTTCAGGATCCGGTGCTACCATATCATGAGCATCGGCTGTTTGACCATATCCTGCAATTTCAGCATATATTTTTGCTCCACGAGCTTTGGCATGTTCATATTCTTCTAAAATCAGAACTCCTGCACCCTCACCCATTACAAATCCGTCTCTTTCAACATCATATGGACGAGAAGCTTTTTGAGGTTCGTCATTACGCTTAGAAAGTGCTCTGCAAGCAGTGAATGCACCAATACCAAGATTGGTTATTGTTGCTTCACAACCACCTGCAACAACAACATCCGCA
>Ga0256405_10005949_pt1 | contig 20233 bp, 18 predicted proteins | sample RumenRJG_02DNA_FD_189096 | JGI IMG/M metagenome (GOLD analysis project Ga0256405, IMG submission 189096) | Bovine rumen microbial communities from Lethbridge, Alberta, Canada - RJG_02 | ecosystem: Host-associated > Mammals > Digestive system > Stomach > Rumen | place: Canada: Alberta... | reverse complement strand
ATTAGGAATACTTGAAAGGATTGATGAATTTAGAAATGAACTTTTTACTACTTTGAGAGAAACTTAGGCTTCAGCAAGCCACTTTTCATGGCTTGCGTATCTACGTAAAATTTGAAGGTTCTGTGTTAACATAGAACAACACGTCTTCATCAAAGATTTTATAGCCTCTAAAACTTGTCAAAAACTACACGACTGCTCTACTTTACAATGGCTTCAAGGTGTTGAACCTCTGATTAAAATGTACCACGAGGAAATAGGAAGATAAGGCTAATTTATCAGTGTTAATTATTGGTTAAGCTGTGATCAATTTTTGGGTTAATGATAAATATTCTTAATTAGCCTCCTTTTCAAAATTCATTCTTTGTATAAAATTTGCGCAACATTAGAAAAGTAAAAAAGAATAAACCGTGCAGCTAACTATAATAATAACAAGAAAATAAATGCACGACATTTAGGAACCTTTTATGAATTCCCAAGAATACTCAGACGAGCAATACAAAAGAGATTGGCTCTATCGTTGTCGTTTTATTATTCCTTTAATTATCTTAGTTGCAGGTATTGTGCTTACGATATTTGCGATGATGACAAGCAATGCTACTCACCGAAACATTACAGAACTTAAAGCTAAGTTAAATGCTACAACCTACGCTAATCAAATGGCTGATGAGCTAAAGCGTGCTGCAGTTATGACAAAAAGTTTAGAGCGCGTGGTGCAATATGATGAAGGTAAGATTAAACACTTTGAAGAGCTCGCTGCAGAAATGATCATCCCTAGTATTCAAAGCTTGCAGTTAGCACCTAATGGTGTGGTTACTGATATTTACCCATTAGAGGGTAATGAAGCCGGAAAAATCGATCTTTTACACGATAAATTACGAGGCAAAATTACTCGCTACGGCATTGAAAATAAGAGAATTGTTTTCCAAGGACCATTTAAGTTAAAGCAAGGTGGCTCTGGAATTGCTGTAAGAAATCCTATCTTCTTAACTAATGAGTATGGAGAAGAGTATTTTTGGGGCTTATCGATTGCCATTATTAAAGTACCTGAAGTTTTTACTAGTTCTGTTTTCTCTTTAGGCAATTTTGGATACGACTATAGGCTTGAAAAAACACCTGATCCAATGGATAACACCTTCCATGAAGTTTACAGTTGTGGACACGCTCTTGAATCTCCTGCAGTTCAAACTTTTGAGCTAGGAGATTGTCAGTGGCGATTATCTGTAATGCCTGAAGGCGGTTGGACTAGTGATAATGATCTTGTAGGTCTTGGTGTTTTTGGCACTTTGTTTTCCTTAATGTTTTCAGTCATGATCTATCAGGTCATTATCTTAAGACGTCAAAGACATAAACTAAGATATATGGCGTTAACTGATGCTTTAACTCGCGTTTACAACCGCAATGGTATGGATGAGCAGGTGGATATCTATATTAGAAAATATCCAAATGAGCCATGCGTTTCAGTAATGATGGATATTGATGACTTTAAAAATATCAATGATACTTATGGTCATCATTATGGAGATAAGGTTCTCAAAGACTTTGCTAAAGACATGAAAGATACCTTTAACGTCAACTCCATTATTGGTAGAAATGGCGGTGATGAGTTCTGCATGATCTTAAAAAATTGTACTTTAAAGACTGCTAGTGACTTAATTAAGCGCTTTTCTGAGCATAAACGCCGCTTTACTGTTGAAGGAAAAGAGTACCCTTACAGCATCTCAATTGGCTTTGCAGAAGCATCAACTAAAGACATCAATAGATCGCGCTTATTCAAGAAAGCTGATATTGCCCTTTATGATGTTAAAGCTCATGGTAAGTGCGGTTGTCAGGAATATCAGGAAAAATCTAAATAAGGTGTAATTTGAAAAGTTTTTATAATCAAGTAAAAAAAACTTTCAAAAATTACTGAGTTTTTATAATTGAGTGAAAAAACTTACTAAAAATACAAAGTTTTTATAATCAAATGAAAAAACTTCTGAGTTAAAAAAAGTTAATGCTTATCTATCAAAGCTCAAATTTTAAGATCTATAAAGCTCATACCAAGCGCTGTAATTGTTTCTTGATAGATCATGACGATAAGTTGGTGCTGTGGGATACAAGTATGGGCTTTGAGATAGATAAGATCTATCAAGAGATTGAAAAGACTAAATTACAAAAACTCTGCGCTATCTTTATCTCGCATAGTCACTCTGATCACGTAGGCAATGCTCAAGAGCTATCAACCCACTTTAAATGTCCTGTCTACGTGCATGCAAAAGGTGTTAATCATTTAAAGAACGGCTATTGCCCTGTACCTCAAGGCATCACCTGTGTTTCTAAAATCATCTATAAGCTTTCACAAAAGCTATCTTCAATTTACGATTTTTCCAAAATTAAGCCTTGTACTAATGTACATGAGCTTACTGACGAAATACTAAAATCATACCTAGGAGAAAAATCTCAGCTAATTGAAGTTCTGAGGCATACCAATGACAGCTTAGCTCTAGTTCTTGAAAATAAGCTTTGCTTAGTAGGGGATGGCTTTGTAAATATGCTTGGGATCTTTAGACCCCCTTTTGCAGATTATCCTAATGAGCTTAAAACAACTTGGCAAAAGCTGTTATCTCTTGAGTGTGATGAATATTATCCTTCACATGGTAAGAAGATGAGTCTTGAAGAGCTTTCATCAAAGATAACTCACATGTAGCGCTCCTAAGATTATTGATTATAAAGTTAAGCTTTTTTAATATCTTTTCGCAATTCACATACTATAACTTTAACTTTAGATATAATAATCGCAGGTTAACTAATCTTGTAATTTGATATTGGGGATTGCTTATGATTTATGTAAATAGTAAAAATGATGCTTTTGCAAGGATCGTAAGCAAAAAGTATGTAGATAAAACAGATCTAATTTCTTTCTTTAATGATTGCATAAATAGTGATGATCCCTTCTATTGTTTGGTAAGACCAAGAAGATTTGGAAAGACAATTACTGCTAACATGCTTACAGCATATTATTCTAAAGGTTGTGATTCATCAGAACTATTTAAAAATTTTAAAATTAGCAAAAGTCCAGATTATAAGAAGCACTTGAATAAGTACGATACTATCAGCTTCAACATGAATTCTTTCATGGTAGTAAAAGATGAGAACGGAGATCAATTTTTAGATAACCTAATATCAACTCTTTGCAATGATCTAAAGGAAACGTATCAAGAAGTCTTTAGAGATTTTCCTTGTAAGGACAATGATCTTTTAGGAATGCTAAGTACAGTGGCTGCAGTCAAGTCAACTCAGTTTGTTTTTATTATTGATGAGTGGGATCTCGTTTTTAGAAAATACCCAAATAACACACAGCTACAAAACGATTTTATTACTCTTTTAACCTTATTATTTAAATCAAATTTTGGAGAGAGTAATATCGCACTTGCCTACATGACGGGTATCTTGCCTATTAAACGCTATTGTAACCAATCAGAACTTAACAACTTCTCAGAAATTACCATGCTAAATTCATTTGGTTTAGGTGAGTACATGGGATTTACAGAAAAAGAAGTTCAGTCAATTTGTGATAAATACGCTCTTGATTTTGTAAGGACAAAAGAGTGGTATGACGGTTATATCGTTGATGGAGTTGAGATTTATAATCCTTATGCAATTATTGCATTAACTAAGAGTAAAGAGTATTTAAGTTCTTGGTCTGGCACTGCTAGCTCAAAGGCAATTGCCGAGCTAATTGAAGTAAACTACGAAGGTTTACGTGAGGATTTAGCAAGACTCATTTCTGGCCAAAAATTAGAGTTTACAGTAGCATCAAAAAGTTCTAATGCTCTATTTAACCTCAATTCAAAAGTATCTATTTTTACTTGTCTAATTTATTTAGGATATTTAGGCTATGATAAAGAACAAGGTTGTATTTTTATACCCAATAAGGATGTAAGACTTGAAATTGAGGAAGTTTTCTTAGGTACAACTGTGTCTGATGATAACGACATTGTAAAACTTTCAAAAAAGCTGTTTGAATCTCTATTAAATTACGATCAAAAAGCTGTAGCCGGTCTTATCGAGCAAATTCACAATTCGTTTGCATCTATCAATGGATACAATAATGAAGAGTCATTAAGAGGCATAATTAGTATGGCAATGGTATGGGCTTATCGCTATTATTCCAAGCCATTTTTTGAATTACCTTCAGGTAAAGGCTTTTCAGATCTAGTGTTTCTTCCTTTAAAAGGAAAATTAGACAATCGACCTGCAATTATCTTTGAACTTAAGTGGAATAAATCTGCGCAGTCGGCTATGGAACAAATAACTAGCAAGAATTATATTGATAAAGCTAAAGAACATGCTCAAAGTGTACTTCTTGTTGCGGTTAATTACTCTGCAGATACTAAGAAACACACCTGCTTAATAGAGTCTGTATAGAAAAGTTTTTTTGTTCTAAATAGCCTCCAACCAAGGCTTAAATCTCCTCTTGCTCCTTTTTAGTGCAGTATCACAAGTGGCGAAAAAATGCCTTTTCTTTGCTAAAATGACAGTTGTGACAAGAAACACAAAATTGTAAAATAACTCACACTTATACGTCATAAAATACATCAAATATTATAAAAACATACAGTGAAAAAATTTGTCTGTCTTTTGCTTATGGCATGGCTAAGTCTTTTTGCAAAGGCTTGGGCTTTGGATTCTATTTGCTTTTATTACAATAAAATCGACTCTGTCCGTGAACTTATTAACTACCAACGTGCGGTAGTTGAAAGTCAGTATTTATCTAAAAAGCAGCTTTTAACTTTAAAGAAGGCTACTACCAAAACCTATGCCTATTTATCAGTAGGCGAGATTGATGGTAGTGTCCCATCTCATCTTAAAAAAAGCTGTAAAAACCCGTAACGATGGCTGGAAAAGCTCAGTTATGGACGTTTCAAATTCTGAGTTTCAAAAGTACATTTTAGATAAAGCTAAAGAGCTTTTAGACTTTGGCGGAAACGTTACCTAACTTGAATATCAAACCTTTATTCTGCAAAAGACTAGTTAGTTAAATCTCGGGGTGCTCGTTCAAGTACTGCATAAACTCAGGAGTTTTTGACCAGTACTTGATACCCCAATTTTCAAAGTTCCACTCTTCCATGTAGTCATTGCACTCATAGTCAATGTAGTAGAGTTGACCCTCTTGCAAGACAAAGTTAGTAGTGAAGTAGTCGATGTTGGTGTGGGCAGGGTAGAGCTTTTGACACATTGCTTTTACCTGCTCAATGCAAAAAGAAGGGAGTTTATCGTTTTTAACTAAGCTATAAACAGTATCACCATCGATAAACTCTTTGACAATACGCTCTTGTGTCTCATCAATATCAAGCATTAAAGGTATGGGAAGACCAATGTCTTTAAGTCTTTGATAATCGCGCTTTTCTGCTTCAATCTTATTGCCAAAAGTGTAGTAGTCACAAGGCTCGTGATGGATCTGCTTTAAAACAACTTTTTTACCATCAGCAGTTGCTAAATAAGAATAGCCACCTTTGCCTTTGCCAAGTAGTTTTACTATCTCATAGTCTTTGCCATTTACTGACATGATTTTATCCACAAGATACCTCCAAAAGGTGAACAAAATAGTTGGAATATTTTTTTTAAGGATACTCTTCTTTATTGAAAATAAAATACAGTAAAAGTTACTTTAAATTAACCTTAAAATTGATTGTAAATGGCTTATATATCAGTAATTCTACTTAATACTGTTCTCAATAATGCCTGGTAGGAGTTTGTAAATAGAGATTCCATATTTAGTAGAAAAGTAATCTTTAATCTCGATGGTTTTCTTCCAGCGCTCTACTGTGTATTCAGGAGTGCCATAGCGCAGGGCAACATCAACAAAGCGTTTTTCTAAAATACAAAAGCCTGTAGGCAGTGCCAAAGAGTCACACAACTGCACTAAAAGATCATAATCGTCATAGACGGCGTTTTTTCACGGTCTCATCCATGAACTTGTATTCTGCATCAGTCATATCAAAATCGCTAATTGAGGTTTTAATATCATGAAGCATAAAGGCATGATCTAGAGCGATTTGCGCTGCCTTATCCCAGCCTCGCTCTTTACAGTAGGTATAGCCATCTAACATGTGACGCTCTTTGGTAACTCCTACATAACGGCCAATATCATGTAATAGGCCATAACAGTAGGCATCATCTTCGTTTAAATTGTCACAATGTGAGGCGATGATTTGGCAGGCTTGTGCTACATAGCGTGAGTGATCAGTCCAAGGTCCTGGATTTTTTATTCCTGCCTCTTTTAGGCATTGTTCGGCGATAGCTTTGGTGAGTTGCATAATATGATTTTTCCTTATAATTGTATTTTGATTAGCGCTTAATTATACCAAATCAGACTTCTATCCATGTTAAGAAACGCTCTTTGTCCTAATATGTAGTTAGCAAAGGAATCATTATGAACAGAAACGAACTTGAGCAATTTATTAAAGATACCTACGTGGTTGAGACTAACTTCCCATGGGATAGCGCTCCTACCTTTGAAGTATTTCGCCATCCTAACAATCAAAAGTGGTTTGCTTTAATTATGGATAGTGAAAGCAACCCCCACTTAAAGCTTCGCTTTTGAAGTGGGGGCTTCTTTGCCTTTTTTAGAAAGTTGCCTTCCTAATTATGAGCAAAGTTTCTGCTTGATCCGTTTACCCTTTCATTGCTGATACTCTACACGGAACTGCTAGTTTCCTAGCGACAGACTATTCCTGAATTTCCTTCCAGTTCAACAGCTTTAATAGGAGCTGTAATACCTAATAATCTCATAGCCTCATCTCGAATGTTCTTGGCTGCGTTTTCGTCTCTCTGATTGATGGAGTGGCAGTTAGGACATTCCCATTGTCGTACAGATAAGTCCTTAGTTATTGGGAACTTATTATGACAATGATTGCAGGTTTGAGAGCTTGGGAAGAATCTATCAACTTTTTCAAGTTTACCACCTCTGTCGTTGAGCTTGTACTCAAGTAAGGAGGTAAAGTAAGAGAAGGCTACATCATGGACAGATTTACCTAATTTAAATCCATCTTTTGATGCCATGCCTTTGAGGTTTAAAGTCTCTATTGCAATTACATCATAGTTGTTAGCTAAATAAGTAGTAAGCTTATGCAAGTAATCTTTGCGTTGATTAGTAATTGCATAATGTATCTTATTAACCTTACGTAATTGCTTAAAGTAGTTCTTTGAACCTTTCTTACATCTAGATAGTTTTCTCTGCTCTTTAGCTAACTTCTCTTGTTTCTGTCTAAAGAACTTTGGATAGTTAGCGCAAAAGCCTTCTGAGTCTACATATAAGTCACTCATACTAAAATCTAGCCCTAATACAGAGGAAAGTATCTTAGTAGGTGCTTGGATTTCGTACTTAAATAAGATACTTGCCTTGTATGTTCCAATAGGGGTTCTAAATATGGTGACACTTTGAATTTTTTGTGCCCAATCAGGTAGTTCTCGATGTAATAATATATCGATAGGTCCTACCTTAGGGACTTTTAACTTATTACCTATAAGTTCAATATTGTTGTTAGTAAAACTTGTGGTATAACTTGGACGACATTTACCTTTCTTCTTAAATCTAGGCTTACCGCTTTTGTTTTTCTTTGATTTATTTTCTTTATCTTTAATCCACTGTGCAAATGCTCTATTAGCGTGTTGTTGTACATTGGCAAAAGCGGTGCTATCTGGCTCTTTTAAGTAAGGATAGATTTTCTTATAAGGTGCAGGAGTAAAGTCTTTATCAATATTGTACTTTTCGTAGTAAGCTAATTTGTCAGCGATGATTAGATTGTATACTTTACGGCAACAGCCGAAAGTCTTCTCAATCAAGAGCTTTTGCTCTTCATTGGGGAAGATTTCAAATTGCAAAGCACGTACATGCTTTGAATTATTACTTTTGCTATATGCCATAAATTCTAATCTTACTGAATACTACTTAATAATCTATTTGATATATTACTTGCTTCAAAATAATAATTAGATTCTACACAATAAATCTGCTTATTTCAACATCTTTTTCGATTCATCCCCTAGCTATAGAGCAAGGGGACTTCTCTCAAATAAATGTTAAAAAATCTTCACTAGGTCTTGATAGTGATGATTTAATTACTGTTGTAAATCTTAAGTGTGAGCCTGCTTTAATTGGCAGTTTTATAAAGGATGATGGAATTTTTCCGGCCAATCACATGAACAAAGAACACTGGCTGTCAGTTGCTTTAGATGGGGGGCGTTCCTGAGGATAGGATTAAACTCTTAGTTGACATGAGTTTTGAACTTACTGCTTTAAAAGTAGTGAAAAATATGCGCAAGAAGTCGTAGTTTTATCAATTTCTTTTTAGAAAAAATACCTTATAATCAAGACAGATAGCTTTGATTTCTTTAGGCGACGTATTATGGTAAACACTCAATTAAAATTACCTTGTGTTGGTAGCAACAACTTTGAAGTCTTTTTTAAAGATGGTGGCGCATACTACGTTGATAAAACAGCATTTCTTGAAGAAATTTTAAAAAGCAAAACTACTGTATATTTTTTTACAAGACCTCGCCGTTTTGGTAAATCATTGAATTTATCAATGATTGAGTCATTTTTGAAACCTGACTATAAAGCAATAAATTGCTTGGTTCAACGTAAAAAACAAGATCCAAACTATGCTAATACTGACAAGTTTTACGATCACATAGAAGTTACTTCTCAGACTGATATTTTTAGTACTTTAAACATTGGAAAAAAACAAGACTTTTGCTTTAAATATATGGGGCAATACCCCGTAGTTTCAGTTTCATTTAGGGAGGCTTTCTCTTTAGAGGATCCTGCCTCTGCTTTAAAAGAACTACAGAATGTTGTCGTAAATCTTGCTAAAAAACTTGAATTCTTAGCAAATTGTGAAGAGTTGGATGAAGTAGATAAATTATCTTTAGGACAACTCCAAAAATTAAATTTTATTGAATTATCTCCTACAGATAGAAAGTCAATTTTAAAAAATTCCCTTCAAAATTTAGTTTCTTATCTTGCTAAATATTGCCATAGAGAAGTGTATTTACTAATAGATGAGTATGATGTTCCATTAGCAAAGACTGCTACTGCTCTAAAAAAGCTTGATGAAAGCATTGCTCAATATCAAAACCAAAATCGTTTAGATAAAGTTTTTGAATTAACTGATTGGAAAGAAGAGTATGCAAATTTCAAGGAAGTTTATTCAACAATGCTAAGCAAAGCTTTGAAGGATAATACCATTATCAATAAAGCAATTGTATGCGGTTGCTTGAGAGTTGTTAAAGAAAGCATTTTTACAGGACTTAATAATTTTTCAGCAGTTGATTTTAACGTGCCTGCATTTTCTTCATTCTTTGGTTTTACTCATGATGAGGTTAAAGAGCTTTTAAAATACTATGACCATGACTTTGATACTTTAAGTAAATACGATTTATGTAGATATTGGTACGATGGCTATAAGTTTGCAGATACTGAGATATTTTGTCCATGGGATGTGATCTCTTTTGTTGATGGCATTACTAAAGGTTTTACTGAACCTAAAGCTTATTGGATTGGAACATCAGGTAATGAATTACCTCGTGATCTATTCAATCAAAATCCTAAGGCTTACGCACAAGGATTTGAAGATCTTTTATGCGGAAAAGCAATTGAGGTAAACGTTGAGGATAATCTTAACTATCAACTAATTGAAAAAAATGAAAATCCAAATTACTTTTGGACTTTATTGTATTCAACAGGGTACTTAACATTAGCTGATGAATCTTGTGAAAATCATGAGCACAAGATGCTTAAAATACCTAATCATTGCGTTAAAAAATGTTTAGAAAATCTTTTGAAATGGTGTTTTTCAACTGGTAATCCAAAGTTCCAAAAGAGTTCTTCAACTATCTTAGATGACTTATACACAGGTAATAGTAAACGCATTGAGTTTGCCTTAAACGAGCTATTAAACCGTTTTGTAAGTTTTATGGACTATTCAAATTCTCCTAAAGAGAGTTACTACCATGGCTTCTTAAATGGTTTGTTTAGTCAATTATCAAGAGATGAGCAAGTGATCAATTACTCTTCAAATCTTGAATTAGGAGATGGACGTGCTGATATCTGTTTTGTCATGTTAACAAAAGATCCTGAACTACCAAATAAAGGAATTTTATTAGAGCTAAAGGTTGCAGATAGTTCAAATCTTATAAATGAGACATCACAAAAAGCTATAGATCAAATTACTTCTAAGCAGTACGACCAAGCCTTTTTAAGTAAGTTCGACATCTTAGGTGAAATCAAATCTTACGGTATTGCTTTCAATGGAAAGACTTGTATTGTTAAAGATAAAACCCTAACAAGATAGCTTTTAAAAACAAAATTAGTACCTTCATCTTTAGTTTTCACAAATCTGTACTAGAATACGCACATTCTAGGAAACGATATGGAAACTAAAACTCAAAAATCTACTTTAATGACTGAAGGCAGCATCTATCAAAAGCTCATCTATTTTGCTGTCCCTTTAATCTTAGGCAATTTTCTGCAACAAATGTACAGCACTGTCGACTCAATTATGGTCGGCAACTTTGTAGGTGCGCACGCTTTAGCTGCGGTTTCATCTTGCGCCATTATCATCATTGTTTTAGTTGCATTATCTCAAGGTATTGCCGTAGGTGCTGGCGTTGTAATTGCTCAGTGTTTAGGCGCGCAAAACTTAAAACATACAAGACTTTCTGTCCACACTGCAATAACAATCTCAGTTATCTTTGGTGTGTTTTTAACTCTTATCACACTGCTCTTTTCAAACGTAATTTTAGTTGCCATCAATACCCCAGATTACCTCTTACAAGACTCTAATGACTATATGTTCTACTACGGCATTGGTCTTGTATTCTCAGTTATCTATAACATGGTTACAGGTGTCTTAAATGCAGCTGGTAACTCTAAAAGATCACTAATCTATCTAGCCTGGGCCTCAATTCTTAATATTGTTTTAGATTACCTTTTAATCTGTGTCCTAGATGGCGGTATTAAAGGAGCTGCCATCGCCTCAACTGTAAGTCAGTTTGTAGCCTGTGTCTTATCTACTTTATATCTAATGAGAGTAAACACCCCATACAAGCTCATGCTTAAAGCCTTAAAGATAAATGGCAAGATGCTCATAAGAATTCTAAGAGTGGGCCTGCCTACAGGCATTCAAGGCACAGTAATTACCTTTTCAAATGTCTTAATTCAGGCTGCGGTAAATAGCTTTGGCTACGAAACCATGGCAGGCTTTGGTGTATATTTGCGTATTGATGGTTTTAATATCCTGCCAATTTTAAGTATCTCGATGGCCATATCGACCTTTGTGGGTCAAAATATTGGAGCTAAGCGCTTTGACAGAGTTCATGATGGTATTAAGTGCTCTTTGATTATCAGTGTCATCTACACCGGACTTTTAGGTGCTTTAGCTTTAATCTTTGGTCATGAGATCAACTCAGTATTTACAAATGACGTCAAAGTTTTAGACTATGCCTATTTGTCTTTGTGGTACTTCTGTCCTTTCTACATCATCTTAGCTGTAATGTACGTGTACGCAGGTTCAATTCGTGGCACCGGTAAAGCCTTAGGACCAATGATCATTATTCTAAGTACCTTCTGTATTTTCAGAGTATTTTGGATCTTATGTATCATGCCAATTAACTACACCTTTGAGACTTTAATCTTGGTGTACCCTTTATCTTGGATTTTTGGCTGTAGCGCTATGTACATCCTCCATCGCAGAACTAATTACAATCAAAGCTATCTTTAGCTGTCATTAAGGCATATATAAGCCAAAGCTCACAAAAATATAGCCCTATTTGAGTGCAAGTGTTTGCATTCATGGACATGTGAATTTTTTATGGCAAAATAAGCGCAGTTTTTGCAAAAACTAAGGATTTTTTCATATGCTAGAACAACTAGATAATGTCATTAACCAAGTTAATGGCTTTTTATGGTCATACGTACTTATAGTACTTTTAATCGGTATTGGCTTGTACTTTACCGTCAGAACTAAGTTCGTACAGATCATTTACATCAAAGAAATGTTCCGTGTTTTAACCCACGGTATCAAATCAAACAAAAAAGATGGTGCACAAGGCATCAGCTCTTTCCAAGCTTTCTGTATTTCTACAGCATCTCGTGTAGGCGTAGGTAACATCGCAGGTATTGCAATTGCTATTACCCTAGGTGGCCCTGGTGCTATCTTCTGGATGTGGGTAATTGCTTTAGTCGGTGCAGCTACTGGTTTTGTTGAAAGTACCTTAGCTCAGATCTACAAAGTGCCATTTAGAAAAGGTGGTTACCACGGTGGTCCTGCTTACTACATTGCAAATGTACTAAAGCAACCAGCAGTTGCAGCTTTATTTGCTGTTTTAATTACCGTTACCTTTGCTCTAAGCTACAACTCTGTACAGTCAAACACTATCGCATCATCTCTAAAAGATGCTTATGACTTTGACCCAATTATCACAGGTTTAGTACTTTGCATTCTAACTTCAATGGTAATTTTCGGTGGTGCTCATCGTATTGCTAAGGTTACTCAGTTCTTAGTACCTTTCATGGCAATTGCTTACTTTATCGTAGCATTTATCATCTTAGCTAAGAACATCACTGCATTCCCTGCAATGTTAGGCTCAATCTTCTACCAGGCTTTCTGCCCAGATGCTGCCATCGGTGGTGGTTTTGCAGCTGTGATTATGACTGGTATTAAGCGTGGCTTATTCTCAAATGAGGCCGGTGAAGGTTCTGTACCAAATGCAGCAGCATGCGCTGTTACCTCACACCCTGTAAAGCAAGGCTTAATCCAAGCTTTAGGTGTATTCGTAGATACCTTATTTATCTGCTCAGCATCAGCTGTAATTGTGCTTTTATCAGGTCAATATGATTTAACTAACCCAGATTACACAGGTATTGCTCTAGTTCAAGGCTCATTAAAGTCTCAATTAGGTGATTGGGTTGTGTACTTCATGTCATTTACCGTTACCTTATTTGCCTTTAGCTCAATTATTGGTAACTACTACTACGGTGAGATTAACATCAACTACTTAACCTCAAGTCCAGTTGTCATGACTATCTTCCGTATCTTTGTAGTATTCATGGTATTCTTCGGCTCATACGCTTCACTTTCTGTAGTATGGGATTTAGCAGACTTATTCATGGCCTTACTTGCTTTAACTAACCTTTATGCAATCGTACGTTTAGGCAAGTATGCTTTCTTTGCTCTACGTAATTACTATGCTCAAAAGAACGCAGGCATTATGGAGCCAAAGTTCAAGGCAAGCTTAATGGATAACCAAGACGGCGTTTATGCTTGGGGTAATGAAGAGAAGTGGCTTAAAGATCACGAATAGTCTCTGACTTAAACATTAAAATAAACTTTTAAATTTAAAGGCTCTGCTAAACAGGGCCTTTTTTCATTTTTCAAAAAAACTAATCTTCCTTGATCTAGCAACCAAAGGCATAAAAATCACAAAGCTCAAAAGTTCATTTTTTTAACTGTACAACTATGTATTTTTTGCAGGCTTATAAAATGAACTTAATTTTCAAAAAAAGTCTCTATAGAGGAAAAATAATTAAAATAATTACCTTTTGGAGACCATTATGTCATTTTGGCAATTTAGAAAAGAAGCTGCAAAAAGCACACATGCCTCGTTATCAAACCTTATTGCAAAGCTAAAACTTGGGAATTCAAAGAAGCTTTCTTTACCTTGGTATGTAGTCTTCTATTTAGTAGTTTTGTACTATTCAACTGTACTTAACGCCCAAATCATCTCCCACTTCTACAGAATTCTAGAAAATAGCCAAAATGTCTCTACACTATTCTCGCTAACCCCTCCATTAGTGCTCTTTTCTGCCCTAAGCATAGTCTTTTTAGTATTTTGCTTTAGATATGTTTTCAAGATCGTGATGGCACTGCTTGTCTTCATAGGCTCCATTACTGGTTACTTTGCATATAAATACGGCATCATCTTTGACTATGACATGATGATTAACCTCTTACAAACTAACCCACAAGAGGCTAAATCCTACTTAAGCTTTGAAATTTTCTATAAGATCTTTATATTTGGAGTGTTGCCAACCTTATTTATTCTCTTTGTCAAAATTAAGTGGTCAAAGACTTTTTTAAGAGCAATTGTAGGGCGCGTGATAATTCTAGCAATTGCCTCTTCAACCTTATATGTCATTACTGCTAACTACTATCAAAACTACGCTTCAATTGGCCGTAACCACAATATCTTAAGAAAGGAAATTAGCCCATATAACTTTGTGTGGTTTGGCTATAAAGCGATTAAGCAAACTTATTTTCCAGAAAATGTAGTTTTTCAAAAGCACGGTACTGACTCAATTATTGATAACCCAGGTGAGCGCCCAGAGATCTTTGTAGTTGTAGTAGGTGAGACTGCGCGTGCCCAAAACTTTAAGCACAATGGCTATGAGCGCAACACTACCCCTTACACCGAAGGTCTTGAGAATTTTACAAAATTTGCTCCAGTTACCTCATGTGGCACAGCTACAGCTATCTCAGTGCCTTGCATGTTCTCAATTATGAATCGTGACCACTATGATGAGAAAAAGGCAAAACATCAAAGCTCACTTGTAGATGTCTTAAAGTACGCAGGCTACAAAGTAATGTGGTTTGATAATGACGGTGGCTGTAAAGGCGTATGCGACAGAGTTGAGCACGAGGATTTAGTTGTTAATGATCCAGAGCTTAAAGGAGTATGCACGGATGATTCTTGCTATGATGAGGCTTTATTACGTAAATTAAAGCCACGAGTAGATGCTGCAGCTAAATCTAAAAAGAGCACCGTGATCTTCTTACACGTTATCGGAAGTCATGGCCCTACTTACTTTAAACGCTTACCTGATAACTTAAAGCAATTTAAGCCAAGTTGTGAGCGCGCTGATATTGAAAATTGCTCAGTTGAAGAAATTGTCAACGCCTATGACAATACTTTAGTCTACACAGACTATATCTTAAAAGGTGTGGTGGATATCTTAAGACCATATTCTAAAAACTTTGGTACGGCGATGTTCTATATCTCTGATCATGGTGAGTCTTTAGGTGAGGATGGCTTGTTCTTACACGGTGCCCCTTATGCAATTGCTCCAATTTTCCAGCGCCGAGTTCCAATGATGACTTGGTTTTCAAATGCCTTTGCAGAGGATCATAAGATGAACTTAGGCTGCTTAAATCAAGAGGCGCAAAAAGAGCAATTTAGCCAAGATAACTTCTTCCACAGCCTCTTAGGTATCTTAGATGTAAATACCTCATTCTATGATGAGGATTTAGATCTCTTTAATCGTTGCCGTATTTGGAAGAAGCAAAATCGCAATTAAGTAAGATTTTGCGCCCATATGATCGTTAATGTGATTAATAGATTAAACAAATGCATTGAAAAATCTTGTCTTGTAGCCAAAAGTTTTTTGATTTTCAATGCATTTTTATATTTTATGTGAGCTTGCAAGATATATTGAGCATAAAAAGCGTTTAAAATAGTAAGAATTAGAACATGTTTACAAAAAAATAATAATAAAAAAGTGTTTGGAGCAACGAATGGATTTCGGTCCTCAAATCGTATCATTGTGCGTCATCTTTGTGGTGGTAATTGAGTTTTACCAATATCGAAGATTACAGATCTTCTCAGTAAAACTATTTCAGTACTTCTTAGCTTTAGCTATGGGTGCGATGGCATCCGATATTGTTTGCTCCTATGCCGTTCATCATCCAGAGTCCTTCTCGATTTTATTTAATAAGATAGTCCACCAGGTTTACTTATTATTAATCGCTGTTATCTCTTTATATACCTACATCTATCTAGACTTTAAAGACCGTAAGAGAAAGTCCTATTCAAGCATAGGTTGGGCTTGGCGTGTCGTCCCATTTATTATTTCAGTTTTTGGTATCTTCTTTGGTGATATCAACTATTACGTAAGTGATGAGGGCAATTACATCTATGGCTCAATGGTGCAAGTTGTAACCTATATGTCATGCTTGTATGGCATCATGACCTTGCACTCAATGTTTACAAGCTTTAAGTTAAATCGCTTAAAGCTAAATTATGATTTCTTCTTCTGTCTTTTAGTATGGCTAGCTGTTGCCTTCTATCAATTAGCTTTCCCTACAGCTAATATCTCAGGTCTTGCGATTGCCTTAATGGTGCTCTTTATTTACTTATCTTTTGAAAACTCTAAAGAATATCAAGATAAGGAAATCCCATCATTATTATCAAAGCAAGCTTTTGAAATGACTTTAGCTGAGCTTGTAGGTGAGAAACACCGTTTTTGGGTTGTGTATTTCTCGCTTCAAAACATTAAATCATTGCGCTCAACTTACAGTCAGGCAGATTGCTTAGAGTCAATTGATTTATCTGTGCGCTCTATTCCTGATTTTAAAAAGCGCAATATCTTTAGAATTACAGATTACTCTTTTGGCTTTATTATCTTCACCAAAGAGCACTTAGATGACTGGGTATCACGTTATAAGATCTCTGAAAAGGCATTGGTTTTAGAAAACAGCCCAATTCAACCTGTTTACTTTGCTTGCTCTATCGAGTGCCCAGAGCACGCTCGAAACTTTGATGACTTAGTCAACTTGATTAACTTCTGTAAGAGCAATTATGAAGCTCAAACTGATCACTCAATTTTGCAAGTTGATAAAGAGATTGCCTCAAAGCGTAACTATTTACAAAACGTTGAAAAGCTAGTGCAAACAGCTATTGATGAAGACGGTTTCTATGTTGTCTACCAGCCAATTATCAATACTAAGACTGGTCGTTGCGACTCTGCTGAAGCCTTAGTAAGACTTAAAGATTCAACTACTTATGGCTTTATCTCACCTGAAGTTTTTATCCCAATTGCAGAGCGTTGCGGTCTAATTAGTAAGTTAGGCGAGATCGTATTAAATCACGTCTGCCGCTTTATTAAAGAAAATGACGTACAAAAGATTGGCTTAAAGTACATTGAAGTTAACCTATCAGGTATTCAAATTGCCGATCCAACCATTGCTTACACGGTTCACAATACTGTCAAGAGCCATGGTTTAACTCCTGATATGATTAACCTTGAAATTACTGAAACTGCAATTTCTCGTCAAGGCAAGCTTGCTTTACAGAACATGGAGCAGTTAAAGAAGTTTGGTTATAAGTTCTCTATGGATGACTTTGGTACAGGTTACTCTAACTTCTCTCAGATTGTGGCAGTGCGCTATGACTTAATTAAGCTTGATAAGTCATTAGTATGGCCTGCTTTTGAAGAGGGGAATAAGCAGGCTAATACCATCATGCACGCATGTATTAACATGATGCTAAATCTTGGTATGGGAATTGTAGCAGAAGGTGTGGAAACAGAGGAGCAGGCAGCCGAGCTTCGCGAGGCTGGTGTTGAGCACTTACAAGGCTTCTACTTCTCAAAGCCAATTCCTGAAGAGTCTTTCTTAAAATATGTAAAAGACTTCAACAAAGTTTATCTTGAAGGACAAGCTTAGTTTTCAAGATTAAATAAATCTAATTACAAAGGAGGCTGATGCCTCCTTTTGATTTACCTGCAGAAAAAAAGAAGATACTTAATCTTCTGTAACTTCAAGTCATTATTTTACAATTCTTATTTAGCATAAGGTGGAACGATCGCTGTGCGTGTTGCATTGTTCCACCTTTCCTTAATTATTTGCTCCCCATTTTAACCTTTTCTACTTCAATGTAATTTCTCTAATCTTTCCATCAATTTAGCAATATCTCACTACCCCCCCCTTTACTCTAACTTTTAAACAAAATTCTTTTACAGATCAAAAGACTAAGTGTAACTTATAAAAATATTCTAAATATTAATATAAAAATTATAAAATATGATCTATACTATCTATACAAGATAAAAACTAACTATATAAAAGTAAAACAGATAGTAAGTTGATAAAAGGCCCAAATTTAAAGTATAACTTACTGAAATTAAAGATAAAAAAGGAACTTCTATGATAGAGCAATTACAAAAGTTACTAGAAGAGCATCTAAGCTCATGGCAGATCAACGCCCGCTTTAACTTAGTCCATGAAGATGAAGGCTATAAGCTAGTAGACAGCTTCTACCGTAACGAGTTCTATTACAAGAGCTTAGAGAAGGCCTTAACCTTTGAAATTGATGGTCAAAGCTTAAAAGAGATCTTTTTAGCCCTGCCTCTAGACTTTGTGAAAAAGTGCTGTGTGGTTGCAGGTGTGCCTAAGTGCTTAAGGAGTGCAGCATGATTAACCGTGACTATGAGACCTATTTAATTGAGTGTCTGGTGCGATCACTTTGTGCTCAAGGCTATGTTTTAATGCATAACCCTCGCCGTGGCACTTATATTCTTGAAGATATCAAGACTAAAAGCCGCTTTATCTTAAACAGTTTTGAAGATGTAGTGAACTTTAAGATCAACAACACTGTGCAAAGTAAAACCTTTAAAGACAGCTATGACTACTCAAAATTAGAGCATGTTATAAGCTAGTGGCTCTACCTAGTCTATAAGAATTTTACAAAATTTGAAAACGTAAGGAGTTCATAACTATGGAGAACATGGCACCACTACTCGAGATTGAAGATGTGATTGAGAATGCTAATTTAAGTGTTCATCAAGAGCTAAACACCATTAAATCTAAGGCTCAGCTTTTAGAAGTACTAGGCTCAATTCCAAGTCAGAAAAGCTTAGATCTGCAAGAGCGAATTGATTCGGTGATGGTCAATCTTGATGCTTTAGTAAGTGAAATTGTAAAGCGTGAACAGCACTGTTAAGACTGTGAAAAATTGTGCACTAGTTTGCAAATCTAACAACAAATTTACGCTGTGTAAATTATATTATTTGGCTAAAATTCAGTTTTAACTTCTTGAAAATAAAAGTCTTTATCAATAAGAAAATTTGCACTTGTATAATAGATTATTAACAATAATAATTACTAATTATGGTGCAAAATGATTTTTAACATTTAGAAAATGTTAAACTATACATAGAGAAAAGTCGCAAGTATAAGCATAAGAATAAGCGACAAAAGATAATAATTTAGCACCTTGGAAGTTATATGCAACCCTATGTTTTTGAAGATTATTTTCTATTATCTCCTTTAAGAAAGCGCAGCCATAAGTGCCTTCCAGTAAATCTATTTTTAGTTCCTCACTTAGATGGTTTAGGTGATGAACCGTTCGTACTTTTTCAAAATAACTACGAAGATAACTATCCTGATCCTAAAGAGTTACTCCCTCTATCTATAAAAGAAGGCCTTTTATTAGATGAAGAAGAGCTTTATAAGGTAAATCTTGAAAAAGATGATTTAGAAAAGTTAATGTGCTTTGTAGGTACTAATGCTGCTCTCCTCAATGAGTTTTGGCAAGATAAAATCGATTTTGAGGAATTTATAGCTAAAGCTAACTTTGATGAGAACGAATTTGATATGACCTGGACCTTTGATGATCCAGAAGCCTTTAAAGATCTTTAAGTATCAAGCCTAAAGCCTATTCTTGTAGGCTTACCTAATAAATAAAACCTTGGGAAAAATCATAAAAAAAGGATCTAGCCTGTCCAACAACTAGCTAGATCCTACGAATTTAGTAGCATAATGCTACTACTCTACACTTATTAACTCTAGGTTAAGCAAAAGCTTAATCTTACAAAACTGGTTTTAACTAACTTTAATTCAATCGTTAGTTAAGTCTTAAAAGCTCTTTAAAAGAGCTTAAAATGTAAAAAAATCTTTTCTTTCTTGACTAAGGAAATTCTTCACATTTAATCTACGAGTGCATTATAGGACTATAATTGCAAGATAGATCGTTTAATAAACGGCAACGTATTTTTGATTATATTGTAGTCGTTTATTTGATATAAATAAATATAGCTTAGATTTGACTGCCTAACTACTTATGAATTATGAAGTTTTAATTAAAAACTATCACTTACTGACCACATCTTCCTTAGTCGTGGTTAATGATAAGTTACAAGTTGTTTACTCTGAGCCTAAGCTTGAAGTTCTCCCATCAAAACTTTATCAATAAGCGCACGTAAAACACCGTCGTTTACGGCGGTGATATAAGTGCGCGGTAAAATAATTTGACAACTCTGTTGTAAGACTATAATATAACAGTTATGCATGCAGAAGTAATCTCGATTAGCAGTCAACATCTAGATACACCTACCCTTCATGAATTTTGTACAAAGGGTAGGCGTATACGTAATGGTGCTAACTACATCAAAAGAAAAGCATATTACGAGCACGAT
>Ga0256405_10005948_pt1 | contig 20238 bp, 11 predicted proteins | sample RumenRJG_02DNA_FD_189096 | JGI IMG/M metagenome (GOLD analysis project Ga0256405, IMG submission 189096) | Bovine rumen microbial communities from Lethbridge, Alberta, Canada - RJG_02 | ecosystem: Host-associated > Mammals > Digestive system > Stomach > Rumen | place: Canada: Alberta... | reverse complement strand
GCTCCTGTATATCTTTTCTGATAGAATCAATATCATAAGCCTTTTTAATAGGATCGTTCATAATGTAATCTCCTTTCTGTTATTCAACCCCCGTAAACATCACCTGATAACTCAGCCCCGTAAACTCCCTGAGAAAGTCCATATCCGAGAAATTCAGACCATAATTATGCGTTTTACCGCAATCCTTGCCTGTGTAGAGGTATTCCATCTTCTCCTGATCGAGATGCTCGGTGCGGAGAGCTTCACGGTCAAAGCCTTTTTCTTTCAGGTGATACAGCACAATTCGTGAGAGCTGCACCTGCACGATGCGGTAACTCTCGGTGTCGGCACAATGGTCGAGAATTCCAAGTATATCGAATACTGTTTCAGTATCTTTCAAGTGGTCTGTATCGTACTCAGCTTCGGGGACGTACTCAATATACTTATCATTGTTGAGGAACTGCACAGTGCAATTCACATAAGGTATGATCTTCAGCTGCATTTCAAGGCTGATCTCACTTCCACGGCGCAGGCTCACCCAACGCTGTGACAGGGAGCTTACCGACTTGAATACACTTCTTTTTTTGTTTGCCTGCGGAATGATCGGTGTATCGTCCTCGTTGATAAGGTAATCTATCGGGACATCGAAGTATTCAGCTATTCTCGTTATCATGTCGAGGTTTGGCATACCGTCATTCACCCATTTGGTGACGGTCGCAGCCGAAATGCCCAGTTCGGTGGCTAACGCTCTCGGTTTCAAACCGTGTTCATTACATAATTCATTGTATTTTCTCCAAAAGATGGTCATTTTGTGTTCCTCCAATTTGTGCAAAAGGCAGAACTTAACTCGTTCTGATTATTTTTACTTGACAAATGCTACTTAGGTAGCATATAATATGATTTAGAGATTGAAACGTGTTATTTCATTTCATATTATAGCACATTAAATGCAATCTGTCAAGATAAATAAAGAAAAAATAACAGACAAAGGAAAAGACAACATGAATACTATTCAATGGGGAGAACCCCGACCGCTTCGGCAGAGTGCGGACGCTATCCCTTTTCCGCTCGATGCGTTGCCGACTGTCCTGCGAAACATGGCGCAGGCGATCTCGGTCACGACCTCCACCGATGTGGGAATGGCAGGGACAGCGATGCTTTCAGCCGTGGGCTACTGTTTCACAGGTCTGTATCGGCTTGCAGGCAAGGCAGATCACACCGAACCTCCTGTGCTGTATTCGATCATCATAGCACAGCCTTCTGAAAGAAAAAGTCCTGTGATGCACTTCATCAAAGCTCCGTTCGATACCTTTGAGAGCAAGTACAACAAAGACCACCGTGAGGAGATATACAAGGCACAGCAGGACGTTAAGGCTCTTGAAGCCCGTGTCAAGGCTATGGAGAAAGAGGACGAGCCTGACACCGCAGCCATAGCAAAACTCCGTGTCCAGGCTGATAATATCCAAAACACAACTCCTATCCGTATCGCCGTTGACGATATAACGCCCGAATCCCTTGTGATTGAGCTGAGCGAGAACGATTCTCTGCTGATGATCTCGGACGAAGCCGGAATGCTCAGTAACTTCAACGGAAAGTACAACGGCGGTATCCCGAATCTTGACTTACTTCTCAAAGCGTGGAACGGTGAGAAGTACATCTGCAACAGAGTTATCCGAGGACGAACGGAAATTCCACGTCCTTATCTTTCAGTTGCTCTCGCAGGTCAACCATATATATGGGACAACATGATGAATGATACGGCTTTCAGGTCAAGCGGACTGATCGCACGTTTCGTTCCCTGCTTTGCAAAAAGCGATGTAGGAAAACGGCGATATGATACTGCTCCTATACCAAAAGAAATCAGGGAGCAGTATCACGATTTCATTCATCAGCTCCTGAAAGGAAAGAAAGACTGGAACGGAGAGGAAACGATACTGCATCTGTCACGTCATGCTTCCGAGGAATATATAGATTACTGCAATAAGTATATCGAAAAAGAGATCAAGGAATCCATGTGCTGCTGTCAGGACTGGGGCGGTAAGTTTCACGGGCTGATACTTCGGATAGCTTGTATCCTGCATTGTGCCGACTGCTGTTCCAGGGGTATCGAGCCTTCCGAGGAAAGTGTGAATCATGATATGCTTGTGAGGTCGTTCAGCATTGCTCACTACTACCGCTATCAGGCAATTTACGGTTTCAGCGTGAACGCTCCCGACGGGAACATCGTCAAGGCTGAAAAGATCATCCAGATCATCAAGACAAAGAATATCAAACATGGCTTGAAGTCCGACCTCTATCACGCCTGCCGATGCAATCTTTTCCCTACTGCAAAGGACTTCTATTCGGCACTCGATACTCTTTCTGAGTATGGGTATATCGCTTATGAAGATGTGACCGCTGCCAACAACAAAAAGGCTCAGATGGTTCATGTGAATCCCCATATCTGATTTTACCGGATTTCGTGGTTTTTGTGGTGGCTGACATTGAAACGGCGGTATAGCTACTTTTGCAAGAGACAGACCACAATGTTGGTTGCCGGTGGTTGATGTTGGCTGAGCATTTTTGCGGAAAGGAGGTGAGGTGTATGGTCGATATGAAAAAGGTAGAAACGCTGACTTCTATTCTTGAAGAAAGAAGCGGTCTTGACGTTCGTGAAGCTGTTGCTCGCAACATTCATTACCTCGATGGATATGAGAGCTATCTCTATAAAAAAGAGATTGAATATCTGCTCGAAACTCTCGATGTCGAGGAGGAGCCGCCGTTCTGATTCAAGATAGCGAACCTGAACATTTTTATACAGGTTCATGGCAGCAGATTTCTATGATCTCGGAGCGAGTATTTTTACAGAATCCGAGCTGAGATTTTTGCAGAAAAATATCATTTCCGATATGATGATTTTGAAAAAATGTAATGCGGATTTTTGAATAAATGTGCCCACATTTTCGGCTGCTCTGACAGCCGTTCTTCTCCCGTAAGGGATAGCCCCGCAGGGCGGAGTAGTTCTTGTGGCGGTCTGATGCTGCCGCAAGTACTACGGAGTTACAAGCGGCGCTCTGCCCCTTGTAATCGCTGCTCCGCAGCTTTTTTCCTGCGACCATCTCTTGTGTCGTTCAGGAAAAATTTGTCCGTCAGGACTGGCGATAGCCCTTCCGCCTTAGCGGTCAAGAAAGGAGTTGATGCCTATGATTTTTTGATTGGATTTCGTAGAGAGAAAGAAGCAAATCCAATAAACAAGAAAGGCGAAAATATGAAACAGAAAAGAATTTCATTCGGTCAGGGAAAAGGTTCTCTGGCTCACAACAATAGAGAGTTCATGGCGGCGAATGTTGACCCTCTCCGAACTCCAAACAATATCACTTTTGTGTGTCAGCCGATTGCAGAAGCATACGATCAGCTTTTCAGGGAATCCACCGAGCGTTATAATGCCCGGCAGAAAAGAAATGACCGCAAAATCGGTGACTACTACGAACACCTTTTCGGTGTGAAACCTTGCAACACTGTCCGCACTGCCGCCGACAAACGCAAGAGTTTTTATGAGGACGTTGTGCAGATCGGCAAGCGTGAAGATTCGGGTTACGGCACTGAGGACTTTCAGCTTGTGGCTGACTGCCTGAAAGAGTACATGGAAGGATTCCAGGATCGCAATCCGAACTTCTACGTTTTTAATGCCGTCCTGCACATGGACGAGGCGACTCCCCACCTGCACATCGACTACATTCCTGTCGGTCACTACAAGCGTGGTCAGGACGTTCAGAACGGTATCGCACAGGCTCTGAAAGAAATGGGGTACGGCGAGGGAAAAATGGCTATCGCCCGTTGGCGAGCTGCTGAGGTGGAAGTGCTGAACGCTATCTGCATTGAACATGGTATCCAGCCCCTTGCTCCCGAAAAGGCGAGAGGAACACTGGAGATACCTGAGTATAAAGAGAAGCGCAGGCAGGCTGACGAGCTGGCTGTGCAGAATACGCAGGCTCGGTATCAGCTTGAACTTAAAAAGACAATGCTTGCTTCGACCGAAACTCAGCTTGCCGAACAGAAAAAACTCCTCGGTGATACACAACAGCAAGTTCGTGAAGCTACTGCCGATCTCATCGAGCAGGGGCAGAAGCTGGAGGACGGCGAAGCGGAGTTGTCGGAGGTCAAGGAAAAGGTCAGCAAGGCAAAGCATGAGTACGAAAGACAGCAGCAGAAAAGCCAGTCGATAATGTGTTTTCTGCCTGACTTGGAAAAAGACCGTAAGCTCGAAATGGAGTTTGACAACTACCATAACGAGTTGCGTGATATGCTGAAAAGTCCTGTTTCTATCATGAAACACAAGGACGGCATCAAGAGTGTGGTCGATAAAATGGAAGATCTGGTCATAAAAGTACAGGACAAGTCCCACAAGGCTGACCTGACAATCTATGACCTTCGTGCCAATCAGGAGAATTTTGACCAGTTATATGATGCTGAACAGGCAAAGTCCAAAGCTCTTTACTCACAGGTGCAGACGCTGACAAGCGAAAAGAGTGAGTTGACCAAGAAGTACAATGCAACAATGGCTGTCTACCGTCAGATCGAGAGAATCGCTCCCGATGTGATCGAGCAGGCAAAACGGCTTGTTGAAGCTGAAAAACAGCGAGAGCAGGCACAACATAGAGAATACCAGCCTACCCAAAAGAAAAAATCGTGGGGACTGGAATAACATACAAACAAGATAGAAAGCAGGGGAAGTACCTGCTATGGAGGTCACTATGACAACAAACAGAAAGAACGAGCTTATCGCTCAGCTCGTAAATATCCTGAGCGAACTTATCGAAACCAATGATTCCGAACAGGTGTCTGAGGTCAAGCCCGATGCCGTGGAGATGCTGACCGTCAAGGAATGCACCGAAGCAGTCAAGGGACTGTCCGAGCATACTGTCCGCAAGCTCATCAAGCAGGGAAAACTGCCGTATCTGAGGACAGGTGACGGCGTGAACGGCAAAATGCTTATCAACAAGGCAGACTTGCTTGCCTACTTCAACGGACAGACAGCAAACAGATAAGTCTGTACGCTGAGAACGGCGATTTTACGCTGTTTGAGCGTCAACAGACAGAAAATCCACAAACACCATAGAACATGAGCATAGATTTCGACATACTCCCGAAAAAGATAGAAAAAACTCTTGACAAAAGCCCGATAGTGCGCTAACATTAGAGTAACAGGAGTATGCCATAAAATCTATGTTGACAGAAAGGGAATCAACTTATGGCTACGATAAGAAAAAGAGGAAACTCCTATCAGATCAGAGTTTCCTGCGGATATGATACATCAGGTAATCAGGTCGTGCAGACCATGACATGGAAGCCTGCGGAGAACATGACCGCCAAACAGGTGGAGAAAGAGCTTCAGAAGCAGGCGATACTGTTTGAGGACAAGTGCATGAAAGGTCAGGTCACGGCGAATATCAAGTTTCAGGACTTTGCCGAGCAGTGGTTTGAGGAATACGCAAAGCTCAATCTCCGCAACACTTCCTATGAGCGTATGAAGCAGCTCACTGTAAGGGTGTATCCTGCAATCGGACACCTCAGACTTGACAAGATCACCAGCCGCCATATCCAGCAGTTTATCAACGATCTGGCACTTAACGGCAAAAGCCTGAAAAACGGCAGACCGCTGTCGAGAAAGACAGCGGTTCATCATCTCAGTTTCATCAGCGATGTGTTCAGCTACGCTGTGAAGATGGAAATGCTCACCGATAACCCCTGCAAGCGTGTTACCGTTCCGAAGGGCGAGAAGAAGGAGAAGGACATCTACACTCTCGAAGAAGTCGCACATCTCTTTCAGCTCCTTGAAACCGCACCGCTTAAATACCGCACTTTCTTTACTTTGGCGATATACAGCGGATTCAGACGTGGGGAAATGCTCGGTCTTGAATGGAAGGACATTGACTGGGAGCATAACGTTATCAGCGTCCGCAGGACAAGCAACTATACCGCTTCAAAGGGTATCTACACCGACACCACCAAAACAAAGAAATCTCAGCGTTCGCTGAAATTTCCTCAGAGCGTCATGGACTTGCTCCGTGAGTATAAAGCGGAACAGGACGAGGAGCGTATAAAGCTCGGTACGAAATGGCAGGACTATGACCGCCTGTTTGTAAAGTGGGACGGAAGACCGATGAACAACAACACACCGTATTTCTGGCTCAAAGAATTCTGTGAAGAAAACAATTTCCGCTTCTGTGACATTCACTCCCTGCGACACTTCTATGCCTCAGCTCTCATCAACGAGGGCGTGGACGCAGCCACCGTGTCGGGAGCGTTAGGTCACTCGACGATAACTACCACGACTTCTATCTACTGTCATGTGTTCAATCAGGCTCAGGCGAGGGCAGGAGATGCTATCGCATCAGTGCTTGACTTCAAAAAGCACGACACTGACAAAGGACAGCCCGAAGCTGTATAAAGGACAAGTAAAGGACAGAAGCCGTCACGGGATAAAAAAAGAACTCAGAAATGGCGATTTAACGTCATTTCTGAGCCTTGTGTGTGGTGACCCGTACGGGAATAGAAAACTTGCAAGAGCTTACAAGGATTTTTATCGAAAAAAACATGAAAATGAGGATACAGCCGTTCAGGAACGAGGAATGTCACTATAAGAAAATGTTCCCGAAAGCAGTAAATTACAAACTGCATTCGGGAGCATTTTTATTATTGAGCAATTATAATAAGCACGATCATGTGAAGCGGATAGTACACATAGAAGAACCAGCGATTGATTTTCCTTTTCAATGGAGTGCTGCTTTTCTCACGCTTACCATTATATAAATGTATAGGAATCAGAGCAAGGAGCGCACCATAATTGAAAGAGAAAGCTGCAAAGCTGTCAAAGAATTTGAGGAAGCAAAGCGGAAGTATTATCACTGTTGCAGCTGTAAATGCCGCTGTCATTTTCTTATAGTCTTTATTGAAAAAGAAAAATATTATTGTCCAGACGGGAATAATATATCCCCAGTCTCCGAATTGTCCGAATGAAACTGTGATGGCTGTCAAGATGCATTTTGCTGTCTGACTGAGCCTGTCATTCGTCAGGATCAGCAAAGAAATGAATCCAAGAGATAGCGTAAACAATATATTCATGCTGGTCAGAACCTGAAATATATTGTCCGGTACAGCCTTCATAACGAATACATAGTATACAGGCTGGCTTATGACAGCGAAAGATAATAAGCGTAACAGATACTTCTTTTTATCGTGAGTATGCCTGAATCCTTCGGCGAGAAAGAAGCACATGATAGGAGCTGTTGTCTTGCCTACAAGGTGCATGATGTAATTCATGATCGTCCCGGCTGGAACAAAAGCATACGCAATATGGTCTATGGTCATAGCAATAATAGCTATGACCTTTATTTGTGTTGCATTAAGTTTTTTCATATTTTGAATACTCCATTAGGAAGAACATCGGCATTTCTGCGGATGTTTTCTGAGCTGACAAGTTCCTGAACGTAAGTGCCGGCACGAACCTGTTCTGCAACGGAGATCGCACTGCTGAGTTCACGGATTTCTTTCTCAAGCTCATTGATTTCTTTTTTCAATAAAGACTGTTCCTGACGAGCTGCGTCAGCAAGTTCCTTTGTCTGATGATATGTGTTTTCGTTAATGTTGGGATAGCGTTTCTGATATAACTGAGCTTCTTCCAGAGAAATTGTCTCAGATTTCTTACCCTCATATAAAACTTCAAAGGCTTCCTGACCTCTGGAAAGTCGCTGAACCTTCTTCTGAACTTCAACGGCAGACTCGTTCTTTTCTTTCAGTTTCTGTTCAAGATTTTCAAAATCCTGTTTCATGGACTGGATAGTAGCTCCCTGATTGATTTTCTTGTTCAGGATCAGAAGCTTGTCAAGCTCTGCATCATTAGTCCATGAGAACGGCTGCTGTTTGAACTTCTTTCTACATGGCAGCAGACCTTTCTTGAATGTAACTGTATAGAACCGAATGGTAGTCAGTGTCTTATATGTAGGACTGTTCTCAGCCTTTGCCTTATCAATATTTTCATTGAGCTTATTCTCGAAATTCATACAATGCTGTATACGATTCTGTAAAGCACGTTCATTGTATTCCTCACCGAGAGACTTCAAACGGATGAACCTTTCAGCCTTCGGAGGTCTGACTGAGATATATTTACCAAGCTTGATATCATACCCCTCGGCTTTCAGTTTCTTGTAAAGTTCCTCAACATCAGTACACTGAACGAGCAGCCTGTCAATATCCTCTATGATTTTTTCACGGAAAGATTTCGTAGAGGACTTGTAATCTTTTTCCCACTGTCTGATCTGTTCAACGTAACATTCCTGTGCATCGAAGCCGTGATCTGTTTCTACATACGGTATGTTCATTGAATCCATTTTTGATTGAACGAAAGATTGTTTGTCAGGATCAGAGTAGAAGAAGGATTTGACAGGAGAAGATTTTTCTTTTTTCAAATTGGATATTTCTTTATCAGCTGAAGCAAGTTTTTGTGTCAGGCATCGTACATTTTCTGTTGTAATTTTATCCGGAGATATATACAAGCCTTTTCGTAAAGTGTCAAGAATAATGCCTTCATCCTCTCTGATTTTGAATTCCTCAACTGACATATGCTTGTAGTTTGCATTCTTTTCTTCACGTATAAAGCCATGATTATTTAAGATTTTTTCCATAGCTCTGCGCTCAGAAGCTTCCCATAGCACTAACTGATTATTCTTTGTTCCTTTTGGAATAAATCCCTGTTCTATTAAAGCAGCTTTCATAGAAACGCCTTTACTGAGTCCTTTGATTCTTCCATTAGTATAGAAAGGAATGAAGTCAATATGAATGTGCGGACTTGCTTCATCCATGTGCAATACTGCATTGAAAACAAAAAGATTAGGATTCCTTTTATGAAATTCTTTCATATACTCATCTAACATCTGCTTTGCCATATCACCACGCTGACTGCCGCAGGGAGAATCCTCAACATTACCAAACTGAACAACAGCTTCATAGAAGATTTCTTCTCGTTTACTTTTTTTGATATGTTCATAATAATTATCTATGCAGCGACAAGGACGTGTCTGTTTCTTGTTATGTTCCTCAACTGCTTCGTCAAACAGTTCATGGAATGCTTCTTCAATGTCCTGTGCCTTATAGTTTATGTTGTTTTTTGTCTTTTCTGTCTGAACATTTGCTGCATAAAAGTCTCTGTTGTTATGTTCAACATTTCCTCCATGAGCAGCACTTGCCTTGCCAAGGGTGAAGCTGATACTGTATCCTTCCACAGTACACACATCCTTTCTTTTTTTCAAAACTGTAGCTAATATTACGGAGAATATTAGCCATTTATTCCCTTACGTACATAATAGATAGTTGTACCCAATATCTGTTTTGTACATAAAAAATCAGAAGATTTTTTTCGTACTAAACAGAACGTTACATTATAATGTAACTTTGGGCAAGGAATTCTTCCTTAACCTTATATAACTGCTTTCTGTGACTATAGCGATAGTCGCATATTTTTCTCCGAAAAATATCAGAAAGCAGTTATATTTGCTCCGCTAACTTTGGGAATTCCCAAACCCTTTTTATGCAGATATTGTCCTTTGATTTTTGGTATCGACAATATCTGAGAAGTAATCTTTCGGCATTTCTTGTACAGCGGAGATGTAAGTTGATAATAATTTTATCATCACAGCAAAATCGGTATCATACATATGAAGTGCAAGTGTTTCACCGTCACGGCTCTTAAATAGTCTACCATGTTTTATTATTTTCTGTTTCATTTTTTCTGCAAACTCAACATACTTATGATCCGCATTTGATTGAAGATAACAATCAATTACATATAATAGACCATTGACTTGATTCCTTGTGAGATATAATTCTGTTATAAGTTTGGAATTCCCCATAGTGTTTTACCTCCTTGTCATTGCAAGTTCCTGTGTCCGTTCCTGAGTGTGTTCCTCAGTGATTTTCTTATGATACTCGCTTATAATATTCTGCTCTTCCGAAAGAAAGTCCGGATGCTTTGTCTGATACTCCAGACGTTCATTCCAGTCTTTGAAGTTATGAATGTCGAGCTTTTCTACTACAAAACCTGAACGTGTAAGCTCGTTGTTCCTTTCAAATCTCCTTCCGGCTTCATCATTGTCCACAGCCGAAATTACATTGAGTCCTTGCTCTCTGAGCTGCTCTACAACAAAATTTTTCAGACCAGCCATTGAGACAAGCATTGTACCTTTGAGCTTCGATTTGTCATTGCACATACTATAGAAACTCATGAGATCTATCGCACTTTCAAATATAAAAGCTCTCACAGGTCTTGCATCTTTCACAGGCACAAACTTGAAAAAAGTTTCTCCTGTTCCTCCGACTGTACCCTTGAATCTCTTATTGAGGTCGAGTCCCTGAATCTCACCGCCGACCTCATTTCCGTCTTTGTCTTTGTGGACAAACACAGCATTTGCTTTCTTGAAGATCTGCTCTTTGCCTTGCAGTGTTCCCTTGATTTCATGCTCAGCCTGATATAAAAGTTTCTCTTCGATAAACTCACGGATAATGTCATTCGGGATATTTCTTCCTGTATGAAGATACCCGAATACTCTGCGCTGAGTAGGTGCGTGTTCGGGCATTTTCATTTCTTTTTCTTCTTTGTCAGTCTCTTGTGGCTTATCATACTGACGTACCGGGGGAACACTTTTCTTTGTATAAGCTGTACCGGAACGAGTGCGAGAAACGTCCTGTCCTGTTAGTTCATAGACTGCATCCTTGAAAGATTTATCAAGTATGATAGTCAGACAATCAACTGAGTTATTAACTCTCCCTACCTGATGATAATGTGAGAACCAGCTGTTGGTTTCAGGCTTGATTGATAAGCCTTTGATTTCATTTATGTATATTTCTCCGCTGATTTTCTTTAATGTGTAACCGCTTGTTCTGAAATAATCTACAAGATCTGCGTGTCGAGCCTGTTCAAGTAATTCATCAAATTCCTGTTCTCTCATGCTTAACCTCCTGACTATAATAATCAAGCACCATGCTGAATTTAACATGGTGCCTGATATTTTTATTCTTATAATGTGCTGTTGTATTCGTCCTGTGTCAGATCATTTTCGTCATAATCTGAATCGATTTCCATTGGCTCAGTTTCAATATCTCCAAAATCTTCTGCCCCGGCAACTTCTTCTCCGTTGTCAAGGTAACCGCTCATTGTAAGCTCGGCTTCAAGATTTTCAAACTTCTGAAGTGTTTCCTGATATTCAGATTCATTCGGGAAACTTGTTGCGACTCTGACCTTTGCCTGTTCCAGATCAAGCTCAGCTTTATGCAGAGACTGAATATCTTTTTCGATATTTTTTTCGATAACACTATCAAAGAAATTCATAAGTCTCTGACAGTTATCTGCGTTATCTCCTACGCCGACTCCGATTCTGTAGGCGGCAGTACGATCGCCTTTGATAGCAAAATCAGGATGCGCTCTGTCTGAGCTTGTAGCGATTGTTATCTCAAATTTACCTACCTTGAACGGCGGATTGTTATCGAGTGGTCTGGAGATTCTCAGCTGTATCTTATCAGCAAGATAGCTGTTGATTGCCTTACGGTCTGTAAGTGTCTGACCGTTGTGAGTGATAAGTTTCAGTTCTTCCAGCTTACCGTTATTCTGCATTTCTTTAGCATTGAGCAGATCTATTTTCGCTTCTGCTATCAACGATTTTTTAAGTTCAATTTTTTCAGGAAGCTCCGTTATCTGTCTCTCGATTCTTGTAGTTTCACGGTTATACTCTGCACGTATTACCTGTAATTCATCGATCTTGTTCTTTAATTCTGAATACTCACGGAGCTTTGGATTTCCTTCCGCAGCAGCTTCAAGCTCGCCGAAGGTGAGAACCTTTTCGTCAATATCTTCCGCTGTTCTGCTGATACAAGTGTCATTCCAGAGCTGTGCAATACCTCTTGCCTTATCTGTAACACCCTGATACAGATAGCTGTCCAGCGTTCCCTTTGTAACGTAATTGAATATCTCAACTTCATCATTGAGATTGCCCTGACGGACGATTCTTCCTTCACGCTGGGCAAAATCCGATGGGCGCCAAGGTATATCCAGATGATGGAGAGCGTATAAGTTCTTCTGAATATTAGCACCTGTGCCAAGAGTATTTGTACTTGCAATGACTACACGGTACTTAGCTTCGTTAATGTCTCTGAATATATCTGCTCTGTTTTTTGCATCGGATTTCGGTGCAAAGACTATTTCATCTTCTTTGATTCCCTTTGCTATAAGTTCATCCCGGATGTACTCATAAGCAGAGAATTTTCCATCATCGCCATTAACTGCTATATCGGAAAAAATTATCTGAACCGCTTTATCTTCATATCTGTCCTTATAGATCTTTGCAACATTTTCGACACACCTATCGATTTTTCCGGTCTTATCTTCTACTGCAAACCCGATAGGCAGCTCCCAGCCGTTCTTCTCATAAACGGATGCCACAGCCTTGTTTCCTAAACCTACAAGCCTTGCTTCACCGGTAATTTTAAGCAGATTATCCTGATCCGGTCTTACGTTTCCGAACATGATTTCTCTGCCTCGTCTTGCGAAGTCCTTTACAATTTCTCGCTGTTCAGGTGAAGCTTCAACTTCAATTATCTGAGGTTTACCGCCTTTGATATCCGGGACTTTTATCTGAGGTGCATTGCCGTCCTTATCAGGCTGAGTGATCTTTTCGATTGTAACAAGGTCTGCAAAATCCTTGTACATCTTTATAAGCTCCGGTCTGTTCTTGAATCCGGCGAAACAGGTCTTTAGTTTCAATTCTCCTGTTGCAGTTTTCTTGTTCTGTGTCTTGATCTGTCCGAAAGTCGCAGCCCAATCGTCAAAACGTGAGCAGCCGCAGTCCTCAAGCAGATCCGGACGCAGATATCGTGTCATAACATATAATTCTGTCATAGAATTTGATACAGGAGTTCCTGTAGCGAAAAGAATGTGACCGTTACCATGCTCACTGTTGAAGTAATCACACTTCATCTGCATATCCCCGGCACGACCTGATTCCCTTGTGTTTACACCTGAAACATCACCCATTTTTGTGGATACAAAGCCATTCTTATATGCGTGTGCTTCATCAACTACAAGATAATCAAAGCCAAGTGCTTCAAAATTCAGTAATGAATCCTTTCCTCTGGATTTGGATTTCGGATTAGCTATAGCATCTATTCTGCCTTCAATTGCCTTGATAGCACGTTCGATTTCCTTAACTGTAGGATCACGTCTGCCATTTTCACGCTTACTCTGTGCAAGCTGGTCAAGCAGTTCTGCTTTCTGCTTGTTAAGGAATTCAAGGCGGTGTTCAGCTGACATAGGAAGCTTTTCATACTGCTCCTGTGACATTATGATAGCATCATAATCTCCGGTTGCTACACGGGCTGTAAAGAGTTCTCTTTTCTTTTCGTCCGATAAATCCTTATTATCGACTACCAGAAGCTTTGCATCCGGGAAGCTTGTACGCCATTCTCTTTCTGTCTGCTCTGTAAGCGGTTTTGGAACGACCACACAAGCCTTACTGATAAGACCAAGCTCTTTTTTCTTCATAACAGATGCTGCTATAACCGCTGACTTACCGGCACCTACACAGTGAGCTGCAAGAGTATTTCCGCCGTATATTGAACGTGCTACACAGTCGAGCTGATGCGGTCTGAGCTTGAATCCGTTTGCCATTCCTGAGAAAGAAAGGTGTGAACCGTCATAAGAACGTCCCACAAGATTATTGAACTTCTCATTATACCGTCTTACATACTTTTCTTTTCTCTCATCCGTAGCAAATATCCATTCAGCGAACTTTTCCTTGATAGCTTTAGCCTTTGACTGAGCAACCTGTGTCTTATTCTTGTTCAATACAGACTTAACTTTCTTCGGATCCTGTGGATCGGGGAAATAGTCAAATACCTGTATTTTTTTCTGATTGAGCAGATTTTCCAAGATATGATACATATTCATATCTTCTGTACCATACGTTGACAATTCATTTGGATTCAATGCGCTCTGATTACGTGTACGAGCATTTTCTATGCTGAATTTACCTGTTATTTCTGAGAATCTGATTCCAAAATTCCTTGAATCATATTCCGTTCTGCCGCTCAGTGAACGCATAAACTCTTCATAATCCGCTGTATCTATCCATGTACAGCCAAGATCAACGATTATCTCAGAAGCTCCTATATCTTCAGGAATTACATTTTTAAGAGCTTCCACGTTATCATTATATCTGTTGTCATGTTTAGCAAACATTTCAGCCATTACAAGCTTTCTGCGTACATTTCCGCAGAGATATTCCGACTTATCTACGATCTCAGCATACGGCTTTTGTGTGGCTATCTTCTCAGGATCACGGAATACTTGTCCCTTGTTCAGTAATTCGTTGGTAATGCTTTCCATTATTGAAGAAAGGTCTGTATCTTCATATTTGTTCTGGAGCAGCGTAGCCATATAATATATATCCACTCTGCCTTTTCTGTCAAGGGATACCTGCATAGCTTCCTCTGCTGACTCAACTTCTTTAATATCAGCAACAGGGCTTACAGTTCTTATTGTGAATATATCTGTTTTTGTGATTTCCTTTGTCTCAGGATCTATCTTTTCAAGTGCTGCAAGTATCGGATAATCTGCATCGAGACTGAAAAGTTTTTTCACGGCTTTACTGTTAAGCTCACCGTTGTCCTTTACAAATTTGTCGTATGCAGTGTTAAGCTTATTCCTGAGAGGTGTAAGTTTCTCGTCATTAACGTATGTCTGTTGCTTATTAAGAAGCTCTCTGACAATATCACGCAGTTCACAGAGCGATTTAAGCTTTGCGATCTTCTTGTCATTGCCCTCGACTTCTTCCATAGCGTTTCCTAAGTTGTAGTAAACCTTATCATCCTTGACCTGATATGTAAATGACTTGCCCCAAGGCTCTACATATCCCTGTTTTTCAAGGTTTGAACGTTCACGCTTATCTATTGATATTTTAGCATTGAGCTGACGGAAAGCTGTTTCAAGCTGCTCTTGCAGTGTGCTTCCTTCATTTGGTTCACAGGTAAGCATATCAAAGTGTGTAGTCTGCTTTATCGTACCGAGAACCATCTGCGGATTCTGAGCGAAATAAGAGTTTATATATGCTGTACGCTGTTCGCCCTCATACTTCTTGCCAACCATTTCGACCTCAACAGGCGATGTATAGCACCAATCAGGCTTCGGATCGTAAACATTCCGAGGTGTTTTACGTTTCTGCAAGAAAATTATATCTGAGGTTACTTTTGTATCCGCATCAGCAAAAGCGTTATTCGGAAGTCTCACAGCTCCGATCAGGTCAGCATTGAGCGAAAGCTGCTCTCTTATCTTCGGATTTTTCTTATCGAGTGTACCCGATGAAGTAATAAATGCCACTACTCCACCCGGGGCAACTTTGTCAAGTGCCTTACGGAAGAAAGCGTCATGAATAAGCCAGTCATTTGCATAATCAGGATCGTTGAGCTTATAATCTCCGAACGGAACATTGCCGATAACTGCATCAAAACTGTTATTTTCAAGGTTTGACCTTTCAAAGCCACAATTCAGTATCTTTATATCTCTTGTTTCTTCTGCTACAGCTTCATCCTTCTTTGCATAAGGATTAGGCTTCGGTACATTCAAGTGCTTTGCGATCTTTGCTGTTACCGGATCAAGCTCTACGCCTACAATACCGCCTTTACCCATATCATGCGGCATACGTGATATAAAGTTACCCGTACCGCAGGACGGTTCAAGGATACGTGAATTCTGAGGAAGTCCCATATTCCGTATAGTCTTGTAGATTTCATCAATGATTACCTGTGGAGTATAGTGCGATGTAAGCGTACTTGAACGAGCTGCTGCATATTCTTCAGCTGTCAGCATATCTTTCAGTTGTCCTCTGAGATTAGCCATAGCAGCATATCTTTCATCGAACACCTGTGAAACACCGCCCCAGCCTGAATATCGCCTTAAACGCTCCATTGAAGCTTCTTCACCGTTATATGCGTTTCTTCCGGCTTCGTAAGGATACTGTCCTCTTTCTTCGCAGCTTTCCAGCCGCTGCATTTCACGGATAGCCGTTATATTATCCCTGACCTTGCCTATCGGATTGTCAGCATACCTTATCTCCGGTAAATTATCCTGCACAGGGGGAAGTTCTGATATACCGCCATGCTCTTTTACTCTGTTTGAACGATAGCCGTATTCAGAAACGGATGTATTGTTCTTTTCAGCTGCCTTTTCAAATGCCGCAAGTTCGGCAGATACCTCGTCCGGTGTCAAAGGTTTGGTTGAGTTGTTCTTCGATATATACCATATCGGAGCGGAAATTCCGTCCTTGAATTTCTCTGTTACATGGAATCCGATATCATTTGGTTTTATATTCAGCTCACCTAAACCGTGTTTTTCGGAGAATTCATTAAGTATCTCACGATAATATGCACTTTCATCATGGATTTCAGGCAGTTCAGGTGCAACTGTCTTATCTTCCTGTCCCTGTAATTCATGTTCCTCACCGTTTGCATCGGTATATTCCGAAAGTTCCCGGTTAGCAAGTATTGCATTTCTCAGGTTCAGGCGGAAGTTTTCTTCCAATGCAGCCTGTAATTTAGTATCAATCGTGCCATCTGAAAGTACAACATTCTGATATACTGTGCCAACGGACGGAACTCCATCCATCTGATACTCCCATACATGAAGCTCTTTCTTTTCATGATCAAGAGTGAATACAAAATCAGGATCACGCATCAGATCACCGTTCTGGATGTACCATGTCATATATGCATAGGTGTTATCTCCCAGTGATTCCAATGAAAGTGGTTCATTACCGTCATTTTCGCCGTATTCGTCATAATCGCCGTATCGCTCATGTGTATGTGTACCATTTGCGATATCGGGATAAGCTTCTGTGAACTCTCTGTACAGCATTTCTGCTCTGGAAGCTCTTTTATGCGGCTTATTTGCCGATTCTTCGTTGTTACTTGTAGCAACGGCTTCATTTCCCTCGTTGCTATTTGTGTCAACACTGTTCTGCTGCTGTTTCAGTTCTTCCTGATAATTCTTTGTAAAGCGTACTATCGGGAAGTCAGTATTTTCGTCGAGCAGAGTTTCTTTCCAGTGACCATCTATAATGCCCTTTGTAGCAATTCCGAGTTCAGTGAAGGCGTTACCGGCATCATCTGCAACACGTGTCATACTTACGCTGAAATCGCCTTGAATATTGTCTATCCGGAAATACATTGCTTCGCCGGTTTCCGGTTCTCTGGTAAGAAGAATATCACCAACTTCAACATCTGCCAGTGTCATGGCATTTTTTTCATCAGTAAGCTGTTCTATCTCGTTGCTACTTGTAGCAACGGCTGCTTCCTGAACTGTAAGATTCTGTGTTTCAGAATATTTATGAGTGCTAACAGTCAGATTTTCGGAAGTTCTGATAAATGCTGCAACCTTGTCTCTCAGCTCTCTGACATCCTCTTCATTCCTGAGATCGTATTCAGAATCAAAAGGACTTCCGTATTCCGAATAGCTGTCATAATCTTCAACATTGGCAGTTCCGTATGCATCGAGCTTTACTGTAAGTGTTCTGCTTTGTCTTGAATAATTATCCTTACGCTCATGACCGTTACTGTCAATACCGCCCTCATAATTAGAATATTCATCTCTGAGATAAAGATCATCAATTTCCTTTAAATCCACGGATATACCGTATTCCGGAATGTCTATGACCGTGTTGTAATCCCAATGCGGCGGAGTATAGTTGTTGTATTCAACAAGAGTGTCATGTGCTATATCGGCTCTTATACTGCCATTTTCATTATGTACAGCCGTAAGATATTCATCGATGAAGTTGTAATTTCTCTCAACAAGAGCTTTTTCTACGTTCCGGTATACATTTTCATTATTATTCCAGTCAAAAGCATTTTCTTCGTCAGTATCTATGAAGTCACGAATATCCATAACAGAATTTATCTCATCATCGAGATCATGAACATTGCTTGATATTTCGTCTATCATGTTCTGTCGTTTTACGTCAGCAAATTCAGCTGTAAACAGCTTATCATCGCTGAAAGCTTCCGTTCTGTCAAATCCGTCAGGTGTTTCGCCTTGCTTCGGAACAGCTTCACCATTATAATATACTGTAAATCCGTTCTCCCACATAGAAATAGCATCTTTGGCATTAATAGAGATCTTTTCAGCACCAAGTCCTGTATTTTTTTCATTTCTCAGCTTATTTACAATATCATTAAGCTGCTGCTCATAGCCGTCTATATCCTCACGGGATAACCATTCAGGCTTTTCGGATTCCGGAAGCCTGTCATACAGCTCTTTCATGGTATTGATACAGGAATTATAGTCACAGTCGTACATATATCTGTTGAGATCTCGGATATTGCCTATATCTTCTGCTCTGTTCACAGCATAATCGCAGTCTTGCTTACAGCGTGATAATGTTGCATATACCTGTTTGTATCTTTCCGGATCTTCCTCACTATGAGTATGACGTTCGATTACATCATCGGGAACGTATACCATTTCATCGAAATCAAGCCCGGTCAGACCGTTATTCACCATATCTCTTATGCCGCTGTACTGTTCGGTACTGTATACCTCTTTGTCAAATGTGTATGTTATCTTATGCTCAATAAGGTCAGCTGTAACCTGAACTGGAAGTTCATTATCTGTCAGAGTTGTATATGCAAGGTCAACTTTATGCATATCACTGAAATCTGCTTCGCTGCCATATTCACTTTCGCAGAATGTATTGATAAGATACTTAGCCTTTTCAAGATCGTTAGCGAACGTGCGTTCGTATTGCAGGAGTTTGACCTCTGAATCAGGCTGACTTGCCTTGATAGCTCTTGTTACCATTGCAGGAATAGCACTTAGTTCTTCGTAAGGCTTTACGGAAAAAACATCGTTTTCCAGAAGAACAGCACAAGCGGCATTGCCGTTATGGTATACTTCGGCATATTCAGCACCATCAGTATAGTTGATTGACCATGTACCGTTTGCACTCCTGACTTCTGAGCTGTCTGTATTAAAGAACTTTGCCACGACTTCATCAAGGGTTTCAGGCTCTTTTTCAGGCGTAATCCCTATATTACGCTTAATTGCTTCTGTAAGCTCTCTTTCGGTACTGCCTAAACGTCTGCCAAAGATATTACGGCTTACATATTCTCTGTTACCATAAGTGTTATGGAAAGCTGTCATTCTTTCAAATGCAGCATCTATGATATTTTCGGTAACATTGTTACTTGCAGCGAATTTTTCAAGACGTTCAAGGAACTGCTTCTGCTTATCAGTATAGTTATGATTTGCATATAAGGCAGCAAAACCACTGCGAATTGCCTGTTCTACGTTGCTACTTGTAGCAACGGTTGTTCCTTCGTTGTTATTTGTAGCAACGTTCTCAGCTTTCTGTTCAAGCTTTAAGAACTCCGGAACTTTTTTGAATCCGAAACTATCGACATAGTATGCAGCAGTATCGCCGTTATCATGAACTACGATAATATCACTTACAGAAAGAGAATGTCCGGTGAAGTCAACCGGGTGATCTATATTAAACCGTGTAAATATATCTTCAAGGGTTGTTCCGCTTGAAAGAGTATCCCTGTAAACCTGAATATAATTCTCGGCTTCAACAGAATTTCCTTCCTTATGCAGTGTTTCATAGTCTGTAAATCGGTGATAATGCAACTTTTCATCGTTTTTGAGCTGATAGATCTCAAAATAATTCTCGTTGCTACTTGTAGCAACGCTATTCTGAGCTACAAAAGCTGTGAAGTTGTCAGAAGTGATCTCTACACCGTCATTTAATGCTGTTTGCAGGAAATTCAGCATATCTACTTGTGCGTGAAGTTCATCAACATTACCGTTTGCAGCTCGCAGACGTTCTATACGCTTCTGAACATCATTTATTGATGATTCAATAGCATGATTCCTTATTTCCGCAGCTTCTGCTTCGTCAGCTTCATCTGTTGTTTCACCGAAAGAAAGCTGTCCGATTTTCTCAGCCTGTTCTTCGGTAGAAAGAGCCTTGTATATTGCTGCTTCACGCTTATCCCAATATTTAGGATTGTAACGCTCTACGGCTTTATTAATTCTGTCAGAGTATTCTGTAAAGAACTCGTCCGTTTTCTTGCTGTACTGTCTTGAAAAGTAGTAATCTATATCGTCAAATAAGCCTTTGTCAAGAAGCTCTCTCATAGCAACTGCATAATCACAATCTTCCTCAAAATAATACCATCCGGCTT
>Ga0256405_10005947_pt1 | contig 20238 bp, 17 predicted proteins | sample RumenRJG_02DNA_FD_189096 | JGI IMG/M metagenome (GOLD analysis project Ga0256405, IMG submission 189096) | Bovine rumen microbial communities from Lethbridge, Alberta, Canada - RJG_02 | ecosystem: Host-associated > Mammals > Digestive system > Stomach > Rumen | place: Canada: Alberta... | reverse complement strand
TATAATATTGATGATACCCGTGTCTATATGTCCGGTTTCTCGTTGGGAGGCGTATTTGCTTATTACATGGCGCAAAAAGCGCCCGATAGAATAGCTGCCGTTGTTTCGTTTAGTGGCTACGACCTTACCGGTGCTTCTATTTCTTGCAGCCGTCCGATACCAATCTTTCATTTGCACGGTACATCAGATAACATAATGGATTATGATGGTGTTGAGAATTATCTAAAGAAATGGGCGCTAGCACAAAACTGCCAGGAAGTACCTGTTGAGTGGACAGATCACGATATCAGTTACACAAAATACACCGTTCCTGATTGCGAAGTGGAGATAATTCTTGCGTCTGTTTCCGGCATTGGTCACGATTGGAAATCCTATTTTGCCACTGGCTCCCCTTACTATCATTTAGTGGATGACCTCTGGGCTTTCTGCAAGCAATATAACACCGGCTGCGGAAAAATACACGTAGGACTTGACGATGTCACAGTGGACACAAAAACCACGAAACGCCTCGAAGACGGACAACTTCTTATTGACCGTGACGACAAAACCTATAACGCACAAGGAACACAAGTCAAATAATAACAACACGCATGATTACTATTGAGCAACTCAAAGACTTGGAGCAACGGGCCGATAAACTGAAGCAGTATCTCGCCATCGATGAAAAACGAATCCAACTGGAGGAGGAAGAATTGCACACGCAGGCACCCGGATTTTGGGACGATGCCAAAGCAGCCGAAGCACAGATGCGCAAAGTGAAAGCCATCAAACGATGGATTGAAGGATATGAGGGCGTCAGAAGTGCTACCGATGAACTGCGCCTGGCATGGGAATATAACAAAGAAGGCCTTGTCGAAGAAGATGAACTCGATGCCGCTTACACCCGCGCAAAAGAGGAAATCGAAGACCTTGAAATGCGCAATATGCTGAGCCACGAAGAAGACCAGATGCCCGCTGTTCTGAAGATTGTCAGCGGCGCCGGAGGAACGGAGGCACAGGACTGGGCAGAACAACTCATGCGTATGTACCAGCGTTATTGCGAAAAGCACAACTATAAAGTTACTATTTCCAACCTGCAGGAAGGGGATGAAGCCGGCATCAAAACAGTCACCATGAACATCGAAGGAGACATGGCCTATGGATACCTGAAAAGCGAAAACGGCGTACATCGCTTGGTGCGAGTAAGCCCTTATAACGCACAGGGTAAACGCATGACATCCTTTGCCAGTGTCTTTGTCGTACCTTTGATTGATGATAGCATCGAAATAGAAGTCAATCCCGCCGGTATCAGTTGGGATACCTTCCGCAGTTCGGGTGCCGGAGGACAGAACGTGAATAAAGTCGAATCCGGTGTACGCTTGCACTATAAGTTTATCAACGTTCTCACAGGCCAACCCGATGAAATTGTTATCGAAAACACCGAAACGCGCGACCAGCCTAAAAACCGCGAAAACGCCTTACGCCATCTGCGCAGTCAACTCTACGAGTTGGAACTGGAAAAACGCCGTCAAGCGCAGGCAAAAGTCGAAGCCGGAAAGAAAAAGATTGAATGGGGAAGCCAGATTCGCTCTTATGTCTTTGACGACAGGCGCGTGAAAGACCATCGCACCAACTATCAGACAAGCAATGTCGGTGCCGTAATGGATGGAGATATTGATGCTTTCATAAAGGCATATTTAATGGAGTTCCCCGATTGAGGAACTCCATTCTTTTAGAAGCATTTTAGTTTCTTCTCCGAAGCACTTCAGTTTCTTTCCCGAAGCATTTCAGTTTCAGCAGCTCTGGAACTGACCGAGAAAACGGATATCGTTCTCTGAGAATAGGCGCAAATCCTTTACGCGGTATTTGAGGTTGGCGATACGCTCTACACCCATACCGAATGCGTAACCGGAATAAACCTTGCTGTCTATGCCGCAAGCCTCAAGCACATTGGGATCAACCATGCCACATCCCAGAATCTCAACCCACCCTGTTCCTTTGCAGAATGCACAACCTGTGCCCCCGCAGATGTTACAGGAGATATCCATTTCTGCACTGGGTTCGGTAAATGGGAAATAGGACGGACGAAGGCGGATTTGAGTATCCGCACCGAACATCTCTTTGGCAAAATAAAGCAACGCTTGGCGCAAATCGGCAAAACTGACATTCTTGTCAATATAAAGCCCTTCCACTTGATGGAAAAAGCAATGCGCACGGGCAGAGATAGCCTCATTGCGATATACGCGACCGGGACAAAGGACGCGGATAGACGATTGTTCACCGGAACGCAAACGTTCGGCTGCCTCTGTCATTACGCGCGTTTGAACACTGCTTGTGTGCGTGCGAAGCAGGATATCTGTGGGCTTTTGCACCCCTTCTTCCTTTTCAACAAAGAAAGTGTCCTGCATGTCACGCGCAGGATGTTCGGGCGCAAAGTTAAGCAAACCGAATACATGCTCATCATCTTCCACTTCCGGACCGTCAGCCACCGTAAAACCGATGCGCGAGAAAATATCAATAATCTCCTCTCGAACCAACGACAACGGATGGCGTGCGCCTATCGCTATCGGATCGGGAGTGCGGGTCAAATCGGCGGATGCCACATCGTCAGCGGCTTTCTTCTGCGCCAACAACTCACGCAATTCGTTGATACGCGCTTCCGCTTTCTGACGAAGCAGATTAAGGGGCTGACCGTACTGGGCTTTCTCTTCTTTAGGAACGGCCCGCAATTCTTCAAACAAAGCGGTTATTTCGCCTTTGCGGGAAAGATACTTGATGCGGAGAGCCTCTAAGGCTTCCTGACTTGAGGCAGAAAATTGCTCCACCTGTTGTGCAACTTGTGCAATATGTTCTTGTAGTGTCATAGTCACATTGACGATTTAGCCTGCAAAAGTACTGCTTTTTTAGTATATATGCAAGTTTTTGGAAGAAAAAAGCATAAAAAGACACTCAAATACAAGATTTTTTCGCATGAATTTGGGAATATGAAAAAAAAATAGTACCTTTGCAGGCTTTTTATCGCGTATACGAGCGCACATGCACATAAGAAGAGCAACATATTGGCTTATCGGCATCGCATTGTGGGTGGCAGTAGCTGCCTACCCGCAGGCCATTGATCACCCTGTTTCCTACACGGCGAAAGATTCCATTGTGCTGCAAGCCAACGGAAAGGCCACTATGCACGGAGACGGAAAGGTGACATACCAGTCGATGGAGCTTCAGAGTGCCTACATTGAGATAAAAACGGATAGTAATCTTGTCTTTGCCCATGGTGTGAAAGATTCAACGGACGAGATAATCGGCAAACCTGTTTTCAAAGACGGACAGGATAGTTACGAAAGCAATGAGATAACCTACAACCTGAAAACGCAAAAAGGTTTCATCCGCGATGTGGTAACCACACAAGGGGAAGGTTATGTCGTGGCGGAAAAAACAAAACGTGCAAAGAAAGACGAAATGATGATGGCCGGCGGACGATACACCACCTGTGATCACCATGAGCATCCCCACTTCTATCTCAAAATGACCAAAGCCAAAGTGAAACCCGGTGAGTATATTGCTACAGGCCCTGCTTATATGGTTGTCGGAGATGTACCGGTTCCCTTGGCGATACCGTTCGGTTATTTCCCCTTCACCAGTTCCTACTCCAGTGGACTGATTATTCCCACCTTTGGCGATGACTATAGTCGCGGACTCTATCTGTGTGGACTGGGCTACTACTTTGCTATCAGCGACTACATGGACTTGGAAGTAACGGGAGACATTTACACCAAGGGAACTTGGGCGGTATATGGGCAAAGCAATTATATCAAACGCTATAAGTTCCGCGGAAACCTGACGGTCAATTACCGTTGGGATGCTACCAGCGAACGGGATATGCCGGATTACATGGTGGCAAAAAACCTGAAACTTCTCTGGACGCACCAGCAGGATGCCAAGGCCAATCCCTACTCTTCCTTCTCTGCAGGAGTTAATTTCTCAACCAGTGGTTACAACCGAAGCAACATCAACAGTTATTACAATTCACAATACAATTCAGAGAATACCAAATCCAGTTCAATCAACTATACACAGCGCTTCCCCAATAGCCCGTGGACAGTCTCTTTGAGTGCATTGTTGAGCCAACAGACACGCGACTCCACACTTTCTGCCACCCTGCCCGACCTTAGCGTTACTATGAGCTCGGTATATCCTTTCAAGCGAAAGATTAAAGCAGGCAATGACAAATGGTATGAGAAAATCAAGATTTCATATTCGGGTAATGGAAAGATTGCAGTCAATTCCATCAAAGAAGACCGCTTCTTCCAATCTGATTTCTTGCGTGATTGGCAAACGGGATTAAAACATTCCATTCCCATCAGTGCCAGTTGGATGTTGTTCAAGTACTTGAGTATAACGCCCAGCATTTCCCTGAACGACCGCATGTACTTCACACGCATTGACCAGAAATGGAATCCGGAAAAGCAAGCACTGCAACGTGACACCACCAAAGGTTTCTACAATGTATTTGATTTCAATATGTCGCTTAGTCTAAGCACGAAGATATATGGTTTCTATACTCCTATACGCAAACTCTTTGGCGACAAGGTCGATCGTTTCCGCCATGTCTTCACGCCCACAGTCAGTATGACCTATCATCCCGACTTCGGAAAAAAGTTCTGGGGCTACTATGGGACATACGAACAGGAATTGTACAGCGATTCCATCGACCCGATTACAGGGCTGAAGACGCCACGTTTGGATGAGTTCGGACAACCCATGTATCTGACACAAAGCTATTCAAGGTTCAGCAACGGAATATACGGCAATGCCTCGCGCGGACTAAGTGCAAGTCTGCATTTCTCGCTCCAGAACAATATCGAAGTCAAAGTGCGGAACGATAAAGATACGACCGGAAAAGAACCCTACAAAGTGTATAGCGTGATTGATAATCTCGGCATCACCGGCGGATATAATTTCGCAGCCGACTCCATGAATTTCGAGAACTTTGGGGTCAATCTTCGCTTAAAGATACCGGTGATAGACTATACAATCAATTTAAGCGGTCAATTTGATCCGTATATGTACGAACTGAATGCAGCCGGACAACCCGTAAGAACCAACAAGCAATACTGGCACCATAATAAATTCCCGCATTTCCTGGGCACAAACATGAGCTTCAGTTACACATTGGATCACAATAAAATACGCAAGTGGTTCCATCGTGGAGGTGATAAGGATAAAGATGCCAATCAGGAAAATGAAGGAAACATGGATCCTGTAACAACCAATGAAAACGGAACCATCAACAACGGCAAACGCAGCGGAAAAGAAGAAGCGGAAGTAGAGGATGGTTATGTAAAAACGGAAATACCATGGTCACTGACAATGAACTATAGTATCAATTACACGCAAGTCGGCGGATTTGACTACAAGCACATGTATCCCAAGATGGGCATTGTGCAGACCTTGTCTTTCCGTGGAACGATTGCACTCGGCAAAGGTTGGAAGGCCAGTGCAAGCACCAACATTGACTTGGCTGCCAAACGGTTTAGTTACACCAATTTCAGTGTAAGCCGTGATTTGCATTGTTGGAATATGTCCGCCTCGTTCGTACCGTTCGGTCCCTACAAGAGTTACACATTCCATATCGGTGTAAACGCATCCATGCTTAGAGATCTCAAGTACGACAAGAGTTCCAACGACAACACCAACCGCCGTGTAACTTGGTGGTAACAGAAACAGTATGTATAAAAACCAAAAGACAGAAATATGAAAATTGCAAACGAAAAAGTAGTAAGCCTCAAGTACAAAATGTACGTAACAAACGAAGATGGCAAAGAGGAATTGTGGGAAGAGACACCGGAAAAGCACCCGCTCACATATTGTCATGGTGAAAAGATGATGTTACAGAAGTTTGAAGAGGCTTTGGAGGGTTTGGAAGAAGGACAATCATTCGATTTCACCATCGCATACCAGGATGCTTATGGAGACTACGACGAGAAGGGCGTTCTGACACTGGATAAAAAACTATTCTACAACGGAGATGGTGAGTTTGACAGTGAACGCGTGGTGGAAGGGAACATCATTCCGATGAATACCCAAGACGGACAAATCGTAAATGCACAAGTAGTGGAAATAGGAGCAGACACCGTAACCATCGACCTGAACCACCCTCTCGCAGGAGAAGATTTGCATTTTGTCGGTGAAGTAATCAGCATTCGTGAGGCAGATGCCAAGGAACTGGAAGCCATTCGGTCCCCCCATAAATGCGGACGCTGTCATGGCAATTGCGGTGATTGTGGTGATTGTGGGAACGAATGTAACAAAACAAAATAATACTATGGCGAATATTTTGGCGATAGTGGGCCGTCCCAATGTCGGGAAATCGACCCTATTTAACCGCTTGACTAAGACCCGTCGGGCTATTGTGACGGAAGAGGCGGGAACCACACGTGATAGGCAATACGGTCATGCCGATTGGTGTGGAAAAGAATTTAGCGTAATTGACACCGGCGGATGGGTTATCAACTCCGATGACATTTTCGAAGGAGAAATCAACCGGCAAGTGGATTTGGCAATCAAGGAAGCCGATGTAGTATTACTGCTTGTGGATGTGAACGAAGGAGTCACTCGTTTTGACATGGAAGTGGCTCATCTGCTTCGGCAGGCAAAAAAAGAATGCGTCTTAGGTGTAAACAAAGTGGATGCTTTCGACCAGCAATATGGTGCTCCTGAGTTTTATAAACTTGGACTGGGAGAACCGTTTATTTTGAGTGCAGAAAATGGTCTGGGTACAGGAGATTTACTGGATGAAATCTGCTCCCGATTCAAAAAGGATGAAAATGGTGAAGATATTGAAGAGTTACCCCGCTTTGCCATCGTGGGACGTCCCAATGCCGGAAAAAGCAGTATTCTGAACGCCTTTATAGGAGAGGAACGAACCATCGTCACCGACCGTCCGGGTACAACACGCGACAGTATCTACACACGCTACAACAAATTCGGAAAAGATTTCTACTTGGTAGATACAGCCGGCATCCGCAAGAAAGCAAAAGTGACGGAAGATTTGGAATACTATAGTGTTGTCCGTTCCATTCGTGCCATCGAAAATTCGGATGTATGTATCTTAATGATTGATGCCACTCGCGGTATCGAAGCGCAGGATTTGAATATCTATCAACTGATACAAAAGAACAAAAAAGGGTTGGTGGTTTGCATCAACAAATGGGATTTGATAGAAAGCAAAACAAACCAAGACATCAAGGAATATGAACGTGCCATACGCTCACGCATGGCACCGTTTACCGACTTCCCTATCATCTTTTGTTCTGCCACCACCAAACAGCGTATATTCAAAGTGATGGAAACAGCGCTTGCCGTGTACGATAACAAGCAACGCAAAGTGCCTACTGCACAACTGAACGAGAAGTTCCTTCCCCTTATTGAGAACTACCCGCCACCTGCCACCAAAGGAAAGTACATAAAAATCAAATACTGCACACAACTTCCGAATACGCAAGTGCCGACATTTGTATTCTTTGCCAACCTTCCACAATATGTGAAGGAGCCCTACCGTCGGTTCTTGGAAAACAATCTCCGCAAATGGTGGGACTTCAACGGGTCACCAATACAAATCTTTATCCGCGCCAAGTAAAGAAATGAAGATAGTTGGTTTTACATATTTGAATGGAACACTCCGAATGATGATGAAAAGCGACTCATCGTTGCTGAATCAAAGAAAACCATTCTTCCTTCCTGAAGAGAAAGAAGAGGTTCTCTGTACGCCATGTATTGTTATTCGCATAAACAGGCTCGGACGGCATATACGGGAAAAGTTTGCTGTACGATACTACGATGCAGTGACTTTGGGACTTGATTTCAGGAAGGATGCTCTGATTCGTGAAAACCAACACGTTGAAGGATTGGCCTTTGATGATAGTCTGTCTGTCGGCCGCTGGTGTGAGACCGAAATGCAGTTACCCGAAGAATGGGAACCAGCGATGCCAATCGCCACTGCCATAGCAACGGTAAGTCGTCACATGACCATCCGCACCGGTGATATTCTCTACATTGACACACTGCAACCGGCATTTCATCCCACGAGAGAACAAGTCTACACAGGTGTCATTGACGGACAAGAAATTTTATACTGCAAAATGAAATGAAAAAGACACTAACCATATTTCTATTGCTATGCTGCACTGCTGCTCTGACGGCGGCGCACCAATACGCACCGCATTCGCGCCTCAAGGACGGGAAAGTCGTAAAAATGCGCATTTCAGAGTCCGGTGTTTACCTGGTGAGTTATGACGATATCGTTGCCGCAGGCCTTAATCCATCCACTACGGGAGTACTTGGATATGGAGGAGCTTTGCTTAGTCAGGATTTCAGTCTGCCACATATAGATGACCTGCCACCGGTGGCTGTTTATCGGTACAAAGGAACCGATGGCACATTTGGGAAGGGTGATTACCTACTCTTCTACGGACAAGGGCCCATCAGTTGGAGCTACAACGGGTCATACTTTACGCATACTCGTAATCACACGTCTGACTATGGATATTATTTCCTTTCCGATGCAGAAGGCTCATTACTGGAAATGCCAACAGCCGAAGCGTTGAATGGTGACAATGCTATTCCAGAGGAAAGCTACACCAAATACATTCTCCACGAGAAAGAATTGGTCAATCTACTGGATGTAAACAACGGAATAGACGGTGGCGGACGTGAATTTTATGGAGAACGCATCAACAACAATGGTACCCTGAACCTATCGTTTACATTGCCAAACATTGATGCCACACAAACTATGGGTGCGCTGGTAAATCTGGCTGCCGCAGGACGTGTTGTTTCTACCTATACGGTTGTTATTGGGGACAAGAATAAACAGGTAAAAATGGCAAACATTCAGGATAACTATACACGTGCTACACTCAATCAGACACGGCTTACCAATATTGTTCCGCAGAGCAATATGCGCCTCTCTATAACATTAAATTCCGAACAGGAGAGCACATTCGGCTATCTGAATTACGTAGAGTTAATGGTTCCCACCCGCTTGCAATTAGATGGTAATAGCTTGTTGTTTCGCTCAGAGAAACACTATGAAGAGAATGTTGTCAGCGAATTTCGCATTTCCGGAACCGATCAGACAACCGAGATATGGGATATAACGGACAAGGAAAATATCACCCGTATACCTACATTCCTATCCAATGACAAACTGTGTTTCTACGGCAGCAACAAAGAAATTCATGAGTATGTCGCTGTACGGACGAGAGGAAGTAATTTTATGCGTCCTACTATATTGGGACAAATAAAGAATCAAGACTTGCATAGTTTGAAAGATGTTGATCTGGTAATCGTTACGCCGGAGGCCTTTCGTTCTGAATCTGAGCGTTTGGGAGAAGCACATTGGCAGAAAGATGCGCTTACGTATGCTGTTGTAAGCGACCAGGAAGTATACAATGAGTTTTCCAGCGGCACGCCGGATGTAAGTGCCATTCGTTGGTTGATGAAAATGTTATATGATCGCTCCAAATCAGGACAAAGCACCGCACCCAAATATTTGCTGCTAATGGGAGACGGTACGTTTGATAATCGGCAACTGCTTCCTCTCTCCGGCAAAAACACGCTCATTACCTATCAGGCCATCAATTCTTCCGTTGAGACCAAAGCGTATGCTACAGATGACTATTTCGGATTTTTGGAGGACAAAGATGGTATGGCGGGGAACTACTATTCCGACATATATGGTATTATGCGTATTGGTGTAGGCCGTTTACCCGTCAACACAAATGAGGAAGCCAGACAGGTGGTAGACAAGCTAATTGGATACATGTACAATCCTAATCGTGGAAAATGGCAACAGCGCCTATGTTTTTTGGCCGATGATGGTGACCATGGGCAACATACCAAAATCAGCGATTCGGCAGCAGAGTTGGTGCGCGTTAAAGCACAAGATTTCATTGTCGAAAAAATCTATCTTGACGCTTACCAACAAGAAAAGACCGCATCCACGGAAAGTTATCCGTTGGCCTACAATCGTTACACCAATATGCTAAAAACAGGCGTATTGTTCATGGATTACACGGGGCATGGAAGTTCTAACAACATCTGTAATGAACTTTTCCTTACACTCAGCAGCGTACAGCAGATGCAGAACAAGAATCTTGGATTCTGGATGTTAGCCACTTGCAACTATGCTCATTTTGATAAAGCCGCCATTAGCAGTGCAGAAGCAGCAGTACTCAACCCCAACGGAGGAGCTGTAGGGGTAATCTCGGCATGCCGAACCGTATATGCATCCGAAAATGATATCATCAACCAACATCTGTGTGATACACTATTGGGACATAGCGATGCGTATACGTACGATATGACTATAGGCGAAGCCGTACGTATTGCCAAAAACATGTGCGGAAACAGTGAAAACAAACTTCCTTACATCCTATTGGCAGATCCTGCTTTGCGCTTGGATTACCCGACAGGACACACAGTAGTAACCGGCGAGAAGCCCGATACACTGAAAGCCCTCGGGACGGTAACTATATCCGGATTTATTCGCGCACAAGATGGCGACACGGCTCATGAATTCAACGGCAATTTGGAAATTTCCATTTATGACAAATTGCAACATATCACCACACGTGACAACGATGAAGCAGACCCGCAGAAAAAACAACTCTATACCTACAACGACTATTCCAACCTGCTTTTTACTGGCAGCACGGATGTGAAGAACGGACTTTTCACTTTTGAATTCCGTATGCCGAAGGATATCCGTTATAACTATGATGCCGGACGTATCGTATATTGTGCAACGGACACAATAAATGGATGGGAGGCTATTGGACATGACCATGAAATCATAGTCGGAGGAAGTGACAGTGCCAGTTTGAGTAATACAGATACCATCGGTCCAAATTTGTACATCTATTTGGATAACCCTGCTTTTGTAAGTGGAGGAAAAACAAGTGAATACCCTCATTTCTATGCTAATATAGAGGATGAGAGCGGTATTAACACTATTGGTAACGGAATAGGACACGACTTGAAACTGACAATTGACAACGACACGAAACAGACATATATTCTAAATAATTTCTTTACATCCGAAAGCGGAAGCTATACTGCGGGGCAAGTCAGTTACACACTGCCGTTGCAGAGTGCCGGACAGCACTTCTTAGAATTCCGAGCATGGGATTTATATAACAACAGTTCCGTTGCCCGACTAAGTTATGAAGTGGTGAAAGGATTGAGCCCTCGATTGTATGAAGTGCTGATTGCGCCCAATCCCTGTGTTCCGAGTACGCCGATACGCATCACCATTTCTACTGACCGTCCGGATGAGGCGTTGAAGAGTTCACTATCTGTTTACTCTATCAGCGGAGAAGAAGTTCTGGCCTTGGGCTGGACCGAAGACCGCGTATTGCAATTTATTCCCGCTCAACACCACATGACAGCCGGAATCTATGTCTTAAAATTGGAAATGCGTACCGACAATTCAGGTACAAGCAAACATGTTAGCAAATTGATTATATTATAAACAACCTAATATAAGCAAAACAAACAAAAATAATTAATTCATAAACAAAAAACAAAACGACCATGAAAAAGATCTTTGTATCGCTGGTAGCTCTGACTACCATGAGTCTATCAATGATGGCGGATGATTACATCAACCCGATTATTACCGCCATGCCGTCTCTTACGATTGCTCCGGATGCCCATGCGGCAGGTATGGGCGATATCGGTGCCGCTACCACACCTGACATGAACTCTCAACACTGGAATGCCGCCAAGTATGCCTTTATTGACGAACGCGGAGGTATTACAGCCAGTTACACACCTTGGCTACGCAAACTGGTAGGCGATATTGACTTGGCTTACCTGACAGGTTTCTATCGTTTTGACGACCTTCAGGCTATTTCTGCTTCGTTTACCTATTTCTCAATGGGTAAAGTAAACCTGATGGCAGCAGACAACACCTTCTTGCAAGAAGCTCACCCCAATGAGTGGGCGTTGGATGTAGCCTACTCCCGCAAACTGCACGAATACGTAAGTATGGCAGCCACATTGCGCTTTATGTACAGTGATCTTAACAACGGTATCAACTCTTCTGCCGGTCAAGGCGTTGAAGAAATGTATCCTGCATGGACTTTTGCTGCAGACGTATCGTTGTACTATCGCCAACCGATTGAGTTGCCGATGGGCACCAGTCATTTTGCTCTCGGTTTCAACCTCTCGAACCTCGGCGGTAAGATGAGTTATGATAAGGGTAATCATCAGAACTTTATCCCTGCCAATATGCGTATAGGTGCAAGTTATGAACTGCCGTTTGACAAATACAACCGATTGATGTTTGCCGTAGAGTGCAACCGTATGTTGGTTCCGAGTCAGAAATCAAAATATGCTTCCGGTGACAACTATATGTGGGATAGCAGCAGTGAAGAGTTCTCGAAGATCAGCAGTGCACGTGGTTGGTGGCAATCGTTTGTAGATGCTCCACGCGGCTCGAAAGAAGAGTTTGACGAAACACAATGGGGCGCAGGTATCGAGTATAGCTACAATCGCCAATTCTTTGCCCGTGTGGGTTACAGTCACGAAGCCAAATATAAAGGCAATCGCCGTTATGCAACCGTTGGTGCTGGTTTCAAGTTGTCGATTGTCCGCCTGGATGTAAGTTATTGTATTGCTACGGCTTCCACCAACCCGTTGGATCAAACCATGCGTTTCACGCTGGGCTTCGACCTCTACGGAATCAAAGATTTGGTAAATAACCGTAAATAAATGAACGATTGTCCTAACGACACCATGCGAATTGGCTTAGGATATGATGTGCACGCTTTTGCCTCCGGCCGCGATTTGTGGCTGGGAGGCATAAAGGTGCCACATGAGAAAGGACTGCAGGGACATTCCGATGCCGATGTGGTCATTCACGCGTTGTGTGACGCCCTATTAGGAGCAGTCGCCATGCGGGATATCGGTTATCATTTCCCCGACACGAAAGGCAATGAATTTGAAGGTATAGACTCTAAAATTTTGCTCCGTCGTGTTGTTGATATGCTACACAAAGCAAAATATGAACTCGTTAACTGTGACATAACCATTATGGCACAGACCCCGAAATTGAGTCCGCATATAGAGGCTATGCGTCAATGTCTGGCCGTAACGATGGGAGTGGATGTGGCACAAATAAGTGTGAAAGCGACCACCACAGAACGGTTGGGTTTTGTAGGACGGGAAGAAGGCATTGCCGCAGAAGCCGTTGTGTTGGTTCAAAAAAAGAAACAGACCTGCTGGAAGAAATTGTTTCGTTGCCTGTCTACCCTCTTATTACCTGCCCTATTGATGGGATATTCGTTATCCGCGTCTTGTGATGTGCCGGAAGAAACAGCTATTACTATTACACGCGATACGCTACGCTTCGGCACAGACAGTGCTATGGTAATCGAAACAGCTTGTGCCCCTATCTGCTCATCCATTGTGCAGGTTTTCGATAACAATTGGAAATTATTGCGCACAGTGCCAGCTCCCTCACCATCCGCCGTTTTTCCTGAAGCCTATATCGAGGACGGACAGATTAAATGGCGCGACAATACACCTACCGATTGACAAGCATGCAGCCCGTTTATCTCATAGGGTATATGGCCTCCGGCAAGAGTACTATCGGCCGGATTCTGGCAGACAAACTCGGATGGCATTTTGTGGATTTGGACGATGCCTTTATGGAAATACACGGTCTTTCCACTACTGATTATATCCGTCAATATGGCATTGATGCTTTCCGCCGCAAAGAAAAATATGTGCTGGAAGATATAGCCGATATGGCTCCGACAGAGACCGTAGTATATGCCACCGGCGGAGGATATCCTTGTTATGAAGACAATATGGATTGTCTTCACGAACTGGGAACCAGCATCTACATCCGATGGAAACCGGAAGATTTGGTAGAACGGCTGTTGCTGACCGATTTGAGTGAACGCCCTGTATTGCAAGGACGCAGTAGGAAGGAACTGCTTGATTTTGTGACACCTCATCTGGCGGCACGTGAAGAATACTACAAACAAGCCACCTTAACCATTGATGCTCCCGGATTTATTCCTGAAGCAGACGAAATAATTGCAGAACAAATATGTCAATATCTGAAACACAAGACGAAATAATTGAAGAATTCTCCCAATTTGACGATTGGATGGATCGTTATAGCCTTCTCATTGAATACGGGAACGGACTTGCGCCATTTCCGGAATCAGAAAAGACGGAACAGAATCTAATTGACGGTTGTCAGTCACGCGTATGGTTTACATGCACTTATCAAGACGGACGTATTACGTACAATGGCGAATCCGATGCTATTTTGGTGAAGGGCATTGTGGCACTGTTAATCCGTGTGCTATCCAATCATACCCCTAAAGAAATAGTCGATGCAGAGTTATACTTCATCGACCAAATCAACCTTCGCGAGCACCTGTCTCCCACGAGGAGCAACGGACTGAATGCAATGCTAAAGCAGATGCGTTTATTCGCTCTCACTTACCTTTCCATCAGCAAAGAGTAATTTTCGTCCGGGGAATAACTCCGGCCAAAGGCGATTATGTGTGGACATGATGATTGTCATGCCCGCTTTGCTGATACTATTAAGGAGTGTCATTATATCCTGTGCAGTATCCTGATCAAGGTTACCGGTAGGTTCATCGGCCAAAATAATATCCGGCGTATTGAGAAGGGCTCTTGCAATGGCGATACGCTGCTGTTCGCCACCACTGAGGTGATAGGGCATTTTGTAGGCTTTGTCAGACATGCCTACTTGTCCAAGCACATCCTGAATGTGATTGTGCATCACTTTCTTGTCTTTCCAACCGGTGGCACGCAAGACAAATAGCAGATTGTCCTCTACACTACGGTCATTCAGCAGTTGGAAATCCTGAAAAACGATGCCGATTTTGCGGCGCAAATAAGGAATCTGGCGACGGCGTATGGCAGTCAGGTCATAATCCAAGAAAGTGGCTTCACCGCTGTGTACCGGCACTTCGGCATAGAGCGTTTTCATAAATGTGGATTTGCCGCTACCTACCCGACCCAACAAATAAACCAATTCGCCGGACTGCACCGTCAGATTAACATCTGACAGCACAATCTGCGTATCTTGACGAATTTCGACGTTCTTGTACCTAATCAGTTCCATCGTTTATTCCTGTGCGTCAATCGCATTGATTTTTTTCTCTATCTCATCCAACTGTTTCTTGAGGGCATCAATCTTTTTCTGCATATCCTCCACCAGTTTACCTACGGTTTTCGATTTGCCGGTGAAGAAGAGGATATTGTTTTCCGCCGTCTTGATTTCCTGTGTCAGATTGTCGTAGAGACGCATCAGTTTGTTGCGGTCACCGCTTTGTTCGGCATGTTCAGTGCGTGCGCGTTGGCGTTCTCCACGTGCTTCTTTTTGTGCCTCACGGCGATGGTTGAAGAAATCGTCACAAAGTGCAGTGAACTGTTTCCACAATTCTTCCGAATACTTACGCGGAACGGCACCTATCTCTTTCCACTGCTTTTGCAGTTCAATCATGGTTTCCGAGTTCTGCCAATCTTCAGCGGTGAGAATTTCCTGTGCTTTCTCAATCAGAGTTTTCTTTGCCTTGAGATTGGCATTCAAGCCCTCGCGCAGTTCCTTAAAGAAAGCCGTGCGTGCCTTGAAATACGCATTACACAAGGTGCGATATTCCTCGTAAATGGTCTGATTGAATTTCTTCGGGGCGAAGCCGATGGAGCGCCACTCATCCTGAATAGCCTGAATGGCCTTTTGAGTTTCATCCCACTGGCGAAGAGTCTTGATGTCTTCAATCTTTATTTCTTTCAAGCGGTCAATCAATGCTTGTTTCTTTTCCAGATTCTCTTGCTCTTTGGCATGGAGTTGGTCAAAATAAGCCTGATGTTTCTTATTGATGATGGTACTTGCAGCTTTAAACCTATTCCATAAGTCCTCACGCAGTTCGCGTGCCACAGGGCCTATTTCCGCCCACTCGTCATGCAGTTGCTGCAACGCACGGCTGGCTTCCTGAATATTTTCATTGGCCTGCAAGCGTTCAGCGGCTTCGCAAAGCAAGGTCTTCATTTCAAGGTTTTTCTTGAAATCCAGGTCGCGAAGTTCGATATTTATCTTCACCAGGTCGTAGAACTGCTCCTGCCACTGCTGATACTGTTTCCACACCTCTTGCGATTTGGGTGCAGGCACCGGTCCAATGGTTTTCCACTCGGCTTGTAGTTCGCGCATCTTCTTGAGATTGTCCATCACATCCGCCGTTTCCGCCGTAGCCATATCCTTCATTTGCGCAAGGATATTTTCCTTGCGAAGAAGGTTCTGCTGCTGCTGCGCCTCCTGTTCGCGGAGATATTCCTGCCGTTTCTGTTTGTAGCCGGCCAACAATTCACGGAGTTGCACCTCCTGTTCGTCAATCTTCGGCATCCAGTTTTCCAACACTTCTCCTGCGGCTTCAGCGGCCTCTTGGGCTTCTTTTTGAGCGGCTTCCAATTCCTGATGATAGATACGGTAGAACTGGTTTTTGATTTGTTCTACACGCTCTTTCACTTCCATTACATCCTGCGAGAGCAGACCTTTCAACTCTTCTACGAGTGCTTGTTTTTCGTTTTCCATGTTAGTAACGCCCTATTGGCGGAGTTCATTCGGCGGCAAAGGTAATGCTTTTTTTTCGAATATGCAAATTTTTCACTCAAAAATTTCAAAATCGAGGCACATACGTTGCTCGGTGTTGGGGCGAACGATGCCATTTGCTACTGCCAAATGGGCGGGATGCTGTGCGTATCCTTTGAGTGCTGCGGGCGATTCCATTGTGGAATCAAGCATCAAGTCAGCGTTGCTGCTTTCCAAACGTCCGTCAATCTGTACATGAATTTCCAGAAGACCGGGCACTTGGCCTTTCAGTCCTTCCAATCCCTGCTTAATAGCAAGTGCTTTTTCCTGTTTTTCCTCTGCGGTCAGTTCCGAACGCAATTTCCAAAGAATGATGTGCTTTACCATAGTTGTATGTATTTTAGATAATGATATGTCAGATAACCTATTCCTACGCCCCACAGTATGACTGCCAAAGGTACGAGTATTCGGAATTTCCAATGTTTCGTTTTGTGGCGGAAACGGCTCATTCCGCACCATGCCCCTACTCCTCCGCCAAGGAACGCGAGCCACAGCAAGCATTTTTCAGATATACGCCGCTTACCTTTTCCGGCACGCCGTTTGTCGATGCCGTAAAGACAGAAGGCCCAAAGGTTGATGACAAGCAGATAAGCAGCAGCACTCCAAATCAGCAAGGCGGGTAATTTCTGTTCTATATCGGGCATTTTTTGTTCGATTGAAAAAAACAAGAGCCTAAACTCTTGCTTTTCAGTATTTTGTCTTGTCGGGAAGACAGGATTCGAACCTGCGACCCCCTGCTCCCAAAGCAGGTATTCCACCGGACTGAACTACTTCCCGTTCAAAATCGGCTGCAAAGGTACTGCTTTTTGTTGATATGTGCAAATATTTTCGTTATTTTTTTCAATTTATCGCATTCACTTGCGATTTACTTGCGACCTACGAGCGACCTACGGGACAGATACGGGACGATAGATATAGTCCTGTGACGGTAAAGAGTGCTAACGGAGTGGTAAGGTAGGCAGCCTCAAAATACCTTATTATGCCCAACCATTTTTCCAAATTATTTTTTCACAATCCGGAAAGTGAAAATCCGCTGCAAAAGTAGTGGAAAAATGTGAGAGCACCAAACAAGTGCCCTCACAAATATCACTCCGGTGCCTTTTGCACCAAATTTCAGCCCTCTTTACTTCTTAGCCCAGTGGGCACGATTATTTCTTAGCCCGTTGGGCACGATTACTTCACTTCCGCACCTTGAGCATTGTATGTTTTTGCCCGTTGGTGGAACAAGGGTAAAAAACTAACGGACAAGGCGGACGGATCGACCGCTGCAACAGTTGTAGACGTCCATGTGAGGGGAGTACGAATTAAACCACAGGATCCAAGCGCTCTTTGAGCCATCCTGCGTAGATGACCAATAGCCGCCGCGCAAGCCAACGTAGCACACTCTGCCATCACAAAGGCGGCAGCCCGCTGCGGGCAGAAATATAGACACACCACTCGGACCAGTTACCTTGTAGCCCTCTTTTGTCCATGTCCAATGACATGAACTTCTCAATTCCTCCCACTGTTCTTTTGTTGGAAGACTGCTTCCAAATTTCGCTACGGCTTGGTCATAAGTATAGAATCCACCTGTTTCGTTTTTGTCCTTCCAAAGAGTGCCACTTGGTAAACCCAAATTTACATATTGGCGCGACTCTTTCGCTCTACGTGCAGCTTCAGATTTTTGAACAGTAGCGTAATTATCCCCGTCTGTTACCAACAAGACGATTCCATTAGTTTCCTCGCGCGTCATATACTGTCCGCCACCAAGATATCCGTTTGCACGCAAAAGAGTTAATTCCTCATTTTTGGGAATACGCCAATTGTTATAACCATACCTGACTTGTTTGTTAATCTGCGCTATCACAGAAGACGGTTCAGAGTCAAAAAAGCCTAACTCATGGGGAAAAACTTTCAAATAACCATACACAACTTCTACGCTACTACGTTTGCGCAGAGTTGACGTCGGTTGCACAGTCTGTCCTTGTGCGATGACCACTTTTCCTGCCAATTTAGTGGCAAGATTTTTGACATTCGTACGGTAGTCCCCGCTGAAAGTAGCGCCTTCAAATGCCATATCCTGACCGGACTGAACATTCACCGCACGGACATCTACCTGATACTGTCCACCCAACCGACTGACTTTTCCAAGGATGACGACAGAGGCATTCAATATTTTACCCAATTTAACCGCCTGGTTATCCGTGATATTGGAACGTTGAAATTTCTGCTCGGATATAACCTTGTCTATCTGCGCACGCTCAATCATCGTATAACCTGACGGACGAAAATAGGTCATAAACATCTCCGAAATTCCATCAAGACCGGCAACGGATACACTTGCGGAGCCTCGAAACTCCAAAACGGCGCATTTCTGCGCATTCATTGACAATGCCATCAGGCACATCAATGCTGATAAAAATAATTTCCTCATTGTTATTACTTGGCAGTTATATCCCATCGCCCCATCGGTTTTAACATTTGAATAATTTGTTGTTTTGAGTTATATTTTAGTCTTACTATTACTACACAAAAAAACGTGAGCCAACTGCTATTGGTACGTTCGGGTCTCGACTCCCATATCACTCCAACATGCAGAAAGCCCACGTATAAACGTGAGCGTTTCGCATTACTTTCGGAAGTGATATTCAAGTTGTCGAGAAATGAACGTATCCTCAAATAAAGCAAACGCTTTTTATCCATTTGGCGCACGCTTGCGCTCTGTCCTCCTGTTTAACGTCAGGGAGTGACGCTCCGTTTGTTACACTGTCGGAGTCAGTATTTCATTTGTCTATATCGTCATCAAAAGGTAATTCTTGACTTTGGGAATCTTCAAGCAGCTGGCAATTTCAGTTGCTTACAATTTGTAATCAACTCACTTGCCCCTTCTGCTCTTCGTCATCCCAAACAATGCGTACTTGTTTGTCGTCAAATTCCTGTATCTTCAGTTCGCGTGACATTATACTTCCATTTCCGACTGCAAAGGTAATGCTTTTTTTTCGAATATGCAAATTTTTGGGTAGAAATCGGTGGAGAACCGCCAAAGTAACCCGAAAACAGATATTTTTGCGTATTGTAACAACCCAAAAAATACGCAAAATGAAAACAACAAAAGATTCCAGTGCCAGAATGATGCGATTGGCACAACGCAATGCCCTCATTACTGCTCTATTCTACGAACTAACTTCCCAAGAAAACTACTGTTTTATGGAGGCCTACACATTTTTAGGGCAGTTTTTCGGCTTAAATGACTGCCAAATACGAAGAATTTTACGTCAAAAATCAAAAGTGGTACTCAGTACCGCCAACGTAACAAAATTTGCAGTACTTTTGCAGTCGCTTACGTTAAGGCTCGGTACGAATCGCGATATACATCGCTCATAAGAACTCTCGCCTTACGCTACGCTCTCCCCACTGCAACTCTACGAGTTACATCGGGGACCCCATTCTGACATACTATGTCGGGCTAACAGACGCCAAGAACACAGCCGGATGTAATCCGGGGTAATAAACATACATTAATCACCGCGAAAGGTTTGTGTGACTCGCACGTGCAATGAGTGGCCACTCGCATACCTGCCCAA
>Ga0256405_10005946_pt1 | contig 20240 bp, 15 predicted proteins | sample RumenRJG_02DNA_FD_189096 | JGI IMG/M metagenome (GOLD analysis project Ga0256405, IMG submission 189096) | Bovine rumen microbial communities from Lethbridge, Alberta, Canada - RJG_02 | ecosystem: Host-associated > Mammals > Digestive system > Stomach > Rumen | place: Canada: Alberta... | reverse complement strand
CATACCCTCAGCAGTCGCCCCTGGGCAGAAAGGTGAAACCTACATCTATGGGTTTTCTGTTGGGCTCGCCTTGCAGCAAGTCGGGACTTTCATCCCTTTATCCCCATTGCTGGGTTTATCTCAAAGAGCCGAAACCACCCTTTTGAACAAATCTGTCGAAATCAGCACCACCACGGGAAGGTTTTGTTCATGATGCCATTTTTATATCGTTTACGAGGAGAATGAACAGACTGAGAACTTGATCTGTTCTGTCCGCATCTGCCGGTGTTGGCACCGGTGCTCACACTGGGGATTAGCCAGTAGCGGACATCAACACTGATTTTGTGAAAACCAGCAAACTCTTGCATCAGGACGTTATAGATTTCCTTTCGGCACATTCTTCCTTGCGGGATTCAGAGACTGCCATCTCTTAGAGTTGCACTTACTCGATACTTTCTCTTATCTTGGCTTGCGGCCTCCATAAGTGTTCATATTCCAGAACAATAAGTTGATTTTCTTCCTGAAGCCATACACTCTTTTCATTAGGTGTGGATCGCGAGGTGTACATTGATCCTCCCTGTCTTTTGGACAAGGCCCAGATTCCGAAATCCTGCTTGTCTTGCGGACTCACTTCTTCCCTTCCGTCCCTTCCTTTCGGTTTAAGAGACCACCGAGAGATAAATACAGCACTTGTTCTTGCACAACTCGCACCGTAGATCCATAAAGCTTTCTCCCCTGTTTCCAGGTTAGGAACCGTGCCGCCGATCCCGATCCCACCATACCCTCAGCGGTTGCCCTTGGGCAGAAAGGTGAAACCTTGTTTATGGGTTTTCCGCCGAACTCGCTTCGCAGCAAGTCGGGATTTTCATCCCTTTATCCCCATCACTGGGCTTATCTCAAAGAGCCGAAACCACCCTTTTGAACAAATCTGTCGAAATCAGCACCACCACGGGAAGGTTTTGTTCTCGGTGCCATATTTGTTTCTGTTTGTCTGTTTCTTTCTGTCTGTTTCCGTCCGGTGACTGTAATATAGCACAGTCAACGGTTTTCTTCCCGGAAATAAAGTTGCGAACCGCAGTAAATATGCAAAGTGTTTTCGCCGTGCTGTTGAACATCCGGTCTGATCCGGAATCCGGCACTGTCACCAATACTCGCCTGGTGGGGCGCCGTCAGTGTCTGATGGCTCCTGCTTATGTTCATCACGGTTCTGCATACAGCTCGCATGGTTTTTACCGTGAAGACCATGCGAGCTTATTTTGAAAAAAGAGTATCACGGATTCAGGGATGAATCATAACTATAGTGCATTTTCACGTAATTGCATCCAGCCTGACCCATATCGCAGGGCGAACGCCGATATTTGTATTATAGTCATATGTACTACTGAGGCTTCCAAATGAGCTTGCATACGCAGCGTAATTTTGTGTAGCTCCAGGTGATCGAAGCCACCAATGACAAGCCTTGTTGGTATCCTGCCATACGCCTTTTATTTTTGCATATTCTGTCGGCTTGCTGATTCGGTCTTTATCGGTGTCAAAGTATTCTTTCATCTCCTGATAACTGAGCAGGAATACCTGATCTTCTGTATCATAGCCTCCATCTTTGTTCCAGCTTCTGTTTCCCTGCTCCTTGCTGTTGTCCACATCTGTAGTCAAAATCGCCAGTTGTTCTTCATCGCTGAACGCAGATTCCAGAAATGTGTCATTCAGCCAAGTGCGAAGAGTGCATTCCTCCCAGGTTATATCTGCCCACTCTTTATTATAGGGACGGCAATCCAATACATATCTGCTGATCAGGAGTGCACTGTCATTTTTCACATCCAGAACAATCCACTGAATGTCTTCCTGCCCGTTACTCTTTTTTCCATCCTGCTCATACGCCCCAAAAGTCACCAGCTCACCGGGATTCAGTTTCAGTGTCCTGCCTGCCGCCAAAGACGTCGGTACCAGGCAGAGTACTGCCGCTAGAATAGTCATTACGGCAATTGTCTGTTTTAACGTTTTCACATTCTTTCTCCTTTTCAATAACGATTGCTTGACTCAAAACAGTTCAATATCACTGAGCACGCGTCCGTCGTTTGTAATTCCAACTATTCCTTTGTCTCTGACACAGTATAGCTTATCTATATTCTCCCATGCCTCGTGAGTAACCATGCTGCCACACTCCAGAACATGACCGGTTTCATCAACAGCATACAGGATTGAGGACCACGGACCAGGCAAAACAAGTTGTTTTACGGACTTCCATTCCTTTGTTTCCGGAAAAAGGCCTCCTGTTGTCACTACAGTGCCGTCTTTGCGCAGTCCAACTGCCGCATAAGAATCTCCCTCCACATCTCCCTCCACAGCGCAACTCTCAATCTGCACGATGTCCTTCCATTGGCTTAGCTCATATGCGATATCCTCAAACTGATCTGTTACAGCTACTGTCCCATCCTCATTCAGAATGATAAAGCCACCATATGGCTCTGCTGTGTTCTGAACGGATACAGCGTGCCCTTCTACAGTACCCAGCCATGGATCATATCCACATATTGAGACATAGCCGGATAACGGGGCATTTACTTCCTTCAGCTTTCCATCAATTGTTACTCCGACCAAGTGGGTAGAATATTCACTGATCCATATATGAACCGCGATATCAACAATATCATTCCAGTCGCTGAGATCATATGATCCGTGGCCTCCAAGTGCTGTAACTGATCCGTCTGAACTCAGCCCGACAAGGATATTATAGTCTGTGTAGACAGATTCTATGCCATTCCATTTTGTTATTTGAGATAACTGAATGGCTTCTTCATTTGTATATGAATTATCGGTGGTAAATAACAGACTTCCATCGTTTTTCAGCCCGACAATGGAATGAAACATACATCCTGTGATCTTCTTTATATCCGTCCATGATTCAACCTCATTTTTCATGAATGCTTTGGATTTAAGATCCTCGGCGTTTTCGAACATCATTGTTACCGATCCGTCTTGGTGGATTAGAAATATCTCTTCATGTCCGAAGCCGATATCAATATAAGGATTCTCTTTATCCACATACTCGAAGGATGCCACTTCCTGCAGTGATTTCAGCTTGGTTGAATCAGGTTCTGTCTCGACCGCATCCGCAGTATTTATTCCGTCTTTCGGGAAATCATAGCCATAGAAAATCCGTTCACCAACCTCCTCAAGCCCTGTCGGCAGCAAAATTCTTCTGCTGTTCTCTCCGTAAAATTCAATACTTTCAAGATTGAAGCAATTTAGGAACACACCTTCTGGCCAAACATATTCTTTTGAGTCCTCCTTTGTTCGGATAATGACATTCTTCAGAGTGCTGCATCCGGAAAACATATATTCAACCAGCTCAGGCACAGAAGCGCTCTTTAGACTTGTACAATCCCTGAACGTGTTTCCCTGGAAGTAGTAAGCATTTCGCTCTATAACCACCTCATCCGGAACATAGATGCTCTTCATGCTACTGCATCCGTGAAAGGCACCTTCTCCGATGTATTCCAAGCTGTCAGGGAAATCAACCTGTTCCAGGCAGGTGCATTCTCTGAACGCTCCGGCCAAAATGGTTTTGACCCCCTCCGGAATGGTGTAGTGTTTATCCGGCTTCATTTTCGGATATCGAATCAGAACTTCTCCTGTTCTGTCAAACAAAACTCCATCCACAGACTTAAAATACCGGTTCTCAGATCCAACACGGATCTCTCTCAGTTTTTTGCCTTCGAGATCTTCTAATAGCTTTCCTCCGTTATAATAATCCCGGCTCAGGGCGCTGAGTAAATCCGTGTCCCAATCTACGCCCCAACACTCGACCTCGAATCGGTTTCCAATATAGATGCTTTCAACTCTGTTACAGTAGGTAAAGGGTTCCTTTTCGATCACAGAATCAGGAATCGTGATCTCTTTAAGAGAGGTGCAATTGAAAAAAGCTCTGTTCCCAGTATTGATAAACGATTCTCCCAGCAAGACGGTTTCCAAGTTGCTGCATCCGGAAAATGCATTACTTCCTATGGCTTCGATCCATGGCAGTTCCATGTTTTTTAAGCTAATACAGTTTTCAAAGGCTCCCTCACCAATTGTTTTGACTGTAGCCGCCACTTTTACCGTCTCCAGGTTGAACATATCAGCAAATGCATAATCCTGTATATTCTGAACACCATCTCCTATTACTATATCGTGAACCAATTCTCTCAGATGATACCACGGGTCTTGAGTCACGTCATAATTCCAAGCATGTATACCATACCAAAATGGGCCCATTTCTCCCCCACCGCTGATCGTAAGCGTTCCATTTTCAAAGGACCATGTGAGATCATCCTCTTCATTCCAGCCGCAGTTGCCCGATGCTGTAAGCGGTTCGGTAATAGTAGCACTCTCTCCAAAACAACGCTGTGAGGACAGGAATGAAATAAATAATAAAGCATAAAACACTACCCTCAGTTTCATCTTCATATGTATTTCCCTATATGTTTTCAGTTTTATTTCCTGATTTCTTTTTCTCTTGTACCGATATCCTATTGACTAATTGTTTACGAAGCATGGTAATTATACTTGAGGCCATTCTCCTTACAATTCATCTGTATAGGAGCCTCATCCGACAGTAAGGAGCCGCTGATCGAAGGATAAAAATGCATCTTTCCCTATGGAAGTAACACTGTCCGGAATCACTATGTATGTCAGGCTCTCTCAGCAGCTAAATACCCTGTCATCAATCCGGAACCGAATCTGGTGCAAGCGAGAGGCATTTTTCAAAGGCCATATATCCGATGCTTGTTAAGCTCTCTGGGATTGCGATATTCCTCAGGCTAGTGCAATTATAGAATGCTCTATCCCCAATACTTTTCAAGCCTTCAGGTAACGTTATACTTCTCAGCCTGATACAATTAAAGAACATCTCTTCTTCAATGCTTGTTACATTTGCTTGAATTGTCACGCTGCTCAAGCCAGTACAAGAAGAGAATGTACTGCGGCCGATGCTCATCACACTATCTGGGATTATCACACTTGTCAGACTTGTGCACGATGAGAACGCACTTTGTCCAATGATTGTTACACTCTCTGGAATAGTCGCACTCGACAAATTTGTGCATGATGCGAACGCACTATCTCCAATGCGTGTCACCCCTTCGGGAATTATCACACTCGTCAGATTGATACACGATGAAAAAGCCCCCCGTCCAATGATTCTCACACTCTCAGGGATTTTCAAGTTTGTTAAGCTCACACAGTCATAGAATGCCCAGTCACCAATGCTTATCAGGGTCTCTGGGATAGTCACATTAGTTAATTTTTTGCATCCATTGAACATGTCATTTTCAATAGCAGTTACACCTTCAGCGATTGTCACACTGCTGAGATTTTTGCAGCCATGGAATACGGCAATTCCTATGTCACTTACATTTTCTGGAATGATTACTTCTTTCAAGTTACAGCACCCGCGGAACGCGTTGTCTCCAATACTTATTAAGTGCTCTGGAAACGTCACTTTCATCAGGCTTTCACAGTTCTTGAACGCCTCCTCTCCAATGCTTGTAACGCTCTCAGGTATTGTTACGCTTCTCAGACTGTTGCTATAATCTAGCGCACTTTTTCCAATCGCTGTAACAGGATAGCCGTCGAGAAACGCTGGTAGCTTTAATTGCTTCTCAGAGCCATTATAGTTCAAAACCTCCGTAGTTCCGTCCTCATGCAATTCATAAGTATATTCTTTGAAAGTGTACTTTCCCGGGACATATGAAGCATGCTCGGCTTCCGTTCTTAGTATATTCAGTATACTCTGCCTGAAGAGGAACGCATTCGGTTTTTTGCAATCCGCCGTTATTGCCACAGCTTCCACTCTCATTGGTTTTTCAAGGTTCACAACCACATGCACGGCATCGATTTCATTATAGGGAAATCGCCCGATTTCTATCCATTCCGTGCCGTCGCTCACATAGATAATTCGGTCTCCGAGGATATCATCAACCCCTGCCCCACCTCTTCCGATCACCTGATAATCCAGTGTAAATTGTACGCAATTAACCGCAGGCTCCGAAAGAATCGTATATTTTTGACGGCTTCCATCGAACGATTTCTCTGACCAACTAACTTCTGCATCGCCGATATTGTCGGCATATTTCACGCAAGGAACTCCAACGGTCCTCTCTTCTCCTGGATAGTACCATGTCAGCTCCTCATCATGTACCCAGGCCACCTGAGACTCATTATTATTATCTTTGAAAACAATACAGTCGTACTCATTCTGTTTTGCTATAACAAGGACCTTCATACCGTGATAGGGATAGGCGCCCAGCGCTGACTTATTATTCCACGGCTTTCGGTATGATTTTATACTATTCTTGTGCTCCGCATTCACATACTTGACTTCCGGACTTTTTAGGTAGCTGTCATCAGCAGGAAGTGTGATAGTTTCCGCATCGCCGGTCGCCAAAATTAGTTCCAGCCCTTTCCGATATGCAGAAGTATCTTCTGTCTTCATACGGCTCCCCTGCTCAATGATTTCACTGCCTTTCTCATCTGCATAGGCTGTGGAAGTCAAGCCCATCAATATGGTAAGGATACAGGCAACGGCACCCTGCCGAATTGCTTTCTTTTTCATATCCATCCTCTTTTCTGCAAATCACTTATAATCCCAAGCGATGCTCTTTTTCAAATCCGAGAAGAGAAATCAGAAATAATGAATTGCTGTAAATCAAAGTCCGTTGAATGAAGATAATCTTTCTTCGGATTGCGATAAAGAAAGAAAGTACCAACAGCCATGTGTTTTTCTTCCTTTTCCGTAATCAGTCTTTTCTGGTTTTTTCCTGTCTGTTTTGTTGCCATTGTAAACGGTCTCTTATGAATTCTCTATGGATTTCTGCTATCCGGCCTTGGATAGATCAAAAATTTCAGAATCAAGATCAACCCAGCAGGCGGGGCGGACTGCGTTAATGTCGTGGACGTAAGCCTGGCAGCCACTAGGAGAGCCATCCAGAGTGACCCTCGCCGCAAAGAATTGCGCGCCACCGGGCGACCGCAGCCACCACGAACAGGTGTCGTTTACTCTCTCTCTCTTCTTTTTTGCATTGGCAAAGGCAGTTGGTTTGCAGATTCGCTCATTATCGGTACTGAAGTATTTCTCTGCTTCTGCAGAGCTCAGGAGAAAGATCTTATCCTCTGTATTGTTTCCCCCACTTGTAGACCATTTGCTGTCTCCCTGGCTCTTGCCGTTGTCAACTGTAATTTTCAGAATGGCTTTCTGTTCTTTCTTTGAGAAAGCATTGTTCAAGAATGTCTCATTCAACCATGTGCGAAGTGTACAGGTTTCCCATGTTACGTTCTCTAGTTTACTGTTGTAAGGGACATAATCAAGTGCATAGCAACTGATTAGCAAAGCTTTGTTTCCATCTTTTGTCAGTATCATCCATTCAATACTACTTTTGCAGGAAGATTCACTGTCTTGTATATAAGCCCCAAATGTGACACTGTTTCCCACAACCTTTGCATGTCTTTTCTTGAACAGGTCTGAAGAAATCGTTTTCCCATTCGCCCTGAGCAAAAGAACAATGCCAATTATAATAGCGATAGCCTTCCTCAGCATCCCTGCAAATTCAAATCGATCATGAATAAGAATATTGCCGCTTCTGATGATCGGCCATACAGCAAGAACAATCAGGATAACGCCGAGGAAAGCAGATTTTCCTAGAGTATCCCAAATGAATTGCCCAAACGTTTCTCCAAAATCTTCATAATCCTCTCCCGGTTGTATCGCAGAATGAAAGCAAAGCAACATGATGTTTGTGACGACAATTGCAAGGCACCAAACCCCGGCAGAAAGATAATTGTTTCCAACTTTCCCAACTGCCCCGTTGCGTTGGCAATATGCTGAAACCCCTATAAATGCGAAAGCAGCGATGATGCTTATGATCCCGTGAATGCTTTTTTTACTGAATAGAGCGTTGCAGCAAAGGGCAATAATAGAAACCTCATATATAATCCACTTTCAGCTGTCCTTGGACTCCATCACTGTGCCGAAATCATAACCAAAAAGGCTGGGTACGCTAAAGAAGCTGAGATATGGAGGAATTGAGCAAGTAGCAAATAATAGTCCTATTACAAACAGCTTTGTTATATTTGTTTTCAGACCAATCAACAGTAAAACAAACCCTAAATAGACAACTGCTATAAAAACAGAGAGATTAGGTTTTTGATATGTCAAGAAAACAGCCCTTTTATCCTGAAGCATCAGAGGCATGAGCGCCAAACATGCAAAGAGAACCATAGGAATATAGTTATAGGGTTGGCGGATCAGGGTTTTGTTTTTTGACCTCAATAAAAAGAATAGTAATGAAGCTTTAGTGGCTGTGGGGGCCATCATAAATAATGATCCCAGTGCTACTAACGCAAGAAGCCCTCCCGCTGCACCCATAGTCATATATACTCGATATCATTATCGGGAATACCATAATACTAAGAACTATTATTTTTTTTATCGTCTTCATATCCATGCCTTTCCAGATTGATCTACAACAATATGGTCTACCGTAATCGTCCCCTGATGAACCTCTTGGCTTTCGTTATTTTTACACTGGTTTCCGGCTTCGTTGGCCTCTTTCTGTCACAGTGTGCTCACATTACGATGCGTGTAGGCTGAGATTACCGAATTCTCTTACGATATGGTCATAATCCATGTCACCGCTGAAGCTCAGCCTGCTTCCGGAGTATCTCAGATCATGGCAGGCAAACATCTGGTTTCCCCAGAAGTAGAAGGTAACGGACTACCGTTCCCCCAGAATATAAGCATCGGCAAAGAACAGGACTCCTTCTGCGTAGTAGAAATTGATCATATAGCCGGTTGCCAGGTCAGAGTAGTAAGAAGAGGTATACCAGGATCGGCGGTTTCCATTGGCGTATTTGCGATCATAATACGTTTCCGTCACAAGATTCGCCTTCTCACGATCGGAGTAATAAACTCCATCCTGCATGTTTTCTTTATAGGCTTTTCCAAACGCAGACTGTGGATGAGCAGGCGCAGAAGCAATCCCCATATCCCCAAAATGATAATCATAGCCTCCGGAGAAGGAATCCGGATTATACCGAGGCTTACTGTTTCCGCTGCCGGGTGTCTGTTTACCTCCCGTAGAGCTGAGATAGTCCATGTTGATCCATCCCGCCTTACGCGTTCCGGTAAGAATAACGCAGGCATATCCCTGACTCTCTGCAAGAATCGTGATTGCCGTTCCCCTGCTGACAGTAAAATAGTTTCCTTTTCTCCAGATATCCGAGTCCGGATCCTTGAAGCAATAGACTGCTCTGTCATGGGATACTACAGCGTACTTATAGTCGCTCAGGTACATCCAGTCGTAGTTGGGGTACTTGATATCCGCGCTGATTGCATCCAGATCCCACGGTCCTGGGGTGTTCTTCATTCCGAATTCTTTTGCTTCACCGGATGCCGAAAAGCTGTTGCAGACAGTCTCTACGATTGGATCACATACCGCTCTGTTCACGATGGGATACCGAAAGCTGATCGTGTACAGTGTATGATGCTCAAAAAGATGCTGCACATAGTAGATATGGCTGCCTTCATAGCCGCTCAGGGTAAAGCTATTTTCGCTTCTGTCATCATACACGGCTTTCGGAAGTGATTCCGTAAGCCTGTAGTATTCTGTTGCGAGCACCTCAGAGGCGTTGTAATCATTGGGAAATCTCTGCTCCGTCGTTCCCAGATACATCTGCTGCCGCCCATTATAGAAGTCATATCCGTAACCGTCCGCATCGGTAATCGCAGTCAGCGAAAAGCTTTCAGGGATATAGACGTATCCGCCGTTTTGATAGCTCAGCCACCCGTTTTGAAAGGAACCCCCCGCCGAATCGGCTGATGCGCCCCCGGTGAGGGTGAGGATACTCACCACGGAAAGGACAACTGCGATAATCTGTCTCAGACTGCTCCTTGTTTTCATTTTCAAAACCTCCTGTTTTGTTTTCACTTATAAAACAGATGAGATATGTCAAATGTTGCAATAGAGGAAAATTTCTCAGCTTTCCTTCGGTATATGGAAGCTCAAATTATATATTCCCCTGTTCTGCTTACCCAAGTATATCGCACTTGTGTTTCAATCTGTAACCTCAGTTTTATTCTTCCGAATATCAGCGTTTGCAGACACCTTTCGATCCTTGGTGATTTTTCGGCTCCAATCGGCCTGAATCGGTGCCCCCATCCGCCGGGCGCAGACAGCAACGTCTGAATATTCAATTTGTGAAGTAATTGATTTCAAGCATCACATCCAGTCGTCCAGCAACACAGTATTATTTTGAACAAAGCGTTTCACTAGTCCACGTCTGCTTCTTCCATTAAATTACAGCATGCCTTTTACAAACTCCGCTGCAATGGCATAGTCCTTAAATCCCACAACGCCCGACGTCGGAGTAAATCGCACGTTAAAGTCCCCGAATCCGTGCGGTGCCTCGTATGGAACAACCGTAATTGCCGTCAGGTCGAATGGGCGGTCAAGACTGACGCCGCAAAACTGCTGCTCTCCATCAACATAATCATAATAATCTGTGATCACCCAGGTTCCCTGACCGTCTTTAAACATGATGCACCAGGTTACATCGGAAAAGTCAAAATTCGGGTCGCCAAAAACCGCAATCGGCAATCCAAAAAAACAACAGTTCTTTATCGGATTTTCCAGTTTGAGGTAAGCCAGGCTGCCCCCTGTCCCCATAATATTCTCAACCTGTACGGAGATTCCGAGGCCTCTCATACCGACTACCGTAGAGGCGCTCAGCTTTGATAGATCTACTAGATAATATGTCTCGCCATCGTATACTCTGGTATCAATATGCTCATCAATCATCGCCGACAGCTTGTTTTGCGTCCCCCCGCTCAGGCTCTGGAGGCTCTTCACAAAATGGAATGCCGACATTCTGAAATTCAGCACATCTGCCGCTTTGCAGTCCGCTTTGACCGCAATCGCCATCACATTCATCGGATAAGGCAGGTTAATTGTGATCAGGTTCGCTTTAATCTCGGGATAGTCAAAGGTTCCTGCCTCTACCCAGCCATTGCCTCCGTTCACATACACCGTGCGGCTTCCCAACACATCTTCCGTCGACATACCGCCTCTGCCGGTCACCTGATATTCCAGATGAAACGCGATGCAGTCTTCAATTGTCTCCTCAAGGCAGAGGTACTTCTGTTTTGTCCCGACGAATGTTCCATCGGACCATTGGAGAATTGGCTCGTCCGCACTCAGGCCGATATCCTCCACCGGCATGCCGCTCGTTTTTGTTGTGCTCGGATAGGTATAGGACAGATTTTGAGCGGTCACCCATCCTGCATGAGCGTTGAACTGTTGATCACTGAAGACAATGCAAATGTATTTTCCGGAGTCAGAGACGGCAACCGCATAGGCCTTCATTCCCTCATAGGCATAGATGTCTGACCTGACGCGCTTACCGAATTCATCCCAGTATACATAGACGCTGTGATCCTTGGGCGCATCAATGTACATGGGCTGGATCGTTGAGAAATAGTTATTTTCATCCGGCATCCCGATTCGATTCTGCTCACCCGTTGCCGTAATCAGGCGAATGCCTTCCGGAATCTCCTGAACGTCAGTAACAGCCGATGCGGATGGTCTTGCAGTAATTATGATCTCGTTATGATTGAGACCTGTTTGGCTTTCCGAGTCCGCCACGGCTGTAACAGTGAAGCCGAACAAAAGCGTCAGGCATACTACAAAGTATACTGTTCTCCTCATCTTCTTCCCCTTCCATATTTTATTTTCATCTCTTCAAGAACCCGTCTTCGGCAAAGGTTCACCACTTTCCCTGCTAAATCTATAATCTGAAATTGTGCCGGTCCTGGGCACAGCATTATTGTTGCTGTTCATTCTTGTACTTCTTCTCCAGGACTTTCTTCATTTCCAAACACAATCGGCATATTGCCGTTTCCAGCATACGAGAAGCTTACGGTCAAGATCATAAAACGAAATCCGTCTGCTGATGAAGTCTAAAAAAGAGCTGCTCCATGTTTTATTCTTTATTCCCGAGCAATTGTTTCGCGGTCTCGACTGCTTTTGGAGCATTATACAGCGTTCCGTTTTGATTCAGAATCATCTGAATCAATGTCCTGTCGATCGGGTGATCTGCCGCGGCCATGAGATATTTTGGCAAGATTTGGTCTGCATCCGTAATTCCCGGGCGCGGCCCTTCCTCAAGTGCATAGCCGATCAGCACGCCGATTGCTTCAAATTCTATATGTGACAGCGTAAAATTCAGGCGCTCCTTGACTCCTGATTTTTGCAGGCAGTCATCTGCTGAATACTGTGGAAGAATATCGTTCTTCGCGCCTTCATACAAAAGCCAGTTCTTGATCACTTGTGAGTCCGGCTGCAGATATGATACAGCATGTATTCTGCCCCATCCATAGACGTTCTGTGCTAACTGAAAAATCAGTTTATTGCCGTTCTCCCATGTCGGTTGGGAAAAGGTTCTTACCGCAAAATATGTAAATTCGTCATAAGCGCCGAAAGTCAGCATTACTTCTTCGATGAAGTCATAATTGAATCCGGCAAGTATCGTCAGCCCTACCTTCACCGCCAGCAGTGAAGTACCATATGTGATCAGACAGTCTGCATAACCTGCCAGGGCTACCATATCCAACTGCACAGCATACCTTCCAATTAACCTGTTGATTTCATTTGACAAACGTGCAATGGAGGCCTGACTGTTTAGCTGTTCAAACATGCTCATGATTGTGCTGTGAAACCGCATGTTGTTTTCTTGTGACATTAGCTTCAGCGCTTTGAGTATCGTTTCCTCTCTTATCTTGTCTTCCTGCAGAGGCTGCATATGATAAAGCGATACTCCGTCGGCAGCGCCCGGAGCCCAGTTATCAACAAGCCAAGGAATCTTAAAACCTCTTGGCAGATGACCGCCATTCACTTCCAGCTGCGCTTTGAGGTACAGATAAATGCTGGTGTTCGGTCTGGTCAGCTGTGCAGAAGCGGCTTCAGGGATCCGAGGTACTACAGCGCAGCCGGAGAACGCATGATCACCGACGAATAGCACTCCTGTTGGTATATTAATCTCTTCCAGGCCGATGCATCCGAAGAAAGCACCCACTCCGATTTCTCTTACGCTGTCGGGAAGTGTGACACGATTTAATTCGGTACAGCCGGAGAATGCCAGATTACCGATGCTTGTTACGCCACTGGGGATTTCAACCTCTTTCAGCCGAGAACACCCCCGGAACATGCTCTCGCTGATTTCCTTCAGGCGGTTCGGAAGGGATACCCGTGTCAGGCCGGAACATCCGGAGAATATGCCGTAGCCAATGTCTGTGACGCTGTTTGGAAACGATACCTCCATCAAGCTGCTGCAATTCGAAAAAGCTTCTACGCCAATTTCGATTACACAATCAGGTATCACAAGTTCCTTAAGATTACAGCACCCCTGGAACGCGCCCTTCTCGATCCTGGTTACGGTGTCAGGAAAAGTGACGTTCGTGAGGCTCCTCCAGTTTAAGAATGCTCCTTCATCAATTTTCTTTATACCGTTCGAGATCATTACGCTGCTCACATTGCACCCGTTCACTACTGAAGGGATGTATACAGATTCATCGGAATCATTGCATAATATGGCATATGTATCCCCATCCTCAGTTGTGATATTCGCATACAGCCTTTCGCTCATCTTTTCATTCTCCTCAGTATTTCTTCCTGTTCTCAGATCAGTTCCTGTTCCTTTTCTATTCGGTTCTTTCTCTGGTGAGAGGATCCATCTCTTCATTCTTATTCAGAAGCATTCTCAGCAAGGTCCGTTAATGCGCCGCCATTTCCGGATGTCCCTCCTTCATAAACTGGTCAACTGCAATTCGATAGTACAGTTCCAGTTCTTTATCGGTGTAATACGGCTTTTCACGGAAAATCAGTGGATTTTCCGTTTCTGGTGTTTTCTGCCTGTCCTTCTTCATCTTTTGATTCTGTTTCTTTCTCTGTCTTCAGGCATTTGCGTCAGGTGTCAAATTCTGATCAAAAACCAGGTGTTTCATATTGATCCAGCGGCCCTTGTTTTGTGAAAGCACAATTACACAGGCATAGCCTTTTCGTTCTGCCAGTACCAGAACCCGTTCTCCATTCAGGACCGTATGGGCAGTTCCCGCGTGATCGGCGGATCCGAAGCCGTAGACACTGTGCCCGCTCGGGGCTGATACCGTGGCATACTGATACCAGTCGAAATACTCTTCGTCCCTGGGATATTCAATGCCTGATTTAATCGCATCCAAGTCTCCTGCGCTCGGTTTGGTTACTCCGGATACCAACTGAAGCACCGTCTCTTCCGTCTGTCCCGGATCGAAAGTCATCCTATAACCGAATTCCCCGTCAGACCACTGAGCGAGCCGATACAGTCCGTCGTTGCCCATGAGCGTATAGATTAAGCGCCCAATGACGATTTCCTTCGTAAAGTCATAATTACTGTCGAGTTTTTCCGGCTCGTCTTCTCTCGTTTTCCGGAGCGTCACGGTCTGATCATTCAGTTCATAGCTGATTTCAGCTCCGTTAGCGGAGGGCACCTGATAGTCGGTTTTTTCTGACCGCGAGGCAATCGGAACGATCTCCTTCATAAGAATCCCGCTCTTCTCTGTCAGGTCGCTCGCAGAAGCGATTTCGCCGGGAGGCGCAGATTCCGGTTCATCATTTGCGGCATGAGGCTTTCCGATTTTCAGCACGCCAGTCGTCAGTGTTCCAAGCAGAATGACGGCCAGGCAGGCTGCAAGGGCTCCATACCTGCTGAGCCATATGGCCAAAGCGGGTAGTTTGGGTTGACTTCCGGAGGCTTCTTCGATATTCTGAAGTATTCTGGCTCGTGCCTTTTCATCGATCTCGACGTGTTCCATGATCTCCTGATATCTGTTCAACGTCATATTCCTCCTTCCATTCCGTATTCCTCTCTCAAAACACGTTCCAGCTGTTCCCTGCCCCGTTTCAGATCAGAGCGAATCGTTGATTCGTTTCTCTTGAGGATGTACGAGATTTCCTTTGTGGAGTAACCTTCCTGATAATACAGGTGAACCGCATCTCTGTAATGCAGCGGAAGTTTTCTGACCGCTTCCCAGACAAAGGACAGATCCTGTCTGCCGTCCTGAACCAGCTCTTCTGACAGTTCGGAGGTTTCCCTGATCTTGTTGTACTTAATACGGTTCAGGCTCAAGTTTGCCGCAACTCTCAGAAGCCAGGCTTTTTCGTGGTTTTCATCACGCAGGAAGGGCATCTTTTCCAGATATTTCATCATTGTGTCCTGCAGGATGTCTTCCGCGTCGGCTGCGTTGTTCAGATATGAATAAGCCAGACGGTAGATGCTTTTCTCATACTGAATATACAGCAGGCTTACCCTGTTCCGGTACCAGTCTTCTCCCATCTGGCGGATCGGGAAAACTGTCAGGACGGTCTCTTTCAGGGTGTCTGACAGTACGGCAAGCGACAAGCGCAGATCAGATATCGGATTTAAATAGTTTACCACCATCATGTAATATTCCCTGTCATTCTGACTCAGATTTTACGCTGAATGCCCGTAAAAATGCATACTGCCGCGCTGCGAGACGTGGAATCTTCCACATCTCGCAGTGCGGCAGGTTTATTCTGTTGTTGTGTAACCGTCCGCACAATCTTCATTTTGTTTATTCGTTCCTCTATGCTGTTAACACCAGATACCTCAGCGGGAACTATGCAGATACAGATCCCCAAATCCTCTCACAATTCCGGCACAATCCGCATCTCCGCTGAAACTCAGTTTGCTGCCGGAATACCGCCGATCATGGAGGGCGAACAGTTGTTTTCACTCTATAAACAGCTATATGTTCACAAATGTTGCGGAGAAGGCAGTTTTTTCCGTTTCAGTTCCATCAGCCTTGCATACAATTTCTGTTATATAGCTTATCTGTTTTACAATGCTACTGAGGAAAACAAAAGTCGCAAAATGAGCCTGGTGACCATCGTATCCTGGCGATAAGTCAGTTCGATTCACAAACCGGCGGCAAGTGGCAGAAACACGTTAAAAAGCGCAGAATTGCTTTCTCCAAAGGCCTCATATACTCAATGTCCACCGTTTTGTAGTCATTTGCTTAAGAGCTTAAATTGTGAAGCTGATCGGTTGGTTTTTCTCTATCGCCTCCCGGACTTGTTCCAGCTCTGTCTCGCTGAGTCCGGGGAACCAATCCATTTCCGCGGTCAGGCGTTTTGCCGGATTGAGCAGGGTAAGCTGCGCCTGTTCTACATTGCCCTCTTCATCAAAAAAAGCCAACTCTTCCGCAGAAGCATTGATAGCTGCTCTGTCCGCATCACACCCGACTTTCAGAATAAAAAACGGATTCTTTTTCAGTTCCATCTGCACTTCTCCTTATTTACCAGTGTACTTTATATCCAGCCGCTGCTGCTTGATATGATTGCAAAAATAATAAATAGGATGAATAATACCAGCCCTGTGCTGCCTGACGAAGATGAGTTTTGTGTCGCAGATCCCGTTCTTGCAGAGGAAGTAGTCTGCCCATTAGCTGAAAACAATGATCGGCCCGTCTCCCTCTGGTATCCTTGGGCAAACACCTTCGCCGCTTCTTTATTTTTCTCAGCCACAGACATGAATACTTTCTGGGCACGTACGCGGTCTGCTTCGCCGACCATATCGGATAGTTGCTTATATTCACCTGTCAGTTGTTTTTTTAATTCCGGGAGATCACCATAAACTTGCAGCAGCTCTCCAAGTATGTATGCAGCTAATTCAGTCTCAGTTTTCTCATTATGTAGCCTTATCGCCGCGCCTCTGACAATCATGCACACTGTCGTTCGCAGCTTATTTTTTGTCCCCGCGTCCAAGCTCCCTGCTGCTCTGATATCTTTGTCCAGATACTTTGCCTTACTAAGGAGCTCGAACGGGCCAATCCCTGTTTCTGTTACTGAACCCCCGCGTTCATTTGAGTCGTAGTAGTCCGTCCGCTCGGAAGAGAAATTGCAATAGCCATAATCTACAAAATTGTCTGCCTGTCTTTTAAGCTCTTCGATCCTCTCCGGGAGTCTTGATTGCGCTGACATTTGTTCAAGCTGCTGATACTCCCTTTGAAGCTGTGCCTTCAGTTCCGGTAGATCGCCGTACATATCCATGAGTCGTTCTGTCATGTCTGCGGCAATTCTTGTTTTTTGCTGCTCATTATGCAGCTTGATCGCTGCGCCTCGAATAATCATGCAAGCTGTTTTGCGGAGTTGTTTTTTGTTATCTTCGCTTATACTCTGCGTGTTTCTGATGGTTTTATCCAACGACTGAGCTGATTTGAACAGACCTGTAATTCGAGAAGACAATTCTTCGTCTGTCTGCCCCCTCTTGTTTGTCAGTTCGTCGGCTGTTCTCTGGAGTTTTTCCAGCGACTCCGCAATGCTCTTCTGTTTTTCCTGTTCCTTCAGCAGCTCGGCATCATTTTCCAGTGCTGCGGAGAGTTCCGGAAGCTCGGCAAATATTGATTTCATAGCCTCCGTAATTCTTACCGAAACTTCAGTCGCGTTTTTTTCATTGTGCAGATAGATTGCCAGGTCTCTGAGTTCTTTTCCAAGCTGTTGGCTGATTTCATGTGTCATGCCGCTGGCCTGCGCTTTCAGCTGGACCGGCTGGGCAAGCTTGTCCCAGTTTCTTACTTTCTGAATCAGACTGTTAATATCGCTGTCGTAGTTTTTCGCATGTTTATAGTCGGCATTTCTTATTTTTGTAATCGCATTACTTATGTCATTTGCATTTTTCTGAATTGAGTCATGCATGCGGATTTCATACTGGTCTACCATGTCTTCAATGATTCCGCCGTGCTTCTCGTCCTTCGCCGATTTTTCGGCCAGCATGGTCACAAGCTTAACATATTGCTTTTCAGGTATTCCGGCTGTTTTTTCTGTGATTATCTGTCGCAAGTCCGCTCTTTTGCGGTTGATCTCTCGTCTGACATCATTTGCTGAGGCTTCAGACATCTTTGCCTTTTTCCTGCCCGTGTTGATGATCGTGCAAACTTTCTCTGCGTCTAACCCGGCAAATGTCTTATCAAGACTTTCAACAGCCTGTTTTAGAGCTGCAGTCTGCGTTTGGACAAATTGAAAATTATAGATTTGAATATTCAATTCAGAGATTTGATCTGTAGTGCCCCTTCGCGTGTTCACATCTTCCCTCCCCCGATATGCAGTCCCCATCCGTTCTATATAATCAGCATTGCGTCAGCAACGATCTGTCCCTCGTATCGTTATCTGTTTTAGGATACAGATCAAAGCAATACCTCCTGTAACCGCAAATTCCAATACAATGTCCCAGATATCAAATGTTGCTTTTATGATCCCTGTAAGCTGAAACAATTCCACTCCAAGCTCTGTCGCAAGACAGAGGACAACTGCCGATTTCTGCGATTTTCCGGCACTCTGAAACCAGTACATGGTATATACCGTCAGCGAATACGCCCAAAGAATATCCGCCCCGTAATTACAAAGCAATCTCTCTAACCCGCTCTGTGGAGTATTTCTTCCTATTGGGAACGGAAGCCAAATAAAGCATTTTGCTACCATTGTATCTTGCCGGTACGTCAGATAGATCAGCAGCCCCAGAAACAAGGGAAGAATAATATTCAACCATCGAAGGATTTTAATCGCTGTCACTCTCATAACATGCCGTTGGAGCTTGACACAAGTGCAAAGATGATGAAAACGATAAACCCGATAATGGAACCTATTCCCGATGAAGAGGATTTTGACTTTGAAGAAGAATATGAAGAATAAGATCTTGTCGCACTTCCGGTCCCTGTTGAAGATGAATAAATCCCGTTTGAAGTTCTTATACTTGCAGGAATCCTTCCATTCTTAATTGCTCGATTCAGTTTCGCGGCATCCTTCATGTTCTCCAGTGTTCTCTGCTCGTTCCTCAACTGGCCGCCAAGTTCCGGAATATCCCCAAATATATGCATCAGGCTACTGAGCATATCTGCCGCTATTTCTGTTTCGTTATGCTCATTATGCAATTTGATTGCAGCGCCGCGTACCATCATGCAGGCGACTGTACGGATCTTGTTTTTCGTCTCAGCATCTATACTGGTGATTCTGTCAAGCTTTTGGTTAAAATCACTTGCATGGTTTAAAAGATAATTTGCATCTTTTTGCAGCCCGTAATTAAAGTCAGGGTCATAAGCAACATCTTCAATCAGATCGCTCGCCATAGCGATGCGACCACGATCAACGACCTCCGCCCTGCCCACTCTTTCGGCTTCCTCTTTCAGGTTATCCAGATCTTTTGTCAGCCCTGCTACACTTTCCTGTTCATCCCTCAGACGGCTCAGGGTATTATGCGCTTCGGTAAAGGATGTCGCCAGCTCCGGGAGTTCCGCAAATACAGATTGCATTTCCTTTGTAAGCCTTGCCGCCGCCGCAGTCGCATTTTTCTCGTTGTGCAGGAAGACGGAAAGCTGTTGCAGTTCCTGCCCCAGTTGGCGGCTGATCTCGTGGGTCAGTCCGCTGCTCTGTCCTTTCAACTGTATAGGCTGTGCCAGCACGTCCCATGCTCTCACGTCACGAATCAGTTCGTCAACCTTGTAATTAAGGGTCGCCTCTGCACATGACGTGTTTCGTAATATGCTAATGCTGTGTCGGATATCCTCCCCTTTTTTCTCAATCTGATCATGCATCCTTATCTCATACTGATCCACCACATCATCGATGATGCCGCCATGCTCCGGATTCGTCACCAGTGTCTTTGCCAGCTGCGTCACCAGATTAATGTAATCGTCTTCCGGCATCGGCGTCATTTTTTCTGCGATCATCTGACGAATCTCCGTGCGTTTGCGGTTCAGCTCCCGGATAATGTCATTCTCGGTAACCTCAACAACTTTCGCCTTTTTCCTGGCGCTGTTGATGACCTTTTGGACCTCTTCCGGCTTTATATCGGCAAACAGCTTGTCAATCTCTTCAATTGCCGGCTGCAGTGTCGATGTTCTTACCGGAAGGAAGGCAAAATTATAGATGAGAATGTTCAAAGTTGATATTTGATCAGAATAACTCATACGTTTCTTCCCTTCTGTTTTCTCGTTGCGGTTTATCCTCCGTCTCCATACCCGGTCACAGATTTACAGCGCGTTGCACAGCAAGAAAAACTCCGGCTACTGTTAAAACCCGATTCTTCGCTTCTCTTCTTTTTTTGGCAGGCGGCTGAGCGCCTCATCCAGGCAAGCCGCATCAATGAACTCCTGCCCTCGCCGAACGGCGAGGCGTCCCGCA
>Ga0256405_10005945_pt1 | contig 20243 bp, 10 predicted proteins | sample RumenRJG_02DNA_FD_189096 | JGI IMG/M metagenome (GOLD analysis project Ga0256405, IMG submission 189096) | Bovine rumen microbial communities from Lethbridge, Alberta, Canada - RJG_02 | ecosystem: Host-associated > Mammals > Digestive system > Stomach > Rumen | place: Canada: Alberta... | reverse complement strand
CTCGGTATCAGCACCATTTCTTAACTAACCACCTGAATTTAGGTGGTTTTTTTTGTTTATACACCCTCTATTCTGTATATCAGCTTTGTAAGCATAACTATATGATTTAAAGCATATTTGCTTTTGACTATGCAATTTATGTGGTTCTAATTGGCCTCAATTCATATCTAAAATTACTCATTTTTTTACATTAAAAAACTGAATTATTTTTGACTTTTAGATATTGGAAATAATTATTAATGAACTTTCAGAAAGTGACAGACTATTGTGAGTGAGACTCTTTGTTGAATATAACCGTAAGATTAGGCTTACATCAATTATGCTAACAGAGTGGACTGTAACGTTTATTTATTAAAAAAATATATTGGTAAAAGCTCTCTCGTCATTTAATGATTGTAGTAACCGCCTGGCTTACTAGCAACATAATCTGTTAGAAATATTATTACCATATCAGTAAGGAAGTGTGATGTTACAGTAGAGTCAGAGAGAGTTAAATGCAGATGAGATTTGATTGTATAAAACAAGAATCGACGTACTTCATTTGAGCTAACATTTACAAATAAAGAAAGTTATTAGATGTTGCTTTATTTTTGCAAACTCTAATGTCAGTGGCATTTGACTGTGCTATTTAGTGGATGCACACTAATTTTGATTCAAATACTTTATCTTTAGATACGAAGTATTAAATTACAGCAATTTTCCTTCCTAAGTGAAACATAAGAGTAATCATTAAAAATGATCTTGTTAAGATCTTCTTAGTATAACAATTAAGATCCTTTGAATTGATTTAACTTTTATATGTCAGAGCATATAACGTACAGAAATTTCACTAATTGTTTAAGATAAATACAAATGATATGCTTCATGTATCAGATAATTGTGTTTATCGGATCAAAAAAATAATTATTACTATTTTTTACAATGTACTATATCGGTTAAAGTATATACATTGAGATATTATTTGCTGTTAATAGAGGGTAGACTGTGACCATTTTAGATAAGCGCGTAAGGATAAAAAATCCTCATTCTGATCCTGAAAAAGATATAAACCGTGAAATTACTCTGATTGCTAATTCAGGTATTCAGTTTATCGACTTTGAATTCGACGCGCCTTTGAATTTTGAAGGTTCAGATGACAAAAAGCTTTATCCAAATTCAGTTGTAAAAGGTCAGTTTGTCAAAGTTGAGAACTACGGTAACCATTACGCCAGATATCAGCTTGATTCAAGTGGCACCAGGCTTATTATTCCAGGTACAGATGAGTCAGTACCTGATGGTCAGGAAGGAACCTGCTCTTTAAAGATGATTGATTCTTTAAAGCTCTATAATGGTGTATGGTTCCCAATTCCATATTTTTCAAAGGGACTTGAGACTGGTCCTAGCAACTGGGCTCGAGCCAGAATTGTCAACAAGTCAGAATTTGGCAAGTGGGAAGAGGGTGGCGAGTATCATATTACTCTTGCCTTTGATACCCGTATCGATGATGAGAACTCAGCTCTTCACTGTGCTCCAACTTCTAATGATATCAACAATCTGTTTGATTTCAGAAGCGGTATTGAAGCTACAAAACTACTTAACAGCAATCCAAATGAAACAGCATCAAAGAGTTTCGTAAGAGAGTGGGCTTTAAGTATTTTTAAAGAGATTTATCCTTTAGGCCTCCCTCCAAAGAAGCGTGAAAGCTCTCTTCAGAAAGGAATGGAAGATGGTATATATGAATGCCATTATCTGAACCTTCTGGCATTCCTTGAGTTCTATTTAAGACCAAATGACATCAGACTCAAACCATTTGATGCAAGAATGGCATCATCAGATGACATTATTGATGTAAGTCTGATCCTCGATATCGGTAATTCAAGAACCTGTGGTCTGATTGTTGAAGACAACAAGTCATCAACCTCCGGCACAGCTTCATTTAACAGCGCAGCTCCTCTGCAGCTAAGAGATCTTAATACTCCGGATGTAGTTTATTCAGGCTCATTTAACAGCAAGATTGAGTTCCAGAAACCAAACTTTGATTTCAATGCCTGCTCAAGCATTTCAAACTCTAATTCAGCCTTTATCTGGCCTTCAATGGTTAGAGTAGGTCCTGAAGCAATCAAACTCTCATCAAGAGTTCACGGTAATGAGGGTGAGACCGGCCTGATGTCTCCTAAGCGTTACTTATGGCAGATCGATCCAAGTCTTCAGCATATTGCATGGAACTTTAACAGTTACTACTATCAGATCCCAATGCAAAAGTGGGACGAAGAAAAAGAAGATGTATTCTTAGGCTATACAGTCTTTGACAAGACTGTGCAGTCTGCTCTTTACTCCCCAATTTCAGGTCTTATGGACCATACTGGTGAACCTCTGTTTGCTTCTGCTATCGGTACTTCCAATATTGAAGCAAAATACACCAACAAGGCTACCATGACTTTCCTGTTAGTTGAGCTTATTCTGCAGTCATTAAGTCAGATAAACTCAGAGTACTACAGACGCACCAAGAAAGATGAGTTCAAGCCAAGAAGACTCTCATCTTTAGTGCTTACAACTCCTCCTTCAATGCCAGAACTTGAAAGAGCTGTATTCAGATCATGTGCCTATGAGGCTGTTGGTCTTGTATGGAAGGCAATGGGTTATGACAAGACTCCGGTTACAGAGTTTAAGTTCAACAGTAAAAAGGAAGAAATGTTCCCTGCAGCTCCTAAGGTTATCTTAGAGTGGAACGAAACACTGGCAAGCCAGTTTGTTTACCTTTACAACGAAACTCAGGAAGTCTTCGGCGGTAACTGTAAGGACTTTATCAAGTTCATTCGCCGTAAGGGTACTGCAGGCCGTGAAAATGAGTGCTACAGACCAAAGCTCAACAACAAGAACCCTGCTGACTATGTTTCAGCCAGAATTGCATCTATCGATATTGGTGGCGGTACCACTGATCTGGTAATTACCGACTATGCATATCCTGACAGAATATACGCAAGAGAAGATCTTGAAAAGACTGGTGAGTTCAGAGAGCCAAACGATCAGCAGTCATCTGTTGAGGTAAGAGAGGTTCTAAAAGAAGGCTTTAAGATTGCAGGTGACGATCTGGTAAAACAGCTCATCCGCGAAGAGATTTTAAAGCAGCTTGGTATGAGAGAGATGTCCAAGATTGTTGGTTCATCATCTGATGCTGATGCTACAAACCGCAAGAAGAGAGTGCTTACTGTAGAGCAGATCTTTGTGAAGATTGCCTACAGACTGCTTGACCGTCTTGAGGCTTTAGACAGACTTTCTCCTGATGTTATTGATGTGACAACTGAAGGTACTGTTGCTGACTTTATTACCGGTAACGATTACTGTGCAGCTGTTGATGGACAGAAGAGTGAAAACAGAAGAGTTTCCGTTGAATCTGTTGTAGATGATGAAGTTTTAACCTACATCGAAGAGCGTCTGCCAGGCTTTAATATCTTAAAGAAGACTCTTAAATTTGATATCTTCAGTATCAATCAGGATATTGAAAGAGGCAGATACAGCATTTTAGGTGTAATCGATACACTCAATGCTTTAGTAAACGTATACGAGTGCGATGTGCTGCTTTTAACCGGCAGACCATCAAAGATCCCTGGTATCCGTCATCTGATTGAGCGTAAGTCAATTCTGTCTCCACGCCGTATTATCAGTCTGCATAAGTACTGCTGTTCTGGCTGGTACCCTGCATTCCTTGCAGATCATAATGGTATTATCACCGATCCTAAGAGTGCTGTGGTTGTAGGTGCACTGATTGGCTTTACCAAGATGTGCAACCAGAGCATGCTCACCAACTTCAGACTGAATACCAGACTGATGCCAACCTCATCTTCAATGAGATATCTGGGCGTTATTGATAATAACTGCAAGATTAAGAACACAGGTATTTATTACAAGTTTGATACCGATGCTGAACTTAGAATTCAGAAGAATGAAGAGGCTCTTGAGCAGGCACGCCAAAGCGGTCTTGGTCAGGAGGAAATCAGGACCAAGGAACTAGAATTTGAGTATTCTAAAAAGAATCTGCTCACTGGAGATAGTGCTGGTCTTATGAAGATCGGCATGGATGATTCTTTAAAGACTGTTGATGGCAAGCAGTACAAGGAAACTGTACTTGAAGTTGATCTTGGTTACAGACAGTTTGCCGATGAGAATCTGCAGTCATCAATGATCTTCAGAATTGAGGTCTTAAAGAATATCGCAGATCTTGAGGATGTTAAGAAACTCTCTTTAATCCGTTTCCCATCATCTTCTGATACTGAGGTTAATGCTTCAGGCGAAGTGGTTGACGGTTTATTCTCACCAGAGGCTGAAAAGAAGCTTGAAGAGACATTCTTCTCCCGTCTTGTATTAAGAAGTGGAGACAAGTACGTAAAACAGGCCAAAGAAGTTTATGCTGCTGCAAGATCTGAAATTGAATCAATGCGCAATAACTCAGGTTCCGGAACCCTTGTATCTGAGGTGAGTGCAAGAATTGAGCAGGAAGCTATAGCTTTTGCTACCAGATCTCGTGATGAGGCAATACAGTCAAAGGGCTTTGTTGGCAAGCTGTTTTCAGGATCAAGCCAGAAGAAGGGTGAAGAGATATACAACCAGGCTTATGCTCAGTACAGACAGGAACACCAGCAGGAGATCTTCGATGCTCAGGATCAGGAACAGGCTGACGCTGAAGGTGAAGTACTCCGTCGTAAAAAGCGCGTAATCTTTGAATTCTCAAGGATCTTAAAAGCTTTCAAAGATGAGTTTACCAAAGCCTGTCAGGAAGAGCTTGATATAGTAACTCAGGCTATCAATGACAAGCATCCGTTCAGACTTAAGCTCACCACCTCTGAGAAGGAAGAGTCAATTAGGAAAAATCATCCTATTTATAATTGCATTAAGTTTGTCAATGAGGAAGAGCAGTCAGACGATGTATTCCTGATAGCTATTGAAGAGGCAGAAGATATTGATTCATTCGATCCAATATCTGTTTCAGATGCACATAAGTATCTGACTTTAAGACTGAAGACCATCACCGGTGATTCAGATGCATACTGGAACCATTCAGGTATCTTGACTAAGTAAGGAATTTTTATGGAACAGAAATACGTAAATAATACTCTTAACGAACTGGCAAGAGCCTGCGATGAGTGCATTGAATGGGTTGAAAATGTCTCTGAACCAGAAGTTAAGAAGCTTGCAAACAACCTTCAGATTAAGTTGTGTAAGTTAAAGAACAATGCTGCTGCAGCTCATACTGTACTGCCAAGCAGTGTTTCAATCGGTGTGTTTGGTGCTTCTCAGGCCGGTAAGAGCTATATGGTTTCTACTTTAGCTTCAAAAGGCGGCGGTGATGGTCTGGTTGCTGACTGGGATGGTCAGACTGTAAGCTTTATTAAAGATCTAAACCCTCAGGGCGGTGATCGTGAGGCAACCGGTATTGTTACCCGTTTTACTCATGATCAGGCTTTCAAGTGTCCTCATGGTTTTCCTGCTTCTGTAAGAGTTTTTTCAGAAACAGACATTGTAAAGCTGCTGGTCAATTCCTATTTTGCTGATATCAATTTCAAGGATGACAATGCCTACCTTGAAGAGCGTAACAATTTCTTTAGAAAGCTCAATGACAATGAAGAGCTTTTTCGTGAACTTGAACATTCTGATTATCAGCTTACTGAGGGTGAGAACAATTATGTCTCTGAAGCTGACATCGTATCTTTAGCTGAGTATGTATCAACTCACTCAGGCGAAACAGTGCTCAAAGAGTCAAGCTATGATCCTGACTGCGCTTTCTGGACTAAAGCCCGCAAGAAGGTGACATCGTTAAATCTAAAAGGACGCAGCAAGTTATTCTCTGCCCTGTGGTTTTATATGCCTGCCTTTACCAGTCTGTTTGAACAGGTGGCAAAAGAGGTTCTTCTCTTAAAGGGTGCTTCAAGAGTGTTTGTTCCATTAGAGGCTTTCTCAACTAAAGGTCCTAATGGTCTGGTTCAGCGTGATGGCGGTACTCTGGTTGATATCAAAGTTGTATTAAGCCTGTACAACTGCGATGACAGAATTACTGTATGTCTTGATGCAGAAGGCAAGGATACAGTTAATATTCACTTCCCATCTTTCGGTGCAGCAGTATATGAGCTTACCTTCCCATTAACAGGCGAGTCAGAGAGTGGCAGTTTTGATGTTCTTGACTTCCCGGGTGCAAGAAGCCGTAAGGCTGAAGATCTTAAGATCTGGAAGACAGATGACGGCAGGGGCGGTGCTAAAGATCATGAAGGTGCCGAGTTCTTCCGTCGTGGTAAGGTTGGCTATCTCATTGATAAATACTGTATTGATCATGAGATCGATGTGCTTTTATGCTGTATCGGTATGAATGCTCAGCAGGAAGTAAGCCTGACTCAGTATTTTACTGACTGGATTAGACTTAACGTTGGTAAAGATCCTGCTGACAGAGCCAAGAATGAAAAGAGTCCATTCGTGGGTGTATTCACCAGATCTGATTCCTGTGTGGTTCGCGGTATGGGTGCACAGGCAAGTGCCAAGAGTGATATCGGTGAATCAGTAGGAAGAGCTTTAGAGCGTTTTGGTGTTGACTGGATGGAACACTGGACTGAGACAGAGCCATTCAAGCAGTTCTTCTTTGTAAGAAGACCTAATATTGAGCCATCAAAATTACTTTATAAAGTAGATGATAACTGCACAGAGCTTGAACTGTCAGATGCTGGTAAGGCTCAGGCCGAACTCTTCTTGAACGAGATCATCAAAGATGAAAAGATGAGACACGTCTACAAGTTTGAAGAAACTCAGAACAAGAAAGACACTCCTACCATCAATGAGCTGCTAAAGCCTAATGATGGTGGTGTAGGCTATCTGGCAAAGTTCCTTAAGGATGAGTTTACCTCTTTCCATCAGATTAAAGATCGCTCTTTAGGTATCATAAGTGATCAGGTTGCTGAAATTGAGAATGTTCTTGGTATGTTCTGTCAGAAGGAAGGCGCTTCAGCTGCAGCTGCTGCTCAGAGTAAGGCCCATCAGGCTGCAATTGAACTTATGCAGTGCGAAAAGGTCGGTGATACCATGAGCTACATCAGACGCTATCAGGAAATTGATCAGCGTGAGGCTGAAGATGACTATCTGTCAAATTCAACATCAGGTTCTGCTCACAGTGCCTTCCGCTTTGCTCAGGAACTGACAAAGATGCATCAGAGAAAACTTAATGACATCAAGGAAGGTGCCTGCTTTGAGCGTATGGCTGCAGTTCTTTGCCGCAGCTGGCTCAACGATGAGCCTAAGGTTGAATCATATGATGAGGAGCTTCGCAAAAAGGAATATTCCTTCTTCTTAAATCCTGACGGTACAGTAATCAAATCAGAAAAAGAATTAAAAGAGAAATTCAAAAATCTGATTAACTATTATGTAACTGAGCTTGAAAAGGCCTATAGCGCTTTCAGAATTGAAGAACGCATCAAGAATGAGCTTGAAAAGTATGAAAACGGCACCTCAGATGTAGATTCCATCTATATGCATCAGGTTGAATGTGCTCTGCAGATTATTTCTGACTTCAATACCTATCTGCTCTCAGATACTCTGCTTGAAGAACAGTGCAACGGCACTGCTGAAAATACAATTGCCCGTGTATTCAACTCAGGTTTAAACTTTGACAACAATCCTGTATATCGTGAGCGTATTGAAGAACATATCAATCATATGCCTAACGTTACCAGTCACTTTATTGATAATCTTGAGAAGTGTTACTTAAGCGATTTCTTCAGTGTATTTGAAAATGTCTGTGCAACCTACAACCTGACAGCCAAGAGCAGATTTAACATTACTCCTGAAGAGAATGTGAAGCTCTTTGAACTGTTAGAGGCAATGAAAAAACACTCAAAGGTTAATGCTTAGATTTGTTAAAGGGGCCTTAAACGCCTCTTTAACACCATAGGATGAACAATTATGGCAAATGAAGCTATTTTTAAAAAGAATACAGATAAATCGTTAAGTCTTTGTCTTAATGACAATGGTTCAACATTCTCATCTGATGTTATTTCTCATGGTCTTGAGATTTCTGTTTTAAGTAAAAACTCCCTGAAAGGTGAACTTACCAAATTCACTGTAAGGGAGATTGATCCTGGTTCTGACGGTATTACAGTTACTGTACCAGATTGCAATATCAATGATCTTGCAGGATCCTATGCAGCAGAACACGGACAGTATATTCTCAAGGTATTTGAAGTTGATCTTTCTACCAACATGACTGTAGGCAATGAAATTCTGTTTGACGCCAAATCTGCAGAAGTTATTGATTTCATATCTTTAGGTAAGGCGCAAACCGGTTCAAGATTTGTTTCCCAGGAGAAAACTGCAGAAAAAATTGAGAGTTCTGCTGTAACTGAAGAGCCATCAGTAAAAACTGAATCTCCTGTCCAGAAGACACAGATGACTTCTAATCCATCAGGAGGTCAGTCATCTTCAGGGGGAAGTGCTATCGGCAAAATCATAGGCTTGATTGTTCTACTGCTTCTGCTGTTACTTGGAGGCTGGTTCCTTTTAAGAATGTTAGGTGGTCTTGGTATGGGGGCATCAGCTCCTGCTGAGCAGAATCAGCCTGTAGCTGAAGATCCTGTTGCAGAGGAAACTCCAGCTGAAGAACCAGTAGCAGAGGAGCCTGTTGCAGAGGAGCCTGTTGCAGAGGAGCCTGTTGCAGAGGAAACTCCAGCTGAAGAACCAGTTGCAGAAGATAACTCAGCAGATGTCTTAGTTTCTGAACAGAGCACTTTAGATGGAGCTGACAGCGCAGAGGCTGATAACCCATGTGTGCTAAAACCAGATTCTACCTCAGCAATTATCGGAGCATGTCTTAAGACAAATCCTGATAACGCAACCATGCTAAAACTTGCCAAAGATGCCTTTGCCTCAGACAAGTGCGATATCGGTAAGAGAATTTTCTTAGGCTATGCACTTAAGGATGCTGATTTTGCCAAGAACTACGCATCACTTTTTGATCCAAATTCTTCTGAAAGTGACAAATGTATCGAAAAGAACAAGGATGAGGCAATCCGCTGGTACAAAAAAGCATCTGCACTGTCAGGCGATACTGATGAGGCTGTTAAAGATGCCTTATCAAAATTAGAATAATCAGGGAGTTACACTATGAACTTAAAAAAATTCATAACTGCAGCCACCTTTACTTTTGCAGCAGGTGTTTTTTGTTCAGGCGCTTTTGCTGATGATGTAAAACCAATCTTACAGCATGGTAAAAAGAATCTGTATGAAAAGATTCTGACTACTCCTGGCTGTAAGCTTTATGCTGACGAAAATGCTGCAGATGGTTCAGCACTGCCTGCATTTACCAGATTCTATGTTTATCAGAACAAGGGCAAGCGCTGGCAGGTAGGTCCTGATGACAAGGGAAACAATCTTGGTTTTATTGATGAATCATGTCAGGTGCCTTGGAAAATGCAGATGGCAATGGTTTTTACAAACTCAGCAGGCCGTGACCGCACTCTTATCTTCAAGAAGAAATCTGCTCTTGAAGATCTGATTGATGATCCAGATATTGATACTCTGGCTTCAAAGTTAAATGAGTCCTTAAAGAAGGGAGAAACACCTGAGGGTGTAATTTCAGCAGAGCCAGAGAATTTCATTGACTATACCAAGCATTTTTATCTGATGCCGGTACTCGATTACAAGGAGACAGCATTTGCCGCAGACTCAAATAATGATCTGATGCTGCAGATTGCTTCTGTTTCAGATGGTAACGGCAAGGCCGAGTATCAGGATGATGAGCGTGAGTTAAAGGAATTTAAGGCAGCCGTTGTTTTCGTTATCGATACTACCATTTCAATGCAGCCGTACATCGACCGTACCAAGGAGACCATCAGAAAGGTGGTTAAAAGCGTCTGCGATGAAGATCTTGAAGAGAGTGTGCATTTTGGTCTGGTATCTTTCAGATCCGATCTTAAAACCGCTCCAAAACTTGAGTATACCACCAGGGTTTATGTAAAGCCTGGTGAGGCTACCTCTGTAAAATCATTCGAGCAGAAACTGGGGGACTTAAAACAGGCTACAGCATCTTCTGCCAAGTTTGATGAAGATGCCTATGCAGGTATTTCTGATGCACTTGAAAAGATTGACTGGAGCGATTACGGTGGAAGATATGTGGTGCTTATTACCGATGCCGGCGCCATCAAGGGTGATGATCCGCTCTCTTCAACCAAACTTGATGCGGAAATCTTAAGAAAGCAGGCAAGAGACAAGGGTGTTGCCATTTATGCACTTCACCTTTTAACCGATTCTGGTGCCCGTAACGGCAACCATGACAAGGCTAAGGCTCAGTATAAGACTCTGACCTTTAATGACATTGTAAACAAGTCTCTTTACTATCAGGTTCAGGCTGGTAATGTTGAATCATTTGGTAGAACCATTGACAAGTTTGCTCTTGATATTACCTCTCAGGTAAAGTCTGCAGCATTTGGAGAAGAAGCCGTAGGTTCAGCTGAATCAACAGCACAGGCAGCCCAAACAGACTCTGACAAGACTATGGAAGAGGATACTGCCCTTTTAGGAAACGCCATGAAGCTTGCCTATTTAGGATCAAAGCAGGGGCAGTCAGCACCTCCATTCTTTGAGGGCTGGCTTTCAAGCCGTGATTTAATAAGTCGCACCAAGGCATCAGTGGTGCCTGTGGTGATGCTTACTAAAAATGAGCTTGCAACCTTAGCCCAGATCACTCAGGAGACTCTTGAGGCTGAAAGTACCGGTGTGCTTGATTCTGAGGGCATGTTTGTGCAGCTTCAGGATATTGCATCAAAGTTAGGCCGTGATCCTAACCAGCTTGCATCTGCAGCAACTCAGAACCGCACCCCTTCTTCAGAAGGAGTGATCGGAGAGTATTTAGATGGTCTTCCATACAAGAGTGAGGTAGCTGAGCTTACAAGAGAAAGCTGGGAGAGTATGGGGCCTGATGAGCAGTCACGTATGATAGAAAGACTCGAAGAGAAGCTTCTTTACTATAAGAAGTGTAATGAGAATAACGATCTGTGGGTTAAGCTCAATCCTCAGGATGACGATGCTCAGGCTGTATTCCCTGTTAACCTGGACGCTCTTCCTTAATATGAGTGCTGTACTTAGTATTAAAAATCTGTCCTATACCTACAAGGCCTGCCAGGGTGAGTCTGACTATACAGTAAGACTTGCAGGCCTTGACTTAAACGCAGGTGAGGTGGTCGCAGTACTTGGTGTATCAGGCTGCGGAAAATCTACATTGCTTGAGTGTATGGGGTTTATCCGTGAGGGTTTCTCCTGTGAGAGCTATAACCTAAGTGGCTATGCTCTTGAGAAAATGTCTGAAAAAGAGCGTCTCTTTATCAGATCATCAATGATGGGCTTTATGCCTCAGTCAAGCGCCCTTATAAACTACCTTGATGTTGAGGATAACTTAAAGCTGCAGATTGAGACAGCTGCAGCTTCAAGATACAGGCTTTTAAAACAGCGTACTGATACAAAGAAACAGCTCAAAAAGGCCAAAGAATCATTAGAAGAGTTTCATCTGATTGAATTTTTAAAGCGTAAACCTTCAAGTCTTTCTACAGGTCAGCGTCAGCGCGTGGCTTTCTTTAAAAGTATCTGTCATGAACCTGTTTTAAGTCTGATTGATGAACCTACCTCAGCATTGGATCCTGAACATGGTCAGATGCTCTTTGAGAATATGATTGATGCATGCCGCGTAAGTGGAGTTTGTGCGGTTGTGGTTACCCACGATTTGTCTTTAGTTGAAAAAAACAGCCTGCCTTCGTTAAATTACAGAGCAGTCTGTCAGGGTACGGGGGAGTTTGCCTGATCATTATGACCAATTTAAAACTTGCCAGTGCTTCGATTTTTGCTGAAAAGCTTATCAACATTTCTCTGATGCTGGTGCTTGCTGCGGTAATCACCCCAATCATGCTGCTTTTTTCTATTCGCTATGGTGTAGTCTCAGAGCTTGTAAAGGAATTAAAAACCAATCCAAATACCCTGCAGCTGCATATTCTCGGGTTTACCAATGAGCTTAAAAGTGACTTTTTTGAAACCTTAAATAAAGATCCTGCAATTTCCTTCGTGGTACCGGCAATTCGTTCAACCAGTGCACTTGTCACCATCAAAACAAGAGATGCTGTGATGGACATGATTGAGGTTATGCCAACAGCCAGTGGCGATCCGCTCTTAAAGATGAGTAAGCTTGATGATAACCTTGATGACAGCCAGATGTTTATCTCTCAGTCGGTTGCAGATAAGTTCAAAGTAAGGGCAGGTGATGAACTGCGTCTTTTAATCAGCCGTAAAAAAAATGAAGTGATGGAGGCAAAATCCCTTTATCTTAAGGTCAAAGGAGTGCTTCCAAGAAATCTTCTGCCAAAAAATGCGCTGATGGTGAATTTAAAACTGCTCTTTGCCATTGAGGATTATCGTGACGGCTATGAGCCTTTGCTGATTTCAGATGGCTCTTCAGCTAAAGAGGTGCACCGTTTCTATTCAGCCAGGATCTATGTTTCAGATCTGGATGACGTAGAACCGATGACCAGGCTCATCACCTCCCGTTTTGGTCTTGAAATATCAAGTGCCATCACCAGCATCAAACAGTTTAAGGATATTACCGATGTCCTTAATGTGATCTTTTTGGTGCTGACAGTAATTTCATGTATTGGTGGAATATTAGCTTTTGGCGGTATCATTTATAACAATCTTTTCAGAGCCAGGGCAAGTTATGCCATGCTCCTTTTGACTGGCTTTTCGCGCCTGAGACTTTTGTGGATTGTGACCTTGCAGAATCTAATGATAAGTTTCAGCGCCTATTTCCTGTCCGTGGTACTGCTCTTTTCCGGTCAGTATTATCTTAATAACAATTTTGCAGGAAAATTCCACTACAGTGCTTTGGATAAGTCCATAAGTGTTATCGATACCTATCATCTTGTGTTTGCCGGTATCTGTATTGCCTTTATGGCATTTATTGTTTCAGTTCTGGTCTGGTATGTTGTCGTAGCCAGATTAAAGATTGCCCAGACCTTAAGACAGGATTAAAAATGAAGATAAAATCTGCTCTTTTACCGTTGGCTTTAATGTGTATCTTTTCTTTTGGCTCTGCAGAGGCTGCAAAACTGACAGCAGAAAAGCTATACAACTTCAAACCAGACAGTGGTGACGTGATAGTCCCAATGCCTTGTAACGGCATAATGGCCTTTCGCAAGGTTTATACCTCAAAAAGAGAGAGCAGAATTGATGATAAAACCTTTATGTCTGGTTTGACCGGAACCTCATCTCCTATTTCTGAAAACCAGTCAAAGCGCTTTGTTCAGGGTGCTTTTCATGACAAGGGCGGATGGTATTTTCTGATTGCAAAATATGAGCTGATGCAGGGACAGTATGATTCGCTGTTCTCTGATGGCAAGTGCAGGGAGCTTTCTGCAAAAGATCGCATGCCTGCTGTAAATATCAGCTATTCAGATGCTTTAAAGGCTGCAGAAAATTTCTCGGTGTTCCTGTTTTCAGATAAGGGCAATATCGTACAGGATGGAGCCAAAGCTTTTGCAAGACTGCCATCTGATGAGGAGTGGGAGTTTGCAGCTCGCGGAGGTTTAGCGGTATCTCAGGCTGAATTTGAAGCAAAACTTCCTCCAATGGAAAGTGAGATTAACGATTATGCCTGGCTTAAGGGTGCTGGCAGTTCAAACGGTAAATTAAGTGCTGCAGGTCTTAAAAAGCCAAATCCTTTAGGTCTTTATGACATGTTTGGCAATGCTTCAGAAATGGTGTTGGAACCATACAAGGCTGTAAGAGGTCAGAGACTGTTTGGTCAGGTTGGCGGCATCTGTGTGCGTGGTGGCAGCTTCAGAACATCAGATGAGGACAATATAAGTTCAGCCACAAGAGCAGAACGACCTTTTTACGGATCAAAGGGGCCTACTAAAGACGGTGACATGTCCACCCGTTTTGTTTTAGGTCTTCAGGTTATCAACTCAATAAAAGAGCAGAAGGATTTAAAACAGGCTCTTGATAACCTTGTAGAGACACCATCTTCAGACGATGCAGATCAGCTTTCAAAGGCAAATGAGAAGCTTGCCTCCATGCAGAAAGAGCAGGAAATAAAAAACGCTGACATGAAAAAAGAGCAGGAAGAGCTTGCCGCAATGCAGAAAAAGCTTAAAGAGCAGCTTGAAGAAAAAGATCATGAGTTGACAGAAATTACTAAGTCTCAGAACGATATGATTAAGACCCTGACTGCAAACAATGCAAAACTCAAAAAGGCTCAGGAAGAACTGCAAAGCCAGGTAAATTCCATTGGCGATGAGCTTAAGAGTGCACAGATTGAAGTTAAGGATAAATTAAATGCTCTGGCTGTGCAGAACTTAAGAACCGGTGCCGTAGTCTGTGCGCAGATAAGCCAGAAACAGCAGATGCTGGGGATCTTCGGAAAGATACTGGACTCTGCTAAGGCCCGTTATGATGAAAAGCCTGATGATGAGCGAGTTAAAAAGAGATATGAAGGCATAAAGCATAATTACGATTCCATAGAAAAGGATGTAAATCTTCTTTCTTCATTCTATGGTGATTTCATAAGCTCAGCTGCTTTGAGCTTTCCGCAGAAACTGATTGAGGATAACTTTGATGAGGCGGTAACCTCTTTTGGCAGCACAGAAAATGCCAGAGCTATGGTAAATTATGATGAGTATATGGAAATCTATACAGCTCATCTTAAAAAGTACCGTGCAAATCACAGTGATCTTAAAAAAGAGCAGAAGATCTGGATTGAACAGTGCACTGTGAATGCAGCCAGGGCAAGATAATCCTGGAGATATCTATGTTAAGAATTTATAGAGCCAAGTTATCAGAAGTTGATACTCAGGTATTACGTTTTGAGAAAACGTCCCCATTATGGGAACAGGAGCTTTTAACTCAGCTAGGAGATGAGTGTGCTGAGCTTCTTGCTATACCTAAGATTGACGGAGAGTATGTAAACTTCCTGACATACCGCACCGGTGATTTTGTTCTGATAAATGAAAACAATCAGGAAAAATATCAGGATGTTACTGCAAAAGCAGACAGACTTCGTGAAAAGCTCCACTCTTTCTTAACTTCAGACATAAAACTTGTAAATAAAGATCTGGAATCTGAAAGACAAAAATATGATGACCTTATCTGCAAGGCAGAGGAAACCGTGGTTTTCTCACCTGATGTGCCGGTCATTATTCCTGTAAAATGCACCCGCAAAACTGCAGCTAAAGATCCTCTGCAGGGTAAGGTAGTACCTCCTGTGGCTAATAAAAAATCAGGGCGAGGCTGCCTTGTACCTTCATTACTGCTCTTAATTCTTATTCTGCTCTCCCTTTTATGGTGGCTTTATCTTTATCCATGGCCAATGGGAGAAATGGGTTATAAGCTAAGGGAACAGGAAGCATTAAAAAATGCTCAGATGATTGATGAGCTTAATGACAGGAATGAAAAAGACAGACTTGAGAATGACAGAAAGCTAAAAGAGCTCTCTGATGAGAATGACAAGCTTAAGGACTCTCTCAATCTTAAAGATGCTGAAGCTTTAGATGGAAGCAACAAAGTTCATGAGCTTGAAGATCAGCTTGAACAGGAAAAGGCTGATGCTGATGCAAAACTTAATGCCGCAGAAGAGGCAAGATTAAAAGCTGAGGAAGAGGCTAAATTAAATGCAGAGCTTGAGGCTAAGGCTCAGGAAGAGATAGAAGAGCTTAAAAAGCAGCTTGAAGAAGCAAGACGCAAGTCAGAGGATGCTCAGGCAAAGGCTGATGCTGAACTCAGGGCAAGAGAACTTGCAGAAGCTAAAGCAAAAGCAGAGGCTGAAGCTAAAGCAAAGGAAAAAGCTGAAGCAGAAGCAAAAGCTAAAGCTGAAGCTGAGGCTAAAGCAAAAGAGCAGCAGAAACCTTCACAGGCATCAAAGCCTGAGGAAAAGAAAGTTCCAAAGTGCAGAGTTCTTGAGAAAGAAGGAAAGATGCCAAAGATGGCTATTGCCTTTGACGGTTCTCCTTCTATGCTGCAGAACTACGGTGGTGCCACCAGACTTGATGCTGCTAAAAATGCAGCCACAACTCTGGTTAACAAAATTGATAAGAAGGTAAGTATCGGTCTTGTGGAAATCAATGGCTGTTCAGCTTCAAAGAACCGCGGTTTCTTTGCCCCATCAGGCAGAGGTAATCTTGTAGGAGCCATCAACGGCATTGATCCTGGCAATTATCCTCAGGGTGGTACCCCTCTGGTTCACGGTATGACTCAGCTTGCATCCATGTTAGGCGGTGAGGGGGATTCAGTGGGTATTTTAATAACTGATGGTGAGGATACCTGTCCTTTAACCTCGAATGTAAACATATGCTCGGTAGCTTCAAAAATTCATAAGAAATATCCTAATCTGAAAATACACACTATTTTAATTGGTGACGATATTGATAAGGCAGCCTGCATTGCCAAAATTACAGGCGGCAAGTCATTTAAGCCAAAGAATGCCGCTCAGATTAATGATGTTCTGAAAAAAGCCGGTTCATCAATGGTTAAGGTCTGTGAAGATTAGCGTATCCGATAAGGTTTAGATCCAATCTGAATTTTTAAGTTTCTTGGGAAAATATATGTCTTCAATCGAACTTTGCAGTGGAAATCTGATGGACTATGATCCGGTCCAGATAGAAGGAAAGATGGTGTTTCGTGCGGCTGAGGCTTTTTTAACCTCAGTTAGAAATTCCAGAACTCTTGGCAGGGCATGTTCAGAAATCTTTGCCCTTCCAAGAATTTCTGCTGATGAACAAAGAGCAGACTGGTACGTTCCTTTTGATTCAAGTAAAGCTGATGGCAGCTATGAGATTATTCCTTTTAATGAACTGTCTACATTAAAAAAGAAGCAGGTCAAGGCAAAAATTGATGCAGTGCTGGACAAAATGTGGACAGAAGGTCAGTTAGGTGCAGGATCAAGCGGTATCTATGCTCACTTTTTAAGTGGCGATAATGGTGATATTGAAACTTCAGCCATGACTTATCCTGACGAGAGCTGTATCTATCTTGTTGATAACCGTCCTGTGATTACATTCTGGGGGTTTAAAAGCAGAACTGACAGACTGAATACTGCATCTGTAACCATCTCAAGAGGGAGTGAGCAAAAGGGAGAAGAAATAAAAATCTCAGGCGCAGAAACAAAGGCAGGTGCAGCCTCTGCTTTTGCAAAAGATGCAAATACTGAGTCTTTAGACGGTCAGAGCAAGAGCAGCTTTACAGGTGGAAAAGACAAAAGTGATGTTCATATTCAGAATGATCCATGGGTTTATGATGAAAAAGTAGCAAAAGAGCATCAAAAGAAAGAAGAAACTTTAGTTCAGGAAAGTAACAGCTCTGTCGCATCAGAAAGTACTAAGACTTCTAAAGAAGAATTTTCTGCAGGGACTTCTTCTTTACAAAGCGTTGCAGGTTCTGCTGTCAGTGGCGGTGCAGGATACGCCGGTGCAGGTGCAGGTTCTGGTGCCGGTGGTAGTGAAGGTGGGGGCTCGTTTTTTAAAAACTTATTAAAGATAGCTGGCAGCATCGGATTACTTATTCTGCTTGCACTGCTTGCTTTTATGCTGTTAAGAAACTGTTCATTTAATGGTGGTTCTACAGCTGCTCCTGCTCAAGCTCATGCTCCTGCAGCAGAAGAGCAAAAGAGTGATGATGAGGCTATCACTGATGAAAACTCTGATCCTTTAAACGAAGATGTTTCTGAAGCAGAGGATGATAATGAAAAGAGTACTGATGAGTCTTTATTGAACGGGGATAGTGTATCTTCAGAAAATACAGTTGCAAAAAGTATGAATAGATCTGCTCCTGTAAAGGCAGCAAACCCAGATCCATGTATTGTAAAAAGAGACTCTACAGAAAGCATCATTTATGACTGCCTGAAGACAAATCCAAAAGATTCAACCATGATGAAACTTGCCGATGATGCCTTTGTTCTTGAAAAGTGCCGCATCGGTAAGAGAGTTTATGTGGCTTATGGTTTAAAAAAAGCTGATTTTGCCAAAAAATTTGCTTCAATGTACGATCCTGGTTCTGGCAATGACATAAAGTGCGTAGAAAAGGATAAGACTGAAGCCATACGTTTTTACAGCAAGGTTAAAGAAATTTCAGGCAAAACTGATCCTGAAGTTGAAAAAGCGCTTGATAGGCTAAGATAAATCTAATTTTTGCTGTATATATTTTATTATGTAAAGCCTTAAATTTTGACAAAGATTAAAAATTACATTTGTATTTACTGTTATTTATATCAAAGTGCAGAGAAAAAATATAATGTAATTTAAGTTGTTAAGTTCTGTATGACTAAGACAGTAAATAAAATTCTGTCCTACAGATATCGCAGAGGAAAAAAGAAAATGGCATCTCGTTTGATAAACAGTGGTGAGCTGAAGAATTATGAAGCAATTGGCGAAGACGGAATTCCTGTCTGGACAAGAGCCGATGCATTTAGAACATCAATAGAAAATTCTCCTGAGCTTGGTAAAAAATATGCTGATTATCTGGCGTTGCCTCGTTTTTCAACTGACGGTACTCATGTTGACTGGTTCATTCCGTTCTCATCGGCAAGACAGGATGGCGAATATGATATTGTTTCCTGGTCAGCTGCCAGTGCACAGGAGAGAGCTTTGGCTTTAGAGGAGCTATCAGGTTTCTCTGATAAACTCTATGCCTATGGAATGAATCTGGAAGCCAGAGCCTTAAATTCAAATGATCGCCTTTTCTCTCACTTCCTGATAGGAAATGGTAAAGACGGTATTGTAAATCCTGCCATTCATTTTCCTGATGAAAACTGCGTATTTCTGGTTAACGGCAGACCGGTGATTACTTTCTGGGGCTTTTTAAGAAGGGGCTTCAAGCTTGAGGGTGATCCTTTTGTTTCTCTTATAAGACCTCAGCCTAAAATTGTTAAAGAAACTGTTAGTGAAACTGTTAGTGAAACTGTAAAAACAGTTGAAGTTAAAGAAAGTTTCTTTAAAAAGCATAAATGGTGTCTGCTGCTGCCATTACTTCTGTTACTTCTGCTTTTGTTGCTGTACCTGTTATGGTGGTGGCTGTATGGTCGTTTATCTCCATTATTTGGCTCTGTTCCAAATCTATTAAATGGCAGTCTTGATCCAGTGCCTGTGACAGCTCCTGCTCCAGATAACAGAGACAATCTTGATAATCTTGAGATAAAAGATCCTGTATCTGATGATGTTGAAGTAACCGACAGCAGAGAACTTGCTGTTGATGAAGAAGGAAGAGATATCGGTTTAGGTGTAGATGCAGATCATGACTCTCTTAACGTGAATACTGATGGTAGCGCCAGTCTTCATGTAGATGGAGTCTCTGGAACTGATATTGTCGCAGATGGAAGTTTAACTGCAGACGGTCAGTTAGATGATGTTGCCGGCGCCGATTTGGATGGAGTCGATGGTACTGCTGATGCACTTAACAGTGCTGTGGATGCTGACAATGCAGAAGGTACTGAGAATGAAGCTGATGTGGATGCAGATAATTCAGGTGTGAACGCACAGGACAATCAGAATGTACCTGATATGGACACTGCAGCCGATGAGAACGCACAGGACAATCAGAATGTACCTGATATGGACACTGCAGCCGATGAGAACGCACAGAACAATCAGAATGTACCTGATATGGACACTGCAGCCGATGAGAACGCACAGAACAATCAGAATGTACCTGATATGGACACTGCTGCCGATGAGAATGCACAGAACAATCAGAATGTACCTGACATGGATACTGCATCAGCAAAAGATAACGCACAGGCTAATCAGCCACTTCCTGATATGCAGGATCAGAATGATGCAGATAATTCGGCAAAGCCATCTGTTCTTTCAAATGATGATCTTGCCTCAGGAAATATCAGGGGAATTGATGGAAACTGGAATGTTAAGTCATCTTTAGTTGATTCTACAACCAACAGACCAATTCAGATGAAGTACTCATTTGAAAACGGTAAGGGCAAGGCAACCATCACCCGTAAAAACGGTGTTAAATGCGTTGCAGATGTAAACAGCCAGATGGCATCAGGAGGCCTTAGCATTTCCTCAGATCAGGTTGCAAAATGTACTGATGGCACCAGTTACAAAATGCCTGATGTAACATGTAAACCAGGTAAAAACGGGGTTTCAAGATGCGTATCCTCTTATAAGACTCAGGATGGCAGAATTAAGCAATTCCCAATGGTAATTCAAAAATAATTATCTATAATATTTTTTATATGTGAATATAAATAA
>Ga0256405_10005944_pt1 | contig 20246 bp, 16 predicted proteins | sample RumenRJG_02DNA_FD_189096 | JGI IMG/M metagenome (GOLD analysis project Ga0256405, IMG submission 189096) | Bovine rumen microbial communities from Lethbridge, Alberta, Canada - RJG_02 | ecosystem: Host-associated > Mammals > Digestive system > Stomach > Rumen | place: Canada: Alberta... | reverse complement strand
AGGAAAAGGGAAACGAATAAGAGACCGGAAGACAGAAGTATCACTTTTTGTGATACCACGTGTCACAAGAGACAATTGGATTCCCCGGATTCTCATCGGTACAATAAAGTCACAGCAAAGAGATACAGACGCCGGGGCGGCCGGGACAGCCGCTTCGGCGCCCGCTTAAAAAAGAGGAGACGACATTATGGGAGCAAGTCGGTTCTACTTTACGGAGGATGACGTGAAACGCCTGGAAGAACAGGCCGTACAGACACGTCAGGACATTATTTCTATGATTACGAAGGCGGGGGCCGGACATCCCGGCGGCTCACTTTCCGCATCCGACATGATCACGGCGCTGTATTTTCACATCATGAACATTGACCCGGAGAATCCGGAATGGGAAGACAGGGACCGGTTCATTCTCTCCAAAGGTCATTCCTGTCCGGCATTGTACAGCTGTCTTGCCCGGCGCGGGTTCTTTGACCCGGAGGAGCTGAATCATCTGAGAGAGTACGGCGCGATGCTCCAGGGACACCCGGACATGCACACAACGCCCGGAATTGATATCAGCACAGGCTCCCTCGGCAACGGACTGGCGGTGGCGGTCGGCACACAGCTCTCCGCGAAGGTTCATGGGAAGAACTACATGACCTACTGCATGCTGGGCGACGGAGAACTGCAGGAAGGCCTTGTGTGGGAAGCAGCGATGGCAGCGGGGCATCATGACCTGAATAATCTTGTCGCGATCGTGGACTGCAACGGCGTTCAGATCAACGGCTGGGTCAACGAAATCATGACCGTGGAACCAATCGGTGACAAGTGGAGGGCCTTCGGCTGGAAGGTTGTGGAGGTGAACGGCCACAACATGAAGGATATTCTCACAGCCCTTCATACGGCAAAAACCATGCGTCATCCGGTGGTGATACTCATGCGGACCGTCAAGGGCAGAGGCGTTGACTTTATGGAGGATGATTCCGGCTGGCACGGCAAGGCGCCCAGCGAGAAGGAGATGCAGACAGCTCTTTCCCAGATTGAAAAAGGAGGTGTGGTCTGATGGCAAAGACAATTGCGGACCGTCACGTTTTCGGCAATGAGCTCTGTGAAATCGGTAAGACCAGGAAGGATTTTCTGGTTCTGAACGCGGATACCAAGGCCTGCAACCTGGAGAAGTTCCAGGAGATGTTCCCTGACAGAGCATTTACCATGGGAATTGCGGAGCAGGATATGGTGGCGACGGCCGCCGGCATGGCGACCTGCGGCGACAAGGTATTTCTTTCCACCTTTGCCGTATTTGCCACGATGAGAGCCTGTGAGCAGGTCAGAACTTTTGTGTGCCACACCAATGCGAACGTCACTATTCTCGGCACTCATACCGGACTCCAGGTGGGAGGCGACGGAGCGACACATGCGGCGGTGGAGGACATCGGCATCACCCGCACCTTCCCGAACATGACCATCATTCAGCCTTCAGACGGTGTCTCTGCGAAAGCACTGGCCCATGCGGCGGTGGATTTCAAAGGCCCCCTCTATGTACGGCTGCACAGGAACGCGGTTCCGGATTTCTATGACCCCGAAACATTTCACTTCGAGTTCGGAAAAGCCATCTCCGTGAAGGAGTACGGCACCGATCTCACCATCATTTCCTCCGGCATCATGCTCGGAAAGGCTGCTGAGGCTGCCGAAATCCTGAAGGACAAAGGCGTAAATGTCCGTCTTCTGGACATGATGACCCTGAAACCGCTGGATGAGGAGGCTGTGATCCGGGCGGCGAAGGAAACGGGCGCCATCCTGACGGTGGAAGACCACAGCGTCATCAACGGACTCGGCGCGGCAGTGGCCTCCGTGGTCGTGCAGAACCAGCCGGTTCCGGTGAAGATCATCGGCATTCCGGACCGCTTCGGCGAGTCGGGAGATCCGGAGCTTCTGTACAGGGACTGCCATATGGATACGGCATCCATTGTGGAAGAGGCCATGAAGCTTGCTGAGAGTAAGTAACAGGAGGAAAAAAGATGAAAGAACCGCATGTGACAATCCTTCAGACAAGTTTCGCTAAGAGGGATGATACGATTGCATTTTTAAAGGAAAAGGTCCCGGGAGTCAAGGTGGAATTTATCACGGACAGCACTATTCTGGCGGATGTCCGGGCAAACGGCGGTCCCACAAAGGCAGTCTATGACCGCATGAAGCTTTACGCAAAGGCAGCAGAGATTTCCGGCGCGGATCTGATTGTCAATTCCTGCTCCACGGTCGGCGAAGTGGCAGATGAGTACCGGAAGGAGGTTTCCATCCCGGTTATGAAAATTGAAGATCCCATGTGTCAGGAGGCGGCAAAGCTCGGGACAAAGTTCGCGATCTTCGGCACCGTGGAGACTTCCATGGGACCGGTGGCCAGGATTATAGAGCGCCTGGTGGCCGAGCGCGGAGAGAAGGCCGAATATAAGCTGTTTGTGCAGAACGCGGCCTGGGACGCGCTGGTCGCCGGACATCCGGAGGAGCACAACCGGATTCTGCTCGAGAATATCCGGAAGCTGGATAACGAAGGATATGACGCCATCGTCATGAGCCAGGTGTCCATGCGGGCCCTGCTGCCGGAGCTTACGGATACGAAAACGCCGGTGCTCTGCAGTTTTTACAGCGGATACCAGGCAATTGCAGATAAGCTGAACGAGATTGCAGCGCAGTAACCCCGCGCGATAAAGAAGAAAGAGGAGAAAAATCATGGCAAAAAAACTTGTATCGGATCTGATTGTCAACTATCTTGAGCGCAGGGGTGTCACGAAGCTCTTCGGTCTCTGCGGCCATACCGTCATCGGCATGCTGGACGCTCTGTCCCGCAGCGAAAAAATCGAGTATATCGGAACCCGTCACGAGGCGATCGCATCCACTGCGGCTGACGGCTATGCCCGTGTCACCAATAAGGCCTCTGTGGTGATGTGCCATCTGGGCCCCGGCATTACGAATGTCATCACCGGCGTGGCGAACGCCCAGCTGGACTCCATCCCCATGGTTCTCATCGCTGGCGATGTCCCCAGCTTCTATTTCGGCCGTCACGCCCATCAGGAACTGCAGCTCCATGAGGACGGCAACCAGTATGAACTGCTCCGTCCGGTGGTGAAGCGTGCCTGGAGAGTCGATGATGTGGAAGCCCTTCCGATGATCATGGACCGGGCATTTCGGCTGGCGGAGGCCGGCAGACCCGGCCCGGTGCTGATTGACGTTCCTATGGACATGTTCTCCCGGGAAATGGATGAGGAACTCTGGGAGAGAACCTATAAAGAAAGCCATGAGACAGAGAAGGGCGGTATTTCCAAGAGCGCGGCGGAAAAGATCGCGAAGCGCCTGGTGGAAGCAAAGAATCCGGTGATTCACGCGGGCGGAGGCATCCTGCTTGCAGAGGCTTCCGAGGAGCTGGCAGCGCTGGCGGAGTTCCTGGATGTTCCGGTGTCCCGCACGCTGGCAGGACAGGGCTGCCTTTCCGATCAGCATCCGCTGATGATTGGCCAGACCGGTTTCTGGGGCCTGGAGTTCACACACTCCCTGACAAAGAAAGCCGATATTATCCTGGCCCTCGGCACCCGGTTCGGTGAGGCGGACAGCTCCTCCTGGTACCAGGGCGTAACCTTTGACCCGGATGTGACCACCTTCCTGCAGATCGATATCGATCCGGCGGAGATCGGCAGAAACTATCCCGTGGAAATCGGCGCCTGCGGCGACCTGAAGATCGCCCTGCAGCAGGTGCTTGAGGAAGTGAAGAAGATCTGCCCGGAGGGAAAGAACGATCCGGAACTGAGAGAAAAAATCGCGCAGGCGAAGGCAGACTTCAAGGAGTGGAACCGGGAGATTTCCGAGGATTCCCGCTTCCCGATGACGCCCCAGCGCATCCTGAAGGATGTAAAGGAGGTCATTCCGGAGGATTCCCAGATCTTTACAGATGTCGGCTGGAACAAGAATGGTGTTGCCCAGGAGTTTGACATCACGGTTCCCGGTACCATCCATCACTCTTCCGGACTTGCCACCATGGGCTTCGGACCTGCCGCGGTACTTGGCGGAAAACTGGCTGCGCCGGACAAGATCGCGATCAATCTGACCGGCGACGGCGGCTTCGGCATCAATGTCGCGGTTCTGGCGGCAGCCGTGGAGCATGGGATCGCCTGCACCTGGGTTGTTATGAACAACTCTCAGTTCGGCACCATCGCCGGCCTTGAGAACGCGAACTATAATACCAAGTTTGGTACACAGTTCCTGAAGGCCAACGGAGAAAAGTACTTTATCTCCTATGCGAAGATCGCCGAAGATTACGGCGTGGAATCCATCTGCGTGAACAGTGCGGAGGAATTCAAACCGGCCCTGGAAAAGGCGATGCAGGCAAACCGGGAAGGAAGACCCTTCCTCGTGGAGGCGCCGATGGAGAACATCGTCGTTCCTACACCGGGCTGCTGGAACATCAATGATATCTACAGCCCGAACGAGCTTGTAAAAGAAGGAAAGCTTGTGAAGAAGGAGAACGGAAAGTACGTCGCTCCGAGCCACGCTAAGAGCCACAATGCCGGTGAACAGAAGTAAGGAAAAACCGGGGAAAATACAGAAAGATACCTCTTTTTTCTGACGGATTCTGGGGCTGTGAAAAAAGTCCCTAGAAAAAAGGAAGAAGGACCAATGGTTCAAATGAGCCAATGAGCATTTCCACAAGGATAATATAAACAACCTTAAAGAAGTAAAATATCTGGGGAACGTATTAATATCGAGTGGTGATAATAACAGATAGCCCGTCAGGAAAGTTTGCGCTCCTGACGGGCTTATTCACCTACAAACATTGAAATCTGTTACGTCGGATGGATATCCGAGAAACCAAGTACCGCGCGGCCTACATCTTTAAAGCCTGACTGTCCGGAAGGTACAGAGAAACTGCCAAACAGAGTCTCGTAAACCATAACGAAGGCATAGCTGGACAGACCTGCCGGACTGGTAAAGAGTTTGCAGAGATTGATCACCGCGTAGGTCTTTTTCCCGTTCTTTGTATAGATGGGGAAGGATACCGTGCCGTAATCCTTCGATTCCGGATCGTCGTTCAGATTCTCCATCAGGGTGGCGATCCCAAGACCGAACAGGCCGTCAAGCACGTTCTGTACCATGTCACGATATGTTGCAGATTCCAGACCGTCAAAGTTCACCAGCTGAACATCGACATCCTGTCCGGGGCCTCCAAGGAGCGTATGCTGAAGCTCCAAATCTCCGGCATTCAGCGTCATATGCATCTTTCCGAAGGCATCGGCCTGTTCACCGGCCTCTCCGAAATGCACGAAGTTCCGGCCGTCTGCAATCTTTGCGTCCACATTTCCGGTGATTCTTGTCTGCTGTACCTTCGCAAGCCCTGTTTTGGGGTCGATAATCGTGGCATTCCCCCGTGCTACTTCCTGAACGATGTTCTTCTTCAGATAATCGGTCACTGCCTTCACCCAGGAGAGTTTGAAAAATTTCTGCACCCACTGGGAGTTGGCTGCTTTCAGCAGACCGGCACCTGCAATCTTTCTGAGGGCCATGGAGGACAGGTCAATGAATGACTGTCGCACGCACTCAAAGAAATCCTTCGGATCCATCTTGTAATAATTCTGGATCATATCCGCCAGCATAAAACCACACAGGGCAAATGCCAGCTGCTGTGTGTCTTTGCCTCCGGTGCTGAAGGTAAGTCCTGCGCCTTTGCTGTCAGCTATGGAAATATAGTTTTCAATAGTATTGGTGCACTGGGCGAGCAGATTTTCCGTAAGATTCCAGTCCGCCTGGCCGGTCTCGGCATAGCTCCATACCGCCTCATCGATGGTATCCACAATCAGATCTTTACATGGTGTAATCCAGTTTTCGTTATCGCCGTAATAGAAGCGCACCACAATTTTGAAAGCTGTGTCACCAATGAAGCGGGCCGGCTTTTTGAAGATGACCTCGGTGAGGTCGTAGTAGGCGACAAGACGCATCTGGTATTCCGCCTGCTTTGTCCAGTATACCTGGGCCGCGCGGATCACCTCGTGCCGCATGGCCCGAAGTTCAGACTTATCCCACAGGTTCGGATCGGAGAAATGCTCTCTGATATACTGCACGTAGCCATGGGCCACATCACCTGGGAAATAGCGGATCGCTGTCTCGCAGAGGCCCCGGAACTCAGTGTTCCAGTCCTTCATGTGGTCGAAGGGCTCGCCCAGAAGCCGCACCGGTATGTCTGTACTCCCGGAGTAATTATCCACAGAGGCTCTCACAGGCAGAAGCATATAATATTTTGCCTCCATCTCCGGAACGGAGTCCCCGGGACGGAAGGCGTAGCCGTTCTGATGCCAGCGGACCTCATAATGATATTTGCTCAGCAGGTTTTTGGTTTCCGTGTCGGTGGATTCCAGCTTTTCGAAGGAGAAGTACCTGGGTTCCCTGACAATCAGGGCTTTTCCTTCCGGCGTCACGGCAGTAAAGCAGGGATCGAAATCAGTGGGAGGAATCACAGGATCCAGAGTCAGTTCCCCTTTGTCTCTGGTGGCGTAGGAGATAAGCTCCATATATCCGTCTTTCAGAACGGTCCGCATGCCGGGGGTTTGGGAACGCAGAGGATTGGGTCCCCCGGTAATAAGGATGGAAATGCCGTCCGGATAAAGTTCGATGGTAAATGTGTTCCGGACTGTAACGTGCTCCGGAAACTGCGCTTCAATGGTAATGCGGCGCTGCTGAATATCGGCGAAGACACCGCTTTCCTTGTCTGCAGGATCCGTAAAATTCTGAATGGCAGCATAGTAAGTATAGGCCAGCTTTGCATCCTTCTCTGCCCGGATATCAAAGCCGTCCGTATCCAGAAAACATATCTGCAGGGGTTCCGCCACTGCATCCAGGAAAACGAAGCGCAGCCGCTCGCTGCCGCCAAGACCCGCCGCCATCTGTACGGTGTCATTCACCACATTCAAATCCCAGTGCCCGTTCACAGGGTCCCCCGGGAAGGCGATCTGCGGTTCGTTCACAAGGCGGAATATGACGTCCCGCCGGATTACCCCGCCGGGACCGGTCAGCATAAAGATAACCGTGCCCTTTTCAGCCTCGGGGGTGGTGTCGGCGGTGACCTCCGCAGCTATGTACGCACCCTCGATACCCGTCGGACGGACCGTCAGATTTTCGCCTGAGACACGGATTTTTCCTGTCTGCTCCGGGCAGTCATATTCCTTACCATCAATGATCTGGGAAATGCGGGCAAAAACCTTTACCGGCTGGGCGCCTTTCATGATGGCGTCCCCAAAGGTCTTGTAAACATACATTTTATAGCGCTTCTTCCGCTCTCTGTCGACCTTCCGGCTGCTGTTGCCCGCGCCCAGAACGCCGGCTGCAGCGAGAGCACCCATCACACTCAGGACAGCAGCCGTGGCCGTATCGCCGCTGCTTTTCGTATCCGTCTCCGGTCCGTCGATAATCTCCGGAATGACCTCAACACCTTTGTCTTCCCCCGGAGCGGTTTCCGCATCGGAGACCTCGTGCTGCAGTATGACCGTGCCGGTATCCGGCACAATATAATCAAAATCAACCGCATAGTAGGAGCTGAACACGGAAACACGAAAAGAAGCCCCCTTTTCCATAACGGGCACCATTTCTGATAAATCATGAATACGGGCGTTTTCACCGTCCACAACGCTTTCTCTTCCATAGGTAACCTTCTCCAGGTAATCTCCGCCGCCGTTTAATAAATCATTGGTTTCTGTGGAAGGTATCACCGAAATCGTCCCCGGACCCCAGAAGGATCCGTTTATGATTTCATTGCGTTCATTGAAGGTGATGATTGAGAAGTCTTCCGGTGCGGCAATGGTTTTACCCGGCAGAAGGATCTTTACAGGAAGAACTTCATCTTCCCACGGATGCAATACAAAGGAACCGCCGTTTTCATCAAATCGAACATCGCTCAGAGTCCAGGTACCGTATTCTTCCCCGTCGTCGATCCAGTACAGCTTATAGACGCGTATATGCTCCAGAGCCCACACGAGCTCACCTGAGGCGGCTTTGGCAGCATCAAAATCATAGGAAGCCACAAGCTCTGAAGGAACTCCGGCATCCGGATTATCGTTGTGATAGAATGCCAGCGCAGACACAGGTGTCATGAGAACGCACAGGAGCACAATAATCATCAGCACGAATAATTCTCTCAGCTTCTTCATAACAGTCCCTCCGGTACGCCCAGCACGGACAGCGCCGCCGCCAGTACAAATCCCAGGGTCAGGCCGGTCAGAAAACCGTCGCACCTGCCTTTCGTGATGGTGCGGGCCCCGTTCACTCTGCGGCTTGTCAGTGACTGAGACAGTTCATAAAGCCTGCCGCTGCCGCGGCCCAGGGCTTTCAGTGAAAGAATCGCCCCTGCGATTCCGGCCATTGCGGTATCCCACGAGGCATTTTTTCCGGCAAAAGCAAAGTAAGCAAGCCCGCCGAGGATCATTCCCGCAAGAATACTGAGCAGGCCGCGCTTCCCGCTGCGTCCGGCAAATAGCGTCCCCATGCCTTTCATGAGGTATTTCCGCCCGCCGGTGAACAGAGAAAGCAGTGCAGCCGCCACAGTTCCTTTTCCCAATATGCCGCCAAACATGCCCGGAACAGACCGGTCAAAACCGCCCTCCGAGAAGGTAATCCAGGAAAGGATGCGGACGACCGGGGAATCAGATCCCCTAAGCTGCGCCAGAACAAACCAAATGACAGCAAACAAAGCACCTCCTGCGAGAGCGGCAGGCACCTCTGTACCCGGGACGCCCGGGGAATCCAGGCCCGGAATAATGATTTCTCCGAAATCCTGTTCTCCGGGAACTTCCAGGGCATTTGCCGGGACACCCATCGGGTTTCCGCAATACCGGCAGAATGCCGCAGCCGCATTGTTTTCCCTACCGCAGCTGGGACAAAGCTTTCCCTTTACAGTCATCTGCTGCGGCTCCGTAAGAAACGAAAAACCGCAGTTTTTACAGAATTTCGCATCTTTTGATGTCTTCGTGCCGCATTTACGGCAATACTTCATTTCGGCGGCCATCCGATTCACCTCCCTTTCCGGCAGATTCTTTCTATAACTTCATTGTAGCGGGTTTATATCTGCTTAAAATGTCTGATGACTGTGCTGTCAATGACAAAAAACTGCATTGAATTCGGGTATCCATAGTTTTTCATGGCCTGCCGGTATTAGAGTCAAACTTGTCATTGCCAGGGAGTCGTCGGGCATTTCAGAAAAGATATCCATACGTTACAATGAAGCTGGAAAGAATCCGCTGGAAGGGGATTGTCAAGTCTGAGAGATGGACGGGCCAGGGTATGATGCAGACAGCAAGAGCGCACATCCGAAGGGAGGTTATTATGACATGTCCACATTGCGGTACGCAGATACCGGACGACAGCGCATTCTGTGAAAATTGCGGAACCAGGCTGGGACAGAACGGCGGAGGAGCACCGCTGCAGCAGCCGGGATATAGACAGCAGCCGGGATACGGGGCACTGCCGGGATATGGTATGCCTGCGGGCGGAAAGAAGAACGGTGCAGGCCTCATCCTGCTTCTGGCTGCGGGTTGTCTTGCGGCTGTGGTTATCGTGGTCGGTGCCTTCTTTTTCATGAAGAACAGGAAGGAACCGGACGGGAGCACGGCAAAGAATACCCGGAAGGAAACCCGGGCGGAACGGGAGAGGGAAACAAAAGAAACGAAAGAAACCTCCGGGACAAAGACAGCCGGAAAGGAGACCGAACAGGTCACAGCCCCCGCCGCTGTCATGCAGCCTGTCGGCACCAGGGAAAGTGCCGCAACCATTGCGGATTTCGACTGGTATGAGAGAGAAGGATTTCCCACCGACGGAAGACCGATGGAGGAACTGGAGGAGCTGGGAGGTGCCTGGAAGTGCCGCATCAGTGCCACATCGATGGTGAACGGCGTCATACAGCGAAGGTATGTGGTTGGGGATGCCGAAGTGCAGTATATGGGGTATAAGGTAACCCTGATTGTGCATGTGAAAGAGCGCTATGAATTTCCGGTGGAGCGCCCGGAGGAGATAAAGAAGCTGGAGACGGCAGAGGGTGTCGATATGATTCTGGAGGGTGACTGGAATCCCGAGTTCGGCGGCATGGAAGTTGCAAGCGGCCAGTCCACGCTGAACATGAAAATCTACGATTATGTGGAGGCAGGGAAAAGCCAGTACGCCTGGGGTACCCTGGGCGACGGAGGTACGGATATCGGGGAAGTGGTGATGATCCGGCCGTAGAGAAATACAACAGAACAATCCCTGGGAACAGTTGAGGCTGTCGCACTGAGTAATTAGTGTGGCAGCCTTTTCCAACGGAAGAAATCCAGCCTGGCGGCTGGACTGTGTGTGTGAATGAACCCCTTTTTTGCGAAACACATCTCAGCTTCCTTCAGCAGGACATTCTTAGATGTATTATTCTGTACTCTCACAACATTACCGGGATAGGTCTGAAAAACTTTGATAATACATCTCAAAAAGGACATCTCATGTAATATAAGCCGTGTCCTTGACAAAGGGAGAGGTTCAGGGTTCAACATAGGGAGGAATTCATCAGAGAGAATTCAATAGAGAGGGGGTCAGCATGGGGGCATCAGAGAGAGGTTCAGCATGGAGGCAGCGCTGATTGGTGTTTGATGCCTGACGGCGCCGGTGAAGGCTCACAAAGTGAGCCTTTGAACCGCTCAAAGCCGCGGGGGTATGATGTAGTCAACAAAGAAAAACGTTCCCGGGGAAGGGAACAGCAGACCGGGGGGATAAAAACCCGGCAGAAGAGAAAAGGAGGATATGACTATGTTAAAGAAGTGTGAGATGTTCCTTGAGGCGATTTACAGTGAGTATGCACATTTTGCATAAAAACAGACAGAAGGTACAGGTAACATCCTATGGACCAGGGAAGAAAACAGAATAACGCGAATTAGAGGCTGCCGTTCATGAGTGAAAAGAACGGCAGCCTTTTTGTGTTGCACTCCCCCGGTTATTCTGTTATCATGCGGAGAAGAGACAAGATTACGTGTACAGGAGTGACAGTCATGATTCAGGATATTTTCCCGAGAAAATTTCATAACGAGTATCACCCGGAGATTACGCCGAAGGCCGGCGACCAGGTGATTCATATCAGAAAGCAGGAGATTCTCCTCTCCGATGACCCGAAATGTCCGTTCCCCCTTTACGAGATGGTGCAGGGGGCAGAGCAGATTGTCTACATCTTCTCCATCGATGAGATGCACTATTTCATGGTGCTGGATGATGAGGTGAAGGTGGAAGGAAACTTCAGCTATCACAATGTCCGTCAGGTGAGAAATGACGGCGTCCTTGAGGGCTACCAGGTGTTTGCGGCCTTCACCGCCCTGCACCTTGCCGACTGGTACCGGGCCAGCCGCTACTGCGGCGTCTGCGGCCAGAAGACTGCGCCGGATGAAAAAGAGCGGGCCATGAAGTGCACCTGCTGCGGCCATATCATTTACCCGCGCATCAACCCGGCCGTTATCGTCGGCGTGACTAACGGGGACAAGCTTCTCCTGACCTATTATGCGAGAAACCGCGGCGTCCAGAAGATTCCGGCCCTGATTGCAGGATTTACCGAGATCGGCGAGACCTTCGAGGAGTGCGTGGCCAGAGAGGTCATGGAAGAGGTGGGCCTCAAGGTCAAGAATATCCGCTACTACAAGTCCCAGCCCTGGGGCCTGGCGGACGACATTCTGGCCGGCTATTACTGTGATGTGGACGGGGACGACACCATCCATGTGGACGAAGACGAGCTCCGGATGGCAGAATGGGTGAAGAAGGAAGACATCCAGGGACAGCCTTATTCCGGCAGCATGACCCATGAGATGATGGTGTATTTCAAGGATCACGAGGTGTGATTCTCTGCAGTGCAGACATAACGAAATAACAATCCATAGGCAAAAGCCGCCGCACGATTTGTGCAGCGGCTTTTGTCATTGACTCCGGGAGCTCATTACTTTTCCCGGCGGAAAGTTTGCCGCATAATAAAACTGAGAGACTATGTTATCCTGCCTGATATCTCTCCGGAGAGGAAAGGAGTTTTCATATGTTCTGCAGCAGCTGTGGAAAACAGATACCGGACGGCAGCAGGTTCTGTGAGTACTGCGGAAACCCTGTGGGAGGAAATGTTCCGCAGCCTGACAGCCGGCCTGCCGGTGTGCCTGAGGCCGGCCAGATACCGCCGCAGTATGGGCAGGCACCGCCGCAGTACAGCCAGATACCGCCGCAGTATGGGCAGGCACCGCCGCAGGCCAATCAGATACCGCCGCAGTATGGGCAGGTGCCGCCGGGATATCCGCAGCCGCCGAAGAAAAAGTTTCCCATCATTCCGTTTGTGATAGGTGTAGTTTTCCTCACCGCACTTATCATCGCCGGAGGGCTGATGCTTTTAGGCAATGATTCGGGAAAGGGAGGTTCCTCTGCAAAGGCGAAGAAGGAAACGGCGGCCGCAAAAGAGAACAATTCTTCCGGCAAACAGGACAGCAGCGCGTCTGGGAAAAAGGACAGCAAGTCTTCCGACGAAAAGAAGGAGACAGAGGCGGTTCCGAAGGCTGAACCTAAACCGGCGGAGACAGAAATGGTTCCTGCGATCGAACCGCAGCCGGCAGAGTCTGAAACCGCCTTTGTGGATGAGTATGTGCTGACGCAGTCGGATTATGAAAATTATGCCAGAAGGCTTTCCACCACGGATCATGCCCTGGCGCTGGATTTCGAGTGGGCCTGGGATTATGTGATGAACGGGAATAACAGCCGCTTTGCAGCACAGGATCTGATTCGGGTAACCGATGATATGGAGCCTCTTATAAACGGCGGCTGGAAGGCATATATGTTCACAAGGTCAGGAGACTACGGCAGCGATACGGAGCGCTACTTCAACGTGGAGATTACAGCGGACGGCAGCAGGTTCGGGTTAAAGACCAACTGGGCTTATCTTCTCGATCCGGCTGCGGGCAATTCCATTCAGGAAAATGGTTCCGACAGTTTTAAAGGAACCTTTGATGCGCTGGAGGGGACGGCGAGTGCTCAGTCAGATTATGCAAAGATCGATATTGACGGCTTCTACATCTCGCCCGATTTTGAGGAAGAATATGCTATCGGAACCTTTTACTGGATCTCCGGGGAGAAGGACTGCATTGCCCTGATGCGGGAAGTGAAGTACTGATGAGCAGAGAGCATGAGGATACGACATGTAAAATGCGGATAAGCAGAGCATGAGGATTCGATATGTAAAATACGGATAAGGGAGGCGATTATGGGAAATTTCTGTCCGAACTGCGGAAATCAGATTACACCCGGCGCACGCTTCTGCAGGAACTGCGGATTCGCCATGGATTCTTCCGGACCGGGTCTTCCGAACGCGGCTTCAGGCATGCAGCCTGCAGCCGGGGCACAGCCCCGCATGATGTATGGCAGCGGAGCCGATATCCGCGAAGGAATCCCAAGGCCCGGATTTTCTGACCGCGTCAACAATCCGGAGATTCTGCAGGCCGTAAAAAAACAGAGAGGGGCGGCAAAGGTATTTGCTATTTTTCTGGTACCCCTCCCATTCATCGGGTTTGTGCTGTATAGTGCGGTTACAGATGCGATGGAGATGGGGCAGGCCGTGATGGCAGGACTTTTTGTCTCTGCCGTATTTCTCGCCTTTGCACTGTGGAGTTTCATCCATGAGAGAGCAGAGAACAGCTACGAAGGCGTCGTGGTAAGCCAGGATACGGAGCTCAGGAAGAATATGCACAGAGACAGCGACGGGAGAAGGAACAGCTACCAGGAATATAACTACATTACCAGGATTCGGACGACCGACGGGAAGAACAAGAAGATCGTGGAGACGGACCATGGAAGACGCCTGGCCTTCGAGTATCTGAAGCCCGGTGACCGGTTCCGGTATCACCCGCAGTTCGCATTTCCCTATGAGCTTTACGACAAGTCGCAGGCAGACGGAATTTACTGCGTGGGATGCCAGACAAAGAACAGCATCACAGCGGATCGCTGCAGACGGTGTAATCTGCCGCTTCTGAAGTAGCTCTTCGGAGTGAATATGCGAAGGAAAGGAGGCCTGTATGTACGAGAAAATCCAGGGTCAGAGAGTGACGGAGAATATATATCTGTGCCCGGACGGCAAGTACCGCTGGTACTACGAATTTCCGATGATGAAGAACCCGACGCTGCTGTTTACGGTCTGGAAGGTGCTGGGACTGGCATTCTTCATTGTGTGGCTGTTTATCTTCCTCATTTCCCTGGGAGATGCCGTAAGCTATGGATTCGGGTCGATTCTGAAATTTACAGGAGCGTTTCTGCTGCTCTTTCTGTTTTTCATGGGGCTGGGTCTCCTCGCCTACATCGTTCTTGCTGCGGTTTACGGCTGGAAGTACATCGTCCTGTTTGAAATGGATGAGAAGGAGGTTGTCCACATCCAGATGCCGAAGCAGTTCGATAAGGCCCAGGCCGTGGGATGGCTGACAGCTCTGGCAGGCCTTGCCGGAAAGAGTCTCCCGGCCATGGGCGCCGGGATGCTGGCAGCTTCAAAGAACAGTTCCACATCGGTGTTTGCGGATGTGAAGGAAGTGAAGGGGGTAAGACAGCAGCATACCATTAAGGTTAACCAGATGCTGAACCGGAATCAGGTCTACGCAGACGATCCGGACTATGACTTTGTGTGGAATTTTATTACCGGGAGATGCCCGCAGGCGAAGATTCACTGAGAAGAACAGAGCCGTTCTTTCGGAAGGGCAAACACTTTTACAACAGCTTTTTTGGCGCTCCGCAAAAGGGGCGCCTTTTTATTCTTCATCGCAAGTCCCGCGGGCGGGACTAGACCTTCGGATCGCCTGGTGAAATTGACCGATGGAGCCGAATCGACTACAATATAGGTATTATCGGAGAACGACGAAGAAAGGAAACCCTATGAGAATCAGACACGCCGAAGAGAAAGATATCCCCCGCATGATGGAGATTTACCGGTATGCCAGAGAATTTATGGCAGCCCACGGAAATCCGAATCAGTGGGGCCCCACAAACTGGCCGCCGGAGGAGCTGATACGCCGGGACATCCGGAAAGAACACAGCTATGTCTGTGAGAACGACGAAGGAAAGGTTACGGGAACCTTTTTCTATATCTGCGGCGAGGACATCGAGCCCACCTACCGCGATATCACTGACGGCGCCTGGCGGGATGACAGTCCCTATGGCGTGGTGCACCGGATCGCCTCCGACGGTTCGGAAAAGGGAATCGGCGCCTTCTGCCTGGACTGGGCCTTTTCACAGTGCGGACATCTTCGCATCGACACCCACGGGGACAATGTCGTGATGCAGAGGCTGCTCACGAAGCTGGGGTTTGTGCCCTGCGGAACCATCTACGTGGAAGAGGATCACTATCCGCGGATAGCGTTTGAGAAGAGCGGCAGAAGATAAGTACAGAACAACACATAAGAAAAACAGGAGCGATGGCTATGAATCTGACATGGACAAGAGAACCGGAAGAATACAGCATAACGAAGGATCGCATCACGATCACAACAATGCCACACACTGACCTGTGGCAGCGGACCTACTACCATTTCCGCAATGACAATGCCCCGGTGCTGCAGATGGAGACGGAGGAACAATTTTTCAGCTTTGTGGTAAAAACAGATTTTACCGGAAGCCATCACCGGTTTGACCAGTGCGGGATCGTGATGTATCTGGACAGCGAGAACTGGCTGAAGGCCTCTGTGGAATATGAAAATGAGTCCTTCCAGCATCTGGGATCCGTGGTGACCAACCACGGATATTCCGACTGGGCAACCACCGAGATCCCGACAGATACCAGAATCATGTGGTACCGCTTGAGCCGCCGGGAGAGCGACTACTGCATCGAGTGCTCTGCAGACGGGAGAAAGTTTTCCCAGATGAGAGTCTGCCATATGCATGAAGGCGGGGGAAAGGTGCGGTTCGGCATCTATGCCTGCAGTCCGGAGGACTCCTCCTTCACGGCGGTATTCACCGACCTTCAGGTGACGGAGTGCGCATGGAAGGCCCATGACGGGCAGAAGCCGGACGAGGAATAACAGGAAAATGAGAAAGATGTCAATAGATGAATTGCTTCAGAAGCCCTACTGGATTATTGATATCCTGCCGATGCAGGTTCCGAAGGACAGTCCGGGGCAGTATTTTGCCGTGGAGAATTATTTTCTGGAGGAAGAACGGCTCTCGGCGATTAAGCAGAAGCATATTAACGTGATTCTGAAGCTTAACTGCTACCGGGATCTTTCCATCGATGAGGAGACGGAAAAGAATCCCCGGCCGGAGCGTATCGCGGAGGAGATGAGAAAGCGGTACTTTTATCTGATGGCGGATGAAGCGATGATTCTCTCCGAGCCGGATGATACCCATATGACAGTTTTTAATCCCGATGAAGAACTGCTTAAGCTGCTTAAACTGCTGGCATCTTCGGAAGGACTGTTTCTCTGGAAACCGCCGGTGTAAAGAATTATTCTCAGTATAGGAGAAAGCATATCGTATGAGAGTTCTGGATGCAGTGAAGTCTCTGCAGTTGGGAAAGAAAAAAGAGAGAGTCGGCGTGCCGCTTCGCACGGTATGGAGCAAAGAAGGACGGAGTATTCCCTTTCCGGAGTACCCGAGACCCCAGCTTGTGCGGAGAACCTGGAAGAACCTGAACGGACTCTGGGACTATGCCTTCGGAAAGGCGAAGGAAGAGTACCCCGGTGCGCAGGGAAAGATTATGGTGCCATATTCCCCGGAAAGTGAACTGTCCGGTGTCGGAAGAGTACTTCAGCCCGGGGAGGCGCTCTGGTATGAGAAGGAAGTGGGAGGCCTGGATGTGCCCGGGGACTGCCGGGTGCTGCTCCACTTCGGCGCTGTGGATGAGCGCTGCATCGTCTGGTGGAACGGCGAACGTCTGGGAAAGCACCGGAACGGGTACCTGGCCTTTGCCTTCGATGTGACGGAATGGGTGCGCCCGGATAAGAACACCCTGCGGGTCTATGTCCGGGACGATACAGATGAGGGAACGGCCTGCCGCGGCAAGCAGACCCTTCATCCCGGCGGGATGTATTACCAGTGCCAGAGCGGCATCTGGCAGACCGTCTGGCTGGAATATGTACCCGAAACCTATATCACCGGCCTCCGGATGGTGCCGAAGGAAGACCGGCAGGGAATTGAGGTGGAACTGAGGCTGAATCAGCCGCTTCCTCCGAACGGCAAGGCAGAGTTCCTGCTGGAGGGGTGGCACTATGTCAGCACCGCCGCGGAGTTTTCTGTGAATGCCGCGGGGGAGGCGGTTCTTGTAAAAACCCTTCCCGTCAGGGCACTCCGGCTCTGGTCGCCCGTATCGCCGGCCCTCTATGACATGACCGTCACGGCGGGAGAAGACCGGGTTGATACCTACTTTGCCATGCGGTATTTTGGGAAAGGCACGGATGAGAACGGCAATCCCTGTCTTACCCTCAACGGAAAGCCCTGTTTTTTCCGCGGCGTTCTCGATCAGGGCTACTGGCCGGAAAGCCTGCTGACGCCTCCTTCCGATGAAGCCATGATCTTTGACATCAGCGAGATGAAGCGGCTCGGCTTTAACATGCTGCGAAAGCACGAGAAGGTGGAATGCGCCCGGTGGTATTATCACTGCGACCGCCTGGGCATGGTGGTCTGGCAGGATATGGTTCACGGCGGAAGTCCGGTGAAGGAGCTTTATACCAAGTATCTGCCGAACATTGCCCCCGCTGCCGGAAAGATGATTCCGGATGACCGGTATGCGATATTTTCCAGGCTGGACGAGAGGGCAAGAAAACGCTTTGAAGAGGATCTGGGCTGTATGATAGGCCAGCTGTTCAATGTCCCCTGCATCGGTCTCTGGACTCTGTTTAATGAGGGCTGGGGGCAGTTTGACTCTCTGCGGCTGACAAATCTTGTGAAAAGGCTGGATCCCACAAGACTGGTGGACCACGCCAGCGGCTGGTATGACCAGGGCGGCGGCGATGTCAGAAGTGTCCACAATTACTTCCGGAAGCTTACGGTGGAGAAGGATGCGCGGCCCTTTGTTCTTTCGGAGTTCGGAGGTCTTAGCCTCCGCATCCCGGAGCATACCATGTTCCCGGACAATTACGGATATCACAGCTGCACGGAAGAAGAGTTCCGGAAGCTGTACCGGAAGCGGATGAGAGAAATCCGAAGCCTGCAGAAAGAAGGACTGGCGGCGGCCATATACACCCAGCTTTCCGACGTGGAAGAAGAGACCAACGGGCTGCTCACCTACGACAGAAAGGTGTGCAAGCTGTAATACCCGGGGTGCCTCAGTTCTGCGGCGAATAACCTGCAGAAGGAGAAAACATACGGAAACTCGGTATCGGACCCTTTCTTCCGCATCGACCGTGACAGTGCGGATGCATTGCAGAAGAAGCTGTCGAATGTGCGTATCTTTACGGATACGGTGCACATGTCGGGAAGCGCCCTGTTTTCCGCGGGACAGTTTCACGACCTCGCAGACACGCTGCGGGATATCCCGTTTCCTGGAGCGAGTGGCTGGCAGCGCAGGGAATGTGAGACGGGAGTCGGTTGTATCCGGGAGTTGCCACCTGTCGGCCGGAACAAAACAAGCTTGTTCCCGCGGCCGGAAGTGCAGAAGCGGATCCGACAGGGAATTTTCGCCTGGAGATCTGCCGGAATCTGCGTTGTCCATTTTCCCTTTGCGGCAAAAGCAGATCTGGAGCAGGAAATATCATGAAGAGATCTGATTTCTTTTATGCAACAGGCTTGAGAGCAGTCTTATACTATGCTGACAGCAGATCTATGCTTCCGTTTCTCGGGATAAGATCTGCTTCTGGCCTGCGGATTCAGGCTTCAACGAAATCCGCGGCGGATCCAGAGACAGAAAATGGACAGAGAGATCTGCAAATCTCCCTTTCCGGACTTTTCGGACTCATTTTGCCGCGATTGTCCGTACACCAGGCCGGAACAACATTTGCCAGGCTTGACCGTACACCAGGCCGGAACAAAACAAGCTTGTTCCCGCGGCCGGGAGTGCAGAAGCGGGGCGAAAGGGGAATCGCGCCTTGTACCGGGATTCCTGCGGTGGTATACTGATTCTCAGTAGCAGAACAGAAATAAATTCACATAAAAAGGGGGCATCTTATGAAAAACAGAAAACTTGCAGTTCTTCTGGCGGGGCTTCTCGCGGTGAGTACGGCGATTCCTGCGCTGGCAGGACCGGCGTCGGAGCTGAAGGACCAGGGCTCGGGCGCGGCTTCTGCAGGCCAGACATACCAGCAGAGCAGTGCTTCGGGCGCGCAGAGCAGTTCCCAGGGCCAGAGCAGCACGAAGGCGAAAAAGGCGGAGCACCGGAAGACCGCGGAGGAGCTTCAGCAGGTCTATGCCACCGTTCCTGCGGGGCCGGCGAAGGCCGAGTGGGGAACCTTCTTCCTGGCAAACAATCAGCCGCCCAGGAATGATGAGGACGAGAGCTTCCTCAGGGGCTACCACGCTTATGCCATGGTGCCGACCACGGAAAAGTATGTGTATCTCACCTTTGATGAGGGCTATGAGAACGGATTTACGCCGCCGATTCTGGACGTGTTGAAAAAGCATAATGTCAAGGCCTGCTTCTTCTGCACCGGGAGCTTCATCCGGGACAATCCGGATCTGGTGAAGCGCTTCCACGACGAAGGGCATATCATCGGCAACCACACCCTCAGTCATCCCAGCATGATGAAGGTAGCTACCTGGCAGGAGTTTTCCAGACAGCTTCTGAGCGTCGAGGATATGGTGAAGGGAATCACCGGCGCAGATATGCCGCGGTATTATCGTCCGCCGTCAGGCGGCTACAGCGAGGCGCATCTGAGAATGGCGGATGCCATGGGCTTCAAGACCATCTTCTGGAGCGTCGCATACAAGGACTGGGATACCTCCGCACAGCCGTCACAGGCCTACGCCATGAATTACCTGACCACCAGGATTCATCCCGGTGCCATCATTCTGCTGCACGCCGTATCCAGCACCAATGCAGCGATCATGGACCAGCTGCTGACCACCTGGGAACAGATGGGATACAGCTTCCGGACGCTGGATGAGCTGCCGGAAGGTCTGACCGAATAATTTCGGTTTTACAACGCTACCTTTTAGTAGACACTAACTCCTCCGGGTGTTATAGTAATTCTGTTCGTACAAAAGATTCTGCCGAAAGATAAGGATATGCTCCGAAACACAGGGGACATGCCCCGGGCAGAGGATTTGCTGCGAATGCAAGGTTTACGAAACACACGGAG
>Ga0256405_10005940_pt1 | contig 20255 bp, 13 predicted proteins | sample RumenRJG_02DNA_FD_189096 | JGI IMG/M metagenome (GOLD analysis project Ga0256405, IMG submission 189096) | Bovine rumen microbial communities from Lethbridge, Alberta, Canada - RJG_02 | ecosystem: Host-associated > Mammals > Digestive system > Stomach > Rumen | place: Canada: Alberta... | reverse complement strand
CCCTGTAGAACGGGTCGCTCTGGGCATATTCCCAAAGTTCGCGGAGATAACCGTCGAAATTGTGGCAGCAAATATTGGAAATGTCATATTTGTAGGCGTGGGCCCAGTCGTCTGTCTCTCCATAACCGATGAAAAGGAACTCGGGATGGCGGGTACGCATTGCCTCAAGGGCAAATTCATGGGTAATGACATCTTGGCGGACAGTATTTACATAGGGAACCATTCCCTTCAGTATCCTGGTGAGGTATTCTTCTTTCGCCGAGGTCTTGGAACCATCGGGATAACCTTCAAATCCGGCATTTACGGGAAAACCGCACCTTTCCTCGTTGACTATCTCATTGAACCTCTCCCAACTTCCGAAAGCCATGACCTTGCCATTGTATTTTTCGGTATTCTGGGCGACCTCCAGGACGGAAATGTTGGGATTGGGAATCCCCTCATTCGAACGGATATGTTCGTCGTCGGCATACCCGACTATCATTTCGCTCCAGCCGGGATAGGAGAACCACATGTCATTGGTCACGCTGAAGGAGGAACCATTTTCCTTGTCTCCTATCAGGATACCGTTCTTGGCAATGAAGTTCCATGTGAAAGGCATCAAGGCCTCGCGGCGTTCCTCACGGGTTTCTTTCCAGAACAGGTTCTTTGCAACTTCCTTCCCGTTGAATTTAGAACTGTCGACCACAGCCGGGTCGATTCCGCCGAATACCTCCTGCCAGCGAAGTCCGTCGGTGCCTACTATTATTACCCTTACTCCGCCGTCATCCTTTTTGGAGCAGCCGGAGAAAAGTGCGAGAACCGCAACGATGCAAATGAATAGTTTAAAAAGTCTCATATTATTAATGTGTTAAATTAGTATTCGGTTACTGTCCAGTTTATCTTGCATCATCCGCCTTCGGCCTGAGCACCGTAAGCTGGAGGACCAAAGCAGCAACTAGCAATATGGCCATCAAGGAAAAGCCCAGGCCAAGGTTGCCGTTGTCTGCCCATTTCCCAAGTATGTTCGTTATCAACGCGCCGGCGAAAACACCAGTCATGTTCAGGATGCCGTATGCCGTGGCCCGGTGCCTGGAAGAAACTATCTGGCAAAGGATAGGCATGTTGTTGGTGTCGTACATTCCGAAACCTATGCCGAAGCAGAGAGCGCCCGCAACCGCGGAGAAAAGACCGTGGCCCGTCCCGATAAACACAAGGGCGGGAATCATCATGAAAAAACCTATGGCGCTCGTGTAAACCCTGCCCTTCAGGTTCCTCCTGACCCATCTGTCGGAAAGCGGACCTCCGATAAGGATGCCCAGGAAGGAGGATGCTGCGATCGTTATGGTCGAAATGGGACCTGCCTTTTCCATGGGTATGCCGAGACTGTCGGCAAAGAGGGTGGGAAGCCAGTTCTTCGTTGCCCAGCCGGGGAGGGATGCCGAAGCGAAATAGAACAGAAGGACCCAGAAGGATATATTTGTGAATATCGTCGCGAACCCGACCCACACCGGCTCCGTCGGCTTCGGCGAAGATTCCTCCTCTCTGGAAAAGGCTTCGCCGGATTTTTCAGGCTCAGCCTGACCGTCATTCACGGATGCGACCTTGAATCCCATTCCCCGTTTTTCCCTGAGACAGAAAACCAGCACCAGGGCATAAAGCACCCCTACGAGGCCGAACCAATGGAAGGTACTCTGCCAGGAAAGCGACGAAGCAATGACGGCCCCGAACCCTCCGATGGCCTGACCAAGGTACAGGCCGGTCATATGCACGCCGACGGCAAGGCTCCTCGCCGAACCGGTGAAATAATCGGCGATGAGGGAGAGGGCTGAAGGGATGTACAGGGCTTCGCTGACGCCCATAATGGCCCGAAGCGCATAAAGCTGGCGGAAAGACGTACAGTGCCCCATCAGCAGGGTGACTGCAGACCAGACTCCAAGGGAAATGACGATCAGCCATTTTCGGCTCACCCTGTCTGCCACGGCACCGGCAAAAGGACTGACCAGGCCGTAGATCCACAGGAAAATCGCCATCAGCCGGCCGAAATTGGCGGCCTCGCGGAGTTCGGCTATGTCCACCTGCATGGCCTCCCTCATCGTGGAAAGCATCTGGCGGTCCATATAGTTCAGCAGCGCCACCACCCAGAGGAGGGCGACGACAATCCAGGGATATATCTTTCCTATTTTCCCCATAATCACCTGTTGCTCAAGATCTCATCGCACAGGATGGATGCCTTGGTCAACATTCTGGGCACATGGAACGGCCCTTTGAAGATATTGCCTTTTGCCGGCTGGGCCACGGTGCCGTCACGATGAAGGTACCCGTACCATTCTCCGAATTCCCTGTCGGGGAAATGGTCAAATGCCCAGTCGTTTACCTTACGGTGCATATCAAGGTATTTCCCGTCACCAGTCAGCTTGTACGCATAGAGGGCGGCGATTATCGCTTCACACTGGGGCCACCAGAATTTCATGTCCTGGGAATAGTCCTGCGGAGGGAAACCCTTGCAGTCGCGGAAATTAATGATTCCTCCGTATTCCTTGTCCCAGCCCCATTCGAAATCGCCGTCGAGGATATCAAGTGCAAGCCTGCGCACATGTTCAGGATCGGGGAACATGGGAGCGGCTTCCATCAGGAACCATGAAGTTTCGATGCAATGGCCGGGATTTATGACCCTGCCATCAATCGTATCGACCAGACGTCCATCTTCATCCACGCTCTCGAGGATGGTGTGGTATTCAGGCTTGTAGAGGTATTCTTCTATGATGTGCAGGGAGGTTCCAAGCTGCTCGTCCAGGGCGGGATCGTCTATGACCTTCTTCAGGATGGCGACCACGTTGAAGAACATCATCGTAATCGAATGGCTGAATCCCTTCCTGGTGGTCTTCGGAGGCAGGAAACCAGGTCTGGCGAGCATCTCACGGGTACGCTTGAAAAGGTCCAGGGCCTTCTCCGCATACTCCCTGTCTCCGGTCGCAAGGGAATACTCGGCCATGGCCATGATGGCGAAACACTCGGAGAACACATACCGCCGTTTCTGGATTTCCCGTCCGTCTTCGGTTACGGTGAAGAACATGTGTCCGTCGGAGCCGAAGCAATGCGCCTCGATGAAATCCATGCAGGATTTCGAAGCCTCAAGCCACTCCGCCTTCTTCTCTACATTGTTGTAAGCATAAGCCGACGTGAAACCGAAGCGCCCCTGGAACCAGACCGACTTGGTCGTATCCATGATGGTTCCGTCGCGGTCCAGGCAGGTATATACGCCGCCATGCACCCGATCCAGTCCATGCTCCATCCAGAACGGCATCACGTCCGACAAAAGATCGGTACGGTACCGCTCCCGGCATTTCTCAAGATACTGTCTCTGTTCCTGCATCATAGCACGTTGCATCTTTCAAAGAATCCTATCTCCTCGAGCATGGCCTTCATTTCCGCCTCTTCGGCGTCGGTCATGTTCCTGAACGGCACGCGGTTGGGACCCATGTCGAGACCTATGAGCTTCATAATCCTCTTGCCGCCGACGATGTTACCGTAATACTTGATTATGATGTTGATGACGGCCTGGGAGAAATTCTGCTTCTCGCGGGCGGCCTCGAGGTCTCCCCTCTTCCAAGCCTCGTGGAGGGCGACATGCTCGCGGCCGTTGTAGTTCGTAGTGCCGCAGATGCATCCTTCCGCCCCGCCCATCACGAGGGAGCAGAGCTGGGTCTCGTCCTGGCCGTGGAGGATCTGGTATTTCCCTCCGCCGTACAGGCAGCACTGGTTGTATTCGTACTGGCTTTCGAATGTATATTTGATGCCGGCAAAGTTGGGAATCCTGCCGTCAACCGCCTTGAGGAGGTCCACCATCGGGAGATAGGCGCCGTTGAAAGCGGGGATATGGTAATAATAGAACGGAAGCTCCGGAGCCGCGGCGGCAATTGCCTCGCAATACTTCACGAGTTCCTCGATCCTGCCGATCTTCGGGAAAGGCGGAGCCATGGAACCGATGCCCCAGGCGCCGATGGCCGCCGCGTGGCGCGCCAGTTCTACACTTTCACGGAGGCAGCAGCTGCCCACATGGACTATCACCTTGAATCCCGCCGGCACAGCCTTAATCCATGCCTCCGCAAGAGTCTTCCTCTCCTGGGTGGTCAGCATGTAACCTTCTCCGGAAGAACCGTTGATGAATACGCCTTTCAGACCGTTTTTCGCAAGCATTGCGGCATAGGCGGGAATGATTTCCGTGTTGATGTCCCCGTTCTCCTTCATCGGAGTGAACGGGGCGTCGATGAGACCTATTATTTTTCCCATAATTGAATATTATGTTTACAGGGGAAGTATCTCAACGATGGTATAGGCTCCTGAGAAGTTGGCCTTCAAGGTGATTTGGGGCCATCCTCCGGCAATGCTGGAGGACTGGGAATGGACATGGCCGGCGAATGTAGCCAGGAGATTGTTCTTCCTGTGGGCCTGAACGACTTCCTTCCAGAAAGCAAATGTGGTCTCGGAATGGCCGGAAACGGGCCACCTCGGCCTGCGCTCAAGTTCATAATTGCGGTCATGCTCCGCATTCCAGTCCGGATGGCCGCAACCGTAACCGACAGAGAATCCGGGAGCATAGAACGGGATATGGGACATCATCAGGGAAGGCTTCCCCTCCTTCATTTCCTTGCGGAACTCCTTGAGCTGCCAAGGAAGGATCTCGTAAATGGAATTGTCCAGCATCAACAACTTCAATCCCTTGACGTCCACGGAATAAAGGAGATGGTTCCTGCCTTTGTACAGCGGGGCGAGACGGCGGCTGGTCCATTCCTCCCTGAGATCTTTCTCGGAACCTTCCATACCCTCGTAGTGCCAGTCGTGATTGCCGCTGACATAGTACCAGGGAATCCCGGTGGCCTCAAACTGCTCCACGGCCCATTCAACCCCGGCTTCTGAAGGATAGCTGACAAGGTCTCCCATATGGCAGATGGCATCCACACCGTTCTTCTTCGCAATCTCCAGGGACTTTTGGAAGGCCTCGTTGGGATCCGTATCTTCCAGGGTACGGAAATGCTTTGTCGTGTTATATGCCTTGGACATACGGCCGCTGAATTGCCTGAACGGCTCCTCCCGGCTGTCGCTCTTCCAGAGATGGGTGTCAGAAATCAGGAACAATTTCACAGGCGTCTTCACCTTGTCCGAGAAGATCTTGACTGACGTATCTCCAAAAGTCGCGATTGAACTCTTCCCGGAATGTACCGTGTCCAGCACGCTATCACGATCCGTAGAAGGGTCGGCAAACAACGGTGCAGCCGAAGCCACGCCTCCGGTGGCAAGGGCAAGCGATCCGGCAAGTCCGGTCTTGATGAACTCTCTTCTCGTCTGATTCTTATGTGCCATGGTTTCCTTTTTTTCCACAATATAAGGATTATTTTCAGGATTTCCCTATCTTGCATCAACCATCTCCTTAACAGGATATATGAAAAAGATTGCATGCATCGCCGGAATCATTCTTTGCGGCCTAACCGCCTCCGCCCAGTCCTGGCCCGGGATCCCGCCGGAGGCCAGACCCGGGGCGCGCTGGTATGTCCATGGATCGGCCTTTACAAAGGAAGACATCGTCCGCATCCTTGACGAATATGCCAGGGCCGGATTGGGATACCTCGAGCTGACTTGTATCTATGGTGTGGAAGGATTTGAAAACCAAGAGATCCCGTTCCTCTCCAAAGAGTGGATGGAGATGTATGGATTCATCGTGGAAGAAGCAGGCAGGAGAGGTATTGCCATCGATATGGCGATGGGGTCCGGATGGGTGTTCGGAGGACCTTCGACACCGTTGGATGAGGCTGCCTGCAAACTTTCATATACCGACTCGACCGTCAGCGGGAAACGGTGCAGGAGCCTGGATATCTCGCTGAAAGACAAAACGGAGATGGGGTATGCCTCGCTCTGCAAGGTGATGGCATACGGAAGCGACGGGAGCATAACCGACGTAACCTCTTCTGTCAGAGGGACCGTCCTGAACTGGAGAAAGGCGAAAAAGGGGTTGGACTACCGGATAATTGCATTATACAACTCAAGGACCCTGCAGAAGGTTAAAAGAGCCGCACCTGGAGGGGAAGGCTGGGCCATCGACCCTTTCGACAGGCTGGCCGTATGCAACTACCTGCGCCATATCGACTCGGCGTTTGTCGCATCCGGAGCCCCATATCCCAGGTGTTTCTTCGCCGATTCCTATGAAGTGTTCGGAGCTGACTGGACGCCCTCCGTGCTGGATGAATTCGAGAAAAGGCGGGGTTACCGCCTTCAGGATCATCTCCCGGAATTCCTCGGGCGCTCACCTCGGGTGCTGTGCGATTTCCGCCAGACCATGGGGGAACTCCTCTATGAGAATTTCACCATCCAATGGAATGACTGGGCCCACGAGAGAGGCATCCTGACCCGCAATCAGGCACACGGCTCCCCCGGAAACCTCATCGACAATTATGCCGCCTCCGACATCCCGGAAATCGAAGGCTTCGGACTAACCGACTTCGGCATAAAAGGACTAAGAAAAGATCCGGAACACGTCCGTCCCAACGACAGCGATGTCTCCATGCTCAAATATGCAGCCTCCGCGGCCCATGTGACAGGAAAAAACCTCGTATCATGCGAGTCCTTCACCTGGCTGACGGAGCATTTCCGCACCTCCCTTTCCCAGATAAAACCCGACCTGGACCTGATCTTCACCTGCGGGGTGAACCATCTTTTCTTCATGAATACGACGTACTCTCCGGAGTCCGCCCCCTGGCCTGGATGGCTGTTCTATGCCACCACAGACATGAGCCCGACCAACAGCATCTGGAAAGACGCCCCTTTCCTTATGAGATACATTGAGAGGACCCAGGCCTTCCTGCAGGCGGGCACCCCGGACGCCGATTTCCTAATCTATCTTCCCATGAAGGACCTGTACAGTGTCCGGGCAACCGACCAGGATCCGCTTGCCGTAATGTACTCCATCCACAAGATGAAGGATTTGGCTCCAGACTTCATAAAAAGCGTCATGTCCATAGATGGGGCCGGTTATGACGGCGACTATATCAGCGATTCTCTCCTTCTGGGCACAGAACTCAGGAACGGCAAGCTGGTGACCCCGGGAGGAACGGCCTACAGGGCCCTTATCCTTCCCAACAAGCTGTCGCTGCCGGAAGAGGTTCAAAAGCATATCAACAGATTGAAGGCCAGTGGCGCCATTATCCTCAGGGACACAGATATTTCCGGAATGGCCACGATAGCCCGGCCAGAAGAGATGAAAAGCAGGTACGGGCTGAGGTATATACGCCGGAAGGACGCAGATGGCTGGCACTATTTCATCAGCAATCTCACGCCGGAAGATGTAAGCGCACCGGTTTCCCTGTCCGTTCCTTTCGAATGGGCGGCCCTGTACAACCCCATGACCGGGACGGTTTCCAAAGCCTCAGTCAGGGATGGCAGGGTGCTGCTCCGCCTGCGATCCGGAGAATCGGTCATTTTGCAGACAGGGAGCGGCCCCGCCCCGGAAGGACTGAAAGAAGGACCTGCGGATCAGGTTGTAGAAAAGAGAGTCCTCGATGGACCATGGCGGCTCTCCTTCGTTGAATCAGCCCCTGCTGTGGAAAAGTCATTTGTCCTTGACAGCCTCTGCACCTGGGAAAGTCTCGGCGATCCTGCCGCGGCTGTGACCATGGGCACCGGGGCCTATGTCACCAACGTCACCCTGACTCCGGGAGAGGCGACCTCAAGGTGGGAAATCGAGCTCGGGGACGTCCGGGAGAGTGCAAGGGTATACGTGAACGGCACTTTCATCGGCTGTGCCTGGGCAGCACCTTTCCGCCTGGACTGCGGAACCGCCCTGAAAGAGGGAAACAACGAAATCCGGATAGAAGTCACGAACCTTCCTGCCAACAGGATCTCCGATATGGACCGCCGCGGCGTCCGCTGGCGCATATTCAAGGACATCAACATGGTTGACATCAATTACAAACCTTCAGACTATTCCTCCTGGGCCCTTGTCCCCAGCGGCCTCAACTCCCCCGTTTCCCTCGTCCGCTACGGTATAGCACAATAACCGGCAGCCTTTCTGCGTGCCAGGTGTTTTTTCGGTTGAAGAGACAGGCGGACGGAGTTTTTTGTATCTTTGGGCGATGAAACGGATTGTGAGATTTGGACTGGGCATCTTCCTGCTGCTCTGGGCGGCGGGAGCGGAGGCGCAGACGACCAAGGTGCGCGGACGAGTGACGGACGACACCGGTGAGGGGATTCCGTTTGCCGGAGTGTATTTCAAAGGGACAACGGTGGGCATTACCACCGACATCGACGGATACTACAACCTTGAGGACAGGAACCTGGCCGACAGCGTGCTGGTGGCCCAGATCCTGGGATATGACACGGACGAGAAGACGATTCGCCCGGGACAGTTCAACAATGTGGATTTCAGCCTTAGGCTGACCGACAACCGCCTTACCGGAGCGAAGGTAAAAGCTGACAACAAGAAGGCCAGGGCCCTTCTCGCCAACATCCAGAAGCACCGCGACCGCAATGACCCGGAGAACCATCCCGAATACACGAGCGAAATCTACAACAAGATGGAGCTGGACCTCACCCATCCCCAGGAACAGCTGAAATCCAAGAGCTTCCGTCGCAATTTCGGATTCGTCTTCGATTATATCGACACCTCGTCCGTATCGGGAGTCCCCTACCTGCCGGTGATGATTTCCGAAACCGTATCACGGCGCAGACACCGCCGCCAGCCCGAACTCGACTCCGAGACCATCCTCGCCAACAAGGTATCAGGCATCAATCCGGAAGGGAACAACCTTTTGAGCCAGTTCACCGGCTCAATGCACCTCAAGATCAATTTCTACAAACCGTTCATTAACGCTTTCGACGTCCAGTTCCCCTCCCCGATCCAGGAGTCCGGGATGCTGTATTACAACTATTTCATCATAGATTCGATGATGGTGGACGGAAGGAAGACCCTTCTCGTGAGATACCATCCCAAGCAGCTGGTCAGCACGCCGGCATTTGACGGCGAAATGAAGATAGACGCCGAGGACTTCGCAATCAAGAGCATTCATGCGAACATGAAGAATACCACTAACGTCAACTGGTTGCGGAACCTCGTGCTGGATGCCGAATACCAGCGGCAGGAAGACTCCACCTGGTTCTACAAATCAGACAGGTTCTATGCCGACCTCTCCCTCTCCCTGCGGGATTCTTCGAAGATGCTCTCTTTCATCGCAAAAAGGGAGACAGACCACCTGAAGGTGGATTTCTCCTGCGAACCGGGAAAGGATGCCGCAATGGTACGGGTAGATGCCGAAGCCTCGGCCAAGGAGGAATCCTTCTGGGAGGAAGTCCGTCCGGAGCCGCTGTCCGACAAGGAAAGGAACGTGTACGAGATGGTGGACAAGATAAAGACAGTTCCTGCGTTCAAGACGTTGTACGACGTGGTATATACCGCTGTGAACGGTTATTACGAAATAGGGAAAATCGGTATTGGACCGTATCACAAGCTATACAGTCACAATAACCTGGAAGGAGACCGGCCGCAGTTCGGACTGAGGACTTCCCCGGAATTCAGCAGGAAAGACCGGTTCTCCATCTATGGGGCCTACGGCTTCAGGGATCACACATTCAAGGGAGGAGGCACATGGGAGCATATATGGAGCAGGGAACCGGAAAGGAAACTCACCGCAGAAGCGAAATATGACGTGTACCAGCTGGGCAGTGGCCTCCATTCTTTCGATGAAGGGAGCATCTTCGGCACCCTTTTCGGAGGCGGCCATGCCTCAAGGCTTTGCATGATGTCCAGCTTCTCGGTAGATTACAAGCATGAATTCTCGATGTTCTTCAACGCCGAAGCAGGACTGGACCTGAGACGGTACTACCCGAGCGAGAAGGATTGGGTGCCACCCGTGAACCAGGTTCCCCTGCGTTCCCCGGACGGTTCTCCTGTCAGCAGCGTGGCTTCTAACGAATTGTTCCTCGCCCTTCGTTTCTGCAAGAACGAGGTGGTGAACAGGGGACTGTTCACCAAGTCATACATATATTCCGACTATCCGGCCGTTACCCTGACCCTTGCCGGTTCCGTCCCGGGCCTCAGGAAGAACGACTACGGCTATTTCCGTCCGCAAGTCTCCCTCCGGTGGAGTCCGAGGATACCTCCAATAGGCATTTCAAAGATATACATCGAGGCAGGAACCATCGTTGGATCAGTTCCTTACCCCCTTCTCCACCTCCACGAAGGGAACAGCACCTGGATCTACGACCGCTTCTCCTTCGCCTGCATGGACTATATGGAATTCGTGTCAGATACATGGTTTACGCTCTTTTACAACCACTGCTTCAACGGTTTCTTCCTGGGTTCCGTGCCTGGTATCAGAAGGCTCGGCCTGCGCGAAGAGTTCTCGTTCAAGATGGGATGCGGATCCCTGTCGGGCCGCAACAACGGCGACATCACCGAAATCGCAGCCGAAGACATGAAGGCCCCCCTGCTCTTCCCCTACGGCACATCGTCGCTGGGAGGAAAGCCTTATGTTGAAATAGGAGCCGGCTTGAGCAACATCCTGAAATTCCTCAGGGTGGACTGCTTCTGGAGACTCACCCACCGCAACGAACGGACGGTGGTCATCGACACCGATTCCGAGTTCGGGAAGAAAATACTCGGCAAACTCAAGACTTCAAACTTCGCAGTCAAGGTCGGGGCGGAATTCAAGTTCTGACGCGGAAATGCAAAGACAATCCGGGGAATAAAGAAACTGGTATTTCAGGAATTTACAGTGATAATTTCCTAATATAGGAGTTCTCTTGAAAGGAATTATCCGTACCTTTATCCGGTATGAAATTGCTGTGTCTTCTTATCTGCCTTGCAACCCAGGCTCCATTCATTCCCATGAAATGGGAACGGCTCCCGGACCTCGACATTCCTCGGGCGGGACATCAGTCTTTCGTGGCCGACGGGGAATTGGTCGTGGTTGGCGGCCATACCACAGGTTTCGTGCGAACCGCCACCGCAGAATACCTTTCCGGCGGTAAATGGCACGCACGGAAGACAATCTATCCCTGCGACAACAGTTTTCTTTTGAGACTCCCGAACGGAGATTATCTGATCGGAGGCGGCTGCGACGGGGATTTCGGAGTCGGCCAGACCTATAGCGTTCAACGATACTCTCCCCTGGAACATGATTTCTTTCCTTTCCCGATCCTTGACTCAAAACGCTCCCTGGCAACGGCTGTCTTACTCGGGAATGGCAATATCCTGGTCTCCGGGAACTGGTATTCCGAAGACGCTGTCGAAGCCTCTGACGGTTCGGCCCCTTTTGAAACCATCCTGAAGACATCACAGAACAGGTCACGTCCTTATATTTTCCCTTATGGAAAAGATAATGCCGTCATCTTCAGTTCATATGACATTCACGGAGAGCGGCTGCCCGTCATCCTCGTGGACAGCCTGGACGGAGAGCCCTATACTCCTGAACTATTCGAACAATGGATTCCATACGAAGATAGTTGTCTTCTCAACGGGATTGATAAATTCAAGGCGATCAACCCCTCCACTGGCCAGGTTGCATTTTTCTTCAGCGCGATGGAAAAAGGCGGGAGCCGCCCGGCCCTCCTCTCCTTCTCAAACGGGGTGTTCGCCAAGGTCCGTACAGATATGGAAATCCCCGAGGAGGGGGTCGGAGGCGCTATCTCGTGGACTCTAGGCGTATACGTAGACCAAAGACGGGGCACTGCCTATATGATAGGTGCAGACCACGGACTCCGCGTATATATCGCGGCTGTCAACTATCTGCCTTTCTTTGACGGAAAAGAGGCTGCTGTAAAAGTATTCTTCTCAGACCCTGTCGAAGATTTGAGTATAGGGACATGGAATATCCTTCCGGACGGCCGCCTGGTTCTTTGCGGAGGATATAAGATGTTTGACCATATGGGAAATTACCTGCCCTCTTCAAGAGTCCTTGCGTTTTCTCCCTTCGAAGAAGACGCCCTCCTTTCTACGGAGCCTGTAAGGAAGGACCGATGGCCCCTGGCAATCATAGGAATGCTTCTCATTTCCCTCATTTTCGCAGGACTGTTTTTCCGAAAAAGGGAGAAATCATCAAAGGAACCGGCACCCGTCCGTACAGAGGAAAAAGCACATGCGCTGTTCCTCCAGGTAAAAGAACTTATGGAAGAAAAGAAACTGTACCGCAAAAACGGACTCTCGGTGTCGGATATAGCGACCAGGCTTGGAAGCAATACGAAATATATTTCATCCTGCATCAATGCCGAGGCCGGCTGCAGTTTCGTGGAGTTCGTGAACGGTTACCGCATAAAGGAGGCCCAGGAAATAATTAAAAGACAGCCGTCTGTACGGATGGCCGAGGTCTACGAAGCGGTCGGTTTTTCAAACGAGTCCTCCTTTTTCCGCAACTTCAGGCACCTGACCGGAAAGACTCCCTCACAGTGGATGGAGGAGTTAATTCGATAGGAGATAGCCTCGCGGAGTCTTCCCCGTGGCCTTCTTGAAGTACCTGCCGAAATATGACGGGTTCGGGAAATGCAGGATGTCGCTTATCTGCTGCACATTGTATTTGCCGTCCTTCAGCAGGGCCCCGGCTTCTGAAATCACGTTCTCCTGGATTATCTGCAGGGCCTTCTTCCCGGAAACCTTGCTCACGATACGGGACAGGTATTTCGGGGTTATGCACAATTCCCTGGCGTAGTATTCCAGATCCCTGTGCTCCCTGCAGCCCAACTGGACGAGGCGGGCGAAATCCTGCATTATGGCCATTTCCCTTGGGATGCGTCCCCTGGGGATCTCCCTCTCCACAATCATTTTGGCCAGGCCGCCGCAGATCATCTCCGCGGATCCGTTTATAATATCGTCCTGGAAATAATAATCCGGTCCTCCCCCGGCCACATGGAGGATTACCTGCAGGAGCTGGAGGTAGCGGTCCATCCTGTCACGGCTCATCTTCATCACAAGCGGGGCTATCATGGCTGCCTTGAGGATCTTGGCCGAACGGGAAGTCATCGAAGAGAACAGTTTCCCGTCATTGTAGGCAAACAGGATATACTTCGTGCCTGCCTGCCAGCTGAGGTCCCTGAGCGGCACCGCCGAAGGGATCAGCAGCACCGAACCTGTTTCCATGTGGAATGGGTCTATATTAAGGACGCAGTCTACGGTGCCCGAAGCAACGAACAGGATGGCGTTGAATCCAATCCTGTAGGGGAAGGTCAACCAGTTGGGCCGGAGAGTCCTGGTCGGCTCCCCCCTCTCCAGCATTGCAGACATGGTCTCCGGGATCCTGATACCGAGATTCTCAGACACCACGAACTCGTCCTTGACATAAATCGTCCTTGCGGCGCGAGGCACCATCTCCAAAAGCAGGGTATTGTCTTTTTTTGTCTCCATTAAGGGCAAATATGAGAAAAAAGACTATGATTCTGTCCTATTTTCCCATAAATAATTCATTTTTTCCGCAGAAATTTGCCCGACAGGAAAGCTGCGACTACTTTTGGCAAGTATAAAAAACGAAACGACATGGACGATTTCAAACAAATATTCGAATCCCGCTACACATGGATCGAAGGATTCATGAGGAATGTAAGACGCTACGGCTCCAGGACAGCGATGATAAGTCCCGCCGACGGAAGGTCCTGGACCTACAGGGAACTCAATAAGGAAAGCAATCTCCTGGCCAACGCCCTGCTCAGGGCCGGCCTGGCAAAAGGAGACGTGGTAATGATGCAGCTCCTCAACTGCCCCGAATTTGCCTTCGGATACATAGCCGCCCACAAGACCGGAGCCGTTTGCTGCCCCGTCAGCTTCCGTTTCAGCCCCGGAGAACTCGCCTTCAGCATAGACGATTCTAAACCGAAGGTGCTGATGTTCAACTCCTGCTTCGGTGATATTGTCGCGAAGGCCCTGGAAATGTCTGAATTCCAGCCGGGAATCCTCATCGTCATCGAGGAGGGGACGGATTGCCGGGCAGTCAGCTACCGGGAGTTCGTAATGGATGCCGCGCAGGAAGATCCTGATGTCAGCCACAACATCTATGATGAAACCGCCCGACTCTATACTTCCGGCACCACAGGTCATGCCAAGGCAGTCCCTCTCACCAGCATTAACGAGGTCCTTTCTGCGCATGACGTGATGATACATTTCCCGATGAGCTACCGCGACGTAACCATCAACACCACCCCATGGTTCCATCGGGGAGGCCTTCACTGCGCCGGCCCCTGCCCTGCATTCTACGCGGGAGCAGCTATCGTGGTCATGCCGAAGTTCGACGCGAAAACCACCCTGGAATATGTTTCGGAATACGGCATAACCTTCATCGTGGGGGTACCTACCGTTCTCGGAAGCCTCGCCGACGAACAGGAAGAAGCGGGACACGACCTCTCTTCCCTGAAGGGAATCGTCACGATGGGAAGCCCCTTGGAGAAAGCCGCCTGCATACGGTACCAGAAAGTCCTCACGCCCAATATTTTCAACGGGTACGGCACCACTGAGACCTTCTGGAACACCTTCCTGCGGCCCTTCGACCTGCCAGAAAATGCCGGCACGGCCGGGGCTTCCTGCATCGACGACGATGTGAGGGTGGTCAGGCTGCACGAAGGCAGGAGGACGGAGCCGGACGACCTTGCCGCACAGGACGGACAGGAGATAGGGGAAGTCCTCCTTTCCTCTCCCGCCAAATCGCCCTACCTGTATTTCAACAACGATCCGGAAACGGAGAGGAAATACTACGCCGGCTTCCTTTATACCAACGACCTCGCCACCTGGGACGACAAAGGATTCATCACCATCGTCGGCCGCAGGGACGACATGATCATTTCTTCAGGGGAGAATATCTATCCGACGGAAATCGAGGAAGTCCTGGCCATGAATCCGAAGGTTAAGGACAGCATCGTCACCTCAGTGCCCGACAAGGTCAGGGGCCAGCTGGTCACCGCGTATGTGATCCCGGCCGACAAGAGCCTTTCTGCCACGGAGCTGGACACCTACTGCAAGGAAAGCCCCTACCTGGCAAACTTCAAACGCCCGAGGTACTATCGCTTCGTCGAATCGCTTCCATACACCGCAACCGGAAAAAAACGCCACGTCCAGGCAAAGGAGAACGCCGCTGCGGACCTGGCAGGCGGTTTGCTCGAAAGAATCTGAAAACCCTCTGAATACCCCATAATCTTGGGGTTTTTTCGTTGAAGGAATCTCGCGACCTTTGCTCATCACAGGTCGTGAGTTTTCTTATGGCAAACCAATAATCCTACAATCATGAAAAAGATCATATCCGTCATCACGATCATGGTGGTGACTTGCCTGGCCGTCAATGCCCAGGGCATGCTCGGCCGCCTTAAGGACAGGGCTAAAGACGCCGTGGAAAGGAACCTTGGAGACAAGGTGGAGAAGGGCGTGGACAACATCCTGAACGGCAAAGGGAACAAGGACAGGAACAACAGGAACGGCAACGACAGGAACGACGGAACGTCAAACGGGCAGACCATGGGCACGGCTGACGGAGAAGCCGTCAAGAGCGATTTCGTCCCTGGCTCCGTGGTGATATTTGAGGACAACCTGGCAGGAGAACAGCTGGGAGAGTTCCCGTCCAGATGGGACCTGCTGGAGAACAACGCCGAGGTCGCCCGCATGAACGGCCTGATGGCCATCAAGTTCGAACACGGCGGCGATACGAAAATCACACCCCTGATCGAAGACGGCAACAAACAGTATCTGCCCGAGGTCTTCACGCTGGAGTTCGATTACTTCGTCACCGGGGAGGAGGGACACGACTCAGCATATAGACTGTATTTCCTGGACAATCCCTCAAACTATGACGGCAGCTGGGACATCTGGTTCAACCAAGACAGGCTCCGTTATAGTGTTTCCAAGCCGGACAGGCATGAATACGTGGACGGAAACCCCGAGATCAGGAACCACAGGCAGAACGGGTGGAACCACTTCGCCCTCTCGTTCAACAAACGGGCCCTCAAAGTCTATATCAATGATGTCCGCGTGATCAACATTCCAAATGCCAACAAGCCTCAATGGTTCACCGTCCAGACGGAATTCTGGGAAGACCATATCGACTATATCACCAACATCCGTCTCGCTAAGGGTGGTGTCGACCTCTATGGACAGAAGGCCACGGACCTTGCCGCCAATCCCGCTCCGGCCCCGGCCGCACCGGAAGTAGCCGCTGTCGAGAAGGCCATCGCCGAGACCGGCAAATTCGTCACGAACAACATCCTGTTCGATACAGGAAAAGCGACTCTGAAGCAGGAGTCGATGATAGAGATAATGAGGGTGGCAGAGTACATGAAATCCAACCCCTCCGCACGCTTCGAAGTGCAGGGACACACGGACAACCAGGGCAGCGACAGCATCAACGACCCCCTTTCGCAGCAGCGGGCCGAAGCCATCGTAAGCGCCCTCGAGGGCCTTGGTGTGGACCCCTTCAACCTGAGGGCCGTAGGCAAGGGTTCGCATGAGCCCGTGGCCGACAACTCCACTGATGAAGGACGCGCAAAGAACCGCCGGGTGGAGTTCATAAAGAGATAAAATTCCCACGCTTCGGATTATTTTATTAACTTCGCATAAATGAAGAAGTTATTGCCGCTGCTTTTCCTCTTGCTCCCTGTGGTCGCTTCAGCCTATTCCGACCACAGGGGACGTAATCTGGATTCGCTGGAGAAGGTCACTGCCCGTTACACACCTGACCGCCTGCTCCGTGCATCCGATTCCGAAAAGACAGAGTATGCCCTGGCGTGCCGCGAACTTGCCTGGGGCTATCTCAACATCGACGGGGCGAAATGCGTCTATTATGCCAGGCAGGCAATGTCCACCGCCGTACCGCTGGGAGGACGGAACACGGTATTCGACATGTCCATCCTGATCGGGCAGGTCTTCTGGGCGAAAGAGCAGTACGACAGCGCCAGGGTCCATTACCGCAAGGCAGAAGATGTGTTGAAGGACATCGAAGATAACTGGACGGATCCGGACAAGCATGACCTGGAGGCTTCCCAGGCCAGGATATGGGCCACCCTCGGGAACTTCTATGCCATGCAGGACTCGGTGGAACAGTTCACCAAATATTACGGCAAGGCAGGGGAACTCTTCGAAAAATGGGAATGGTGGGAGGACTGCTCCACCCTGCATCGCAATCTCGGGGAAATCTACCTGGACTACGGAGATATGGAAAAATCCCGCCATGAGTATGGCCTGGCCCTGGAGTATGCGGAGAAATCAAGGGATTCGCTGATGATTGCGGGCGCAATGTATGGGATGGGAAGGTGGTACAAAGAAGCTGGGAAGACGGCAAAGGCCCTGAAATACCTCGCCCAAGCCGATGAGTATTATGGAAACCATCCCAGGGAAGAAGCCATCGGGCGGGCCGATACCCTTGCAGTGATGAATGAAGCGCGCAAGGAACTCTTCCGCAATGCCAGGATAATCGCCATAGGTTCTTTCCTCCTGCTGCTGCTTTTCCTTGCCGCCCTGATGATTGCCAGACGCCTCAAACACGCAAAGAAAGAGTTGTCGGAAACCTCAGCCGTCCTGGACGAGACCATAGAAGACCTCAGGCCGGCAAAGGACGGTCCAGAACCAGGCATCCGCCTTACAAGAAGGGAAAAAGACGTGGCCAGACTTCTGATAGAAGGCCTGCCGACCAAGCAGATAGCCCATGTCCTCGGGATCGGCGACGAGACCGTCCTGTGGTATAGGAAAAGGCTCTATGCAAAACTGGACGTACACTCCGCCCCAGCCTTCACGGCAGAGGTTCTCAGGCGTGGGCTTTTGGACTGATCGTCAGATGATTGATGAGAAATCTTCCAGGCTCTGGCGCTCGGCGTGACGGGGACCGGGTTCTGCCGCGGCAATGCCTACAGGGAAAAGACAGACTACCTCATAGCCTTCCGTCTCCGGGAAATCGGCCTTGATCTTGGCCGGATCGAATGATCCCACCCACACATTGCCGAGTCCGAGGGCCGCGGCCTCCAGCATAATGTGCGTGCCGACGATGGCAGCATCTATCTCCGCCCCATTCTTGCCGTCGTACTTGCGCACCCAGGCCTCTTCCGGTTTGCACCCTACCATGAAGACGACAGGGGCCCCGTAGGTATAATCGGTTGCGCCCTTGAGCTTGTCGAGCGCTTCGGGACTCTTGACTACCCACACGTGCACCGGCTGCTTGTTCATGGCCGAAGGTGCGGTCCTCGCCGCCTCCAGGATATGGTTGATCTGGAAGTCGGTAAGAGGCGTGGACTTGAATGCCCTGCAGGAATACCTCTCTTTGGAAAGGGCGCGGAACACGCTTTCCCTGGTGGGGATACGATCCGGAACATCAGAAAAAGACGCTCTCTTATGGACGTGGGTAAGATCGGATATCCAGTTCATGAATCTATTCTTCATATTGTGTCAGTTTTAGCGTTTACTGCTACAATATAACGATTTATTTTGGTATTTTCAAAAAAAACGGACTCCTCGTCAGCCGTTTTCTTCTTCAAGGGTAAATGCTGAAGATCCGTTGAAACAATGGAGGCAGATGTCCTCCTTCGGCAGGCCTATGCTCTCTACCAGGACGTCCATGGGGGTGAATTTCAGGGAATCAAGGTTCAGGCGGCGGCGTATCTCTTCAACGAGGCGGTTGTATCTGTCCGTTCCATAGGTGGCATATTCATCTATATGCTCTTCGTCTCCCCATTCGGTAATGATCCTCCGGGTTATAAGCTCAAGGTCATTCTTGCTGGCTGAGAAATTGACGAAAGGGCAGCTGAACACGAGCGGAGGGCAGGCTATCCTCATGTGGATTTCCTTCGCACCAAGCTCCCGCAGGGATTTTGCATTGTTGCGAAGCTGGGTACCCCGGACGATGCTGTCGTCGCAGAAAAGTACCTTCTTCCCTTCGAGCATGTCCCGGTTCGGAATCAGCTTCATCCTGGCCACGAGATCCCGGGTGTCCTGATTCGACGGCATGAAGGAACGGGACCACGTCGGAGTGTATTTGGCTATGGTCCGCATGTAGGGAATGCCGCGGCCCGAAGCGAAACCGACCGCCATCCCGATTCCGCTGTCCGGGACTCCGCATGCGCAGTCGGCGCAAACGTCGTCCTGCTCGCCCATCGCCTTTCCGCAACGGAACCTGGATTCCTCAACGTTCTTCCCCTCATAGCAAGATGTCGGGAAACCGTAGTATACCCACAGGAAAGCGCACACCTGACGGCGGGGGTTCGGCCGGCGGAGCTGTTCCATCCCGTCAGCGCGGAGACGTACGATCTCTCCGGGACCTATGTATGCCTCCGTCTTGTAGCCGAGATTGGAAAACGCGGAACTCTCGCTGGTAACGGCCATCGCGCCTTCCTTCCTGCCTATAACCAGAGGCGTCCGTCCCCAGGAATCCCTGGCCGCTATTATCCCATCCTCCGTAAGTATCAGCATGGAGCAGGAGCCTTTCACCTCGCGGAACACGTTCTCTATCCCATCCACGAAGGTTTCCCCCCTGACTATCAGCAGGCTCACAAGTTCGGTGATATTGATTTTCCCGCTGCTGAACTCGGTCAGGTACATTCCCTCGCTGAGGAATTTGCGCGCAAGGTCCTCTGCATTGTTGACCTTGGCCACGGTGACTATGGCGAATTTGCCCAGGTGCGAATTGACCAGCATCGGCTGGGCATCGGTGTCGCTGATAACCCCTATTCCGGAATTGCCGATGAATTTTCCAAGTTCATCTTCGAAACGGTTCCTGAAATAGGAATTCTCAAGGTTATGGATTCCACGGAAGAAACCGCGATCCTTTTCAAAGGTTGCAAGACCGGCCCTCTTTGTTCCCAGATGGCTGTTGTAGTCCGTGCCATAGAACAAATCAATGGCACAAGGCTGTTCTGAAATAATTCCGCAAAGACCTCCCATTTTTCGTTAAGTTTCGTTTTCGAGGCAACGAATATAGGCATTTTTTCTCTTTTTTTATTATTTTTATCTGGAATACCCAATTAAGGATAAATTATGATTCACCTTCAAGAAGAATCCTCACGCTGCCTGCTGTGCGCAGACGCCCCCTGCAGCAAGGCCTGCGGCAAGGGAGACGTTGCCAGGGCCGTAAGGGCCGTCCGTTTTGACAATGCCGCGATGGCCGCCCGCTGGCTTGCCGGCTGCACCGACAAAGACCTTGAGGCTGCAGAGAAGGCATGCATCCATTACGACCGTCCGGTCAGGATACGGGAAATCGCAAAGGCGCTTCCGGAATACAGGGAACGCCGGCTTCCGTCCCTGGAAATAGATTTCTGCGGGATTCATTGTGAAAATCCCTTCT